>Ga0187848_10000588_pt1 | contig 32719 bp, 23 predicted proteins | sample June2016WEW_4_40_FD_132424 | JGI IMG/M metagenome (GOLD analysis project Ga0187848, IMG submission 132424) | Peatland microbial communities from SPRUCE experiment site at the Marcell Experimental Forest, Minnesota, USA - June2016WEW_4_40 | ecosystem: Environmental > Terrestrial > Soil >... | reverse complement strand
GTCGCGGGTTCCTGGCAATTTGTCACGCAGCCGGAATTTGGCCCGTGGTTGCGCGCGCTCGTGGGTGTGAAGACGCGCCCGCCGCGGCTTTCGCTGCCCGCGCTCGAAACGCTGGCCATCATCGCGTATCGCCAGCCCATCACGCGCGCCGAGGTCGAACAGATTCGCGGTGTGAACGTGGACGCCACGATGCAGACGCTCATGGAACGCGGTTTGGTGGAGGCCGTTGGCCGCGCTGAGGTGGTGGGCCGTCCGCCGACTTACGGCACGACCGCGTTGTTCCTCGAATACTTCGGCCTGCGTGGCCTGGAAGATTTGCCCGCCGCGGATGAACTCCGTCGCATTGTGATTGAAAGACCGCCCGCGCCGGTCACTGCCGAACCCGGCCTGGCCACCACGCCGCCGGAACAACTCGCATTGCAGCCTGCCGCACCGGAGCCGGGCGAAGGCGGGAATAAGGAAGCTGAAAGCCAGAAGACTGAAGACATTCCAAAGGGATGAAATCAATCAGCTCAAGTTGCGAGGAACGAGCTGCCCTGGGTTAACCCCGCCGCCGCACCATCGTGGTAGCCGCGGACGTCAGTCCGCGCCAATCTTCAAGAGTTTGCGCCGACTCACGTCGGCGTCTACTACGGTTTTCGAGTTAAATCCTGGCCAGCGCCTGCTTCAGGTCGGCGATCAAATCTTCGACGTCTTCCAGGCCGAGGGCGATGCGCACGAGGTTGTCCACCATGCCGAGGGACTCGCGGTATTCCACCGGATAGTCGAAGAACGACATCATGGACATCTGGGTGACGAGACTCTCGGAACCGCCGAGGCTGGGCGTGATGAGAAAGAGTTCCAGCGAGTCAATGAACCGCCGCGTTTCCTTGTCATCGCCTTTCACCAGGAAGCTGATGACGCTGCCGAACCCGCCCATCTGTTTTTTCGCCAGCCGGTAATCAGGATGTGATTTCAATCCGGGATACCAGACCTTTTTGATTTTGGAATGGGATTCGAGAAAGAGTGCCACTGCCAGTCCCGCGCGATTGTGATGTTCCATCCGCAGGCCGAAGGTTTTCAATCCGCGTTCCAGCAGAAAGCAGGTGAGCGGTCCCGGAATGGAACCGATCATCCGTTGCAATTTGTTCAGCTCTTCGAGCAACTTGTGATTGCCCAGCGTGACGCCGGCCAGCAAATCGTTGTGGCCGCCGAGATATTTCGTGGCCGAGTGGATGACAATGTCCACGCCCAGTTCCAGCGGCCGGATGTTGAAGGGCGTGGCCAGCGTCGCGTCAATCATCGTGAGCAGCTTGTGCCGCTTGGCGACTTTCACAATGGCCGGGAGGTCCGGCACACGCAGATAGGGATTCGTCGGCAATTCGGTGAAAATGATGTTCGTGTTGGGCTGGATGGCCTTTTCGATGGCCGCCGCCATCGGGTCCACGAGGCTGGATTGAATTCCGAATTTCTTCAGCAGGTTGGTCGCGAAATCACGCGTCTGCCGGTAGCAGTCGCTCGTGAAAATGATATGGCCGTCCTTTTTCATGTAGGCCATGAGCGTGAGAATGACGGCGCTCATGCCGGTCGAGAAAAGAATGGCCCGTTCGGCGCCTTCGATGGCGGCGAGCTTGCGTTCGGTCTCCTGCTGGGTCGGATTGCCGTAGCGGCCGTATTCGTGTTCGCGGATGACGCGGCCCTGGCCCTTGGCCTTCATGAACTCGAAGACTTCGGACGTGGAATCGAAGCTGTAGTTCGAGGTGTGGACGATGGGTGTGGAAACGGCATGGTGTGCCTTGCGCCGCCGGCCCCGGCCATGAATGGCGAGCGTGGACGAACCCCAGTTGCGGGCGCCAGACGATTTAGACTTGGCCATAAAAAAAAGATTTGTTGCCGTGAACACCAAAGTAGCGCAGGCGTCTCGCCTGCCCAGTCCATCCGTAACGGGGTTGTTTGAACAATGGCAGGCGGGACGCCTGCGCTACCTTAATGCATTGTCTCTCAAACATTGAATCGGCCCCTTTTCTTGAGCGCCTTGTGCAGCGCGTCTTTCACCGCGTCCAAACGGGCGGGCAGTTCAATCGGCTGATTCGCATGGCGGCACGGAAAATCCAGTTCCCGCCGATGATACTTCACCTTCATCTCGACGAACTTCAGTCCGTGCGCCGTGGAGATGACGACCACGCGCTCGGATTTGTCAATCTTGCCGGCCTTGAGCAGCTTGATCAAAACCGCCAGCGCGACGCCGGTATGCGGGCAGTTGAACATTCCGGTGCGATCGCCCAGCGCCGCGGCGTTGGCCAACTCCTCCTCGGTGGCCTGTTCCACGATGCCGTTGAATTGTTTCAATGTGCGGATCGCCTTCTGTATGCTGACTGGATTGCCGATTTGAATGGCGCTGGCCAAAGTCTTTTGCGCCTGGACCGGCTCGAACGTCTTGAAGTTCTTCAGATAAGACCGGTAAAGCGGGTTGGCCCGCCTGGCTTGCGCGACGACGATGCGCGGCAGCCTGGAAATCAAGCCGAGGTCTTTCATCATCATCAGACCTTTGCCGAGCGCGGAGACGTTGCCCAGATTGCCGCCGGGAATAATGATCACGTCCGGCGCTTCCCAGTCGAACTGCTGGACAATTTCGATGCCCACCGTCTTCTGGCCCTCGACCCGCAGCGAATTCATCGAGTTCGCCAGATAAAGCGTTTCGTCCTTGGTGATTTCCTGGACCAGCCGCATGCAGCCATCGAAGTCGGTGTCGAGATAGAGCACGAGCGCGCCGTTGGAAATCGGCTGGATGAGCTGCGCGCCGGAAATTTTTCCGCGCGGGAGGAGCACGATGGACTGGATGCCCGCCGCAGCGCAGTAGGTCGCCAGCGCCGCCGAGGTGTCGCCGGTGGAGGCGCAGACGACGGCTTTGATCGGCGCGCCTTCGGAAATCATCTGCTTGACCTGCGACACGAGCACTGTCATGCCGAGGTCTTTGAACGAGCCGCTGTGCGTGTTGCCGCAGAGTTTGACCCAAAGTTCGTTTATCCCGATTATCTTTCCGAAGCGTTCGGCCCAGAAAAGATTGGTGCCACCTTCGTAAAGTGAAACGACATCGTCGTTCTTGATCTGCGGCAGGATCCATTCCTTCTTGCCCCACACACCGGAACCATAGGGCCATTCGTTGCTCATGTACCGCTTTTCAAAGAGCTTTTTCCAGCTCGCGGCGCTGCGGCGGGACAGCGCCTTGAGGTCATGCTGCACTTCCAGCAACGAATGGCAGCGCCGGCATTGGTACACAATGGAGTTGAGCGGATAAGTTTCTCCGCACTCCGGGTCGATACATTGAAACCAGGCTCGATATGACATGGTCATCTTTCCTGTGCCGCGCGCGGCCGGGATTCTCAACCGGGACAGCCACGGCACAATTCACAATGCTTCAGAATGAACACGAAGTTCGTAATTTTCAAGGAAACAGCGCACGCCAGCCGGAAAAATTAGACCGGTTACTTGGCTGGGTAAGCTGTGGAGAGCCTATCGCCGTCCCAGCCGCTCCAGCAGCTTGGCGTGAATCCCGCCGAAGCCGCCGTTGCTGAACACGACAAACGATGTCGCCGCCCTGCGTGCTTTTTGCGACATGCGCGACGATGGCGTCCACGTCGGGTAGATAAGCCGCATTCTTGCCGGAGGTTTTCAAATCCTGCATCAACTTTTCAGGGTTGAGCCGCTCTTCGGGCGCGATCTGTTCCAGTCGCGCAACTTCCGCCACCACGACCGCGTCGGCATCGGCAAAGGCGGTGGCCAGTTCGGATTGAAAAATATTCCGGCGCGTCGTATTGCTGCGCGGCTCGAACAGCACCCAGATTTTTTGCGCGGGATATTTGAGGTTTGACCTCACTTCATCTAAGAATAACATTCCCCAAAAAAATGAACCCTCGCACAGAAGCGTTCGTGATTAATCTGGCTGCCGGGTTTGCTCTATTGTTGATAGTTTTTCTGTACAATAGATGTATCAAGGTAATTAGGCGCTGCGCGAAGTCGCCAAGAATAAGAGAAATTCTTAAAGATCAACGCATTACAATTTTTCTCCAACTTTTTCTCTTAATACTGGTCACGGCGCTCGCGTTGATTCTCTTGGGATCAAAACTATCAAAAATCTCTGAACTTGTCCTTTTGGCCACAACCCTTATCTCCTGTATTTTCGTTCTCACCAGAGAGCTTATGCGATTTTGGAGCTTCGGTATAAACACTGTCGAGCCATCAATCGCAGCCGATACATATGCAAAGGCTCTAAACGCATCGCAGACGTCGTTTTTCTTGCTTGGGACGAACGCACACAGCTATTGCGCTCTTTCTGCATTTGAGGAAATGTTAAAACGAATCCGCCAGTCAAGCGGCCAAGTAGAGCTTTTACTTGCGCACCCTGATTCCAACGCTTTAGTAGAAGCTGCTAGAAACAGAGATTGCGAAGAACATTTGTACCAAACTCAAGCACGAATCGCCCTCGGACGAATCTTGCTACTGAAGAAAAAGTTGGGAATAAAAATCGAAATATATCTGTACAAGGCTGACAATATTGAAGACCTACCGATATTTAGGGCAATGTTCGTGAATGCGAGCTATTGTATTGCATCCATCGCCGTTTATGGTCGAGAGGATCACGGTCGCGCAATGCCTCAAATGCATGTCAGGCACAACGCGAATGCCACTGATTCTCAAAGAAGCATGTATAGCGTGTTGTATCGCTATTATCGCGGTGTTAAAGATCGGTCGCCGCCTCTTTCAGTCGCCGAGGAAGCAAGTTTTGTTTCGTGCGCAGAGAAGGCGGAGCCTATTGTTACCGCTTTCAACGCAGCGAAATCATGATCTCGAATTTCAAAGGTTTTAGTGTGGTGGAACCATCGTGGCCCGAACTTAATTCGATTTGTGCCTTCACGACCTTGGCGCGATCAGGCGACAAACAAATTTCTTTTTCAGGCAAATCTGATAATGCCGTTCAGTGTCGAGCAGCCCTAGAAAAGGTGCTTAATCCAATAAAACCAATCCATTGGCTAGAGCAGGTGCATGAAAACGACGTGCTGGAACTTCCGTTCGATCATGCTCATCGAGGTGATGCCGCGGTGACTTCAATGCCGGGTGTAGTATGCGTTGTCAGGTCTGCAGACTGCTTGCCCGTCGTTTTCGCAGCAACGGATGGCCGCCGTGTCGGCGTAGCACATGCTGGATGGCGGGGTTTGCACGCGGGCGTGTTACTGAAAACTCTGGCTGCTGTACGGAAACAAGGCGCAGATGTGATGGTTTGGTTGGGACCAGCAATCGGGCCCAACAGCTTTGAAGTTGGACCTGAGGTTTTTGAAACATTTGTTAGGCATGAAAGCAACGCCGCCGCCGCGTTTGCTAAAAGAGAGAATGACAAATATCTATGCGATATCTATGCGCTGGCCAGGCTCCAGCTTACAAGTGCTGGTGTCGAACAGGCCGCAATTTCTGGCGGCGGGTGGTGTACTTATCGGGATGAGCGGTTTCATTCTGCTAGGCGCGACGGTAATCTTGCTGGGCGTATGGCGACTGTTGTTCTCATACGAATAGGCTAAGACGTCGCAGGGGTCTTGTATATTTGCAGGAGAGAAAGCGCCTTACTGTTTCCCAAGTCGTTCGAGCAACTTGCCGTGAATTCCGCCAAACCCGCCATTGCTAAACACTACAACAATGTCGCCGCCTTGCGCATTCTTTGCGACATGCGTGACGATGGAACCTACATCTTGTAAATACGCTGAAGGTTTGCCAGAAGCGGTGATGTCTTGCATCAATTTCTCTGGGTTCAAACGTTCTTCGACCGGCAGTTGTTCCAGACGTGCGACTTGTGAGACGACGACGGCATCGGCGTCGGCAAACGACTCGGCGAGCTCCTTTTGGAAAACATTCCGGCGCGTCGTGTTCGAGCGCGGCTCGAAGATGGCCCAGATTTTCTCGTGCGGATATTTCAGGCGCAACGCCCGCAGCGTTTCGCGAATCGCTGTCGGGTGATGGCCGAAGTCGTCCATCACCGTTACACCGCCCGCGATGCCGCGCACCTCCATCCGGCGTTTGGTGCCCTTGAACGTGTCGAAGGCGGACTGAATCTGCTGGTTTTTCAGCCCGCAATGTTTCGCGCACGCCACCACAGCCAGCGCGTTCCGCACGTTGAATTCGCCTATCAGGTTCAAGTGGAATTTGAAACTGGGGATTTCAAACTCGCTCGCCGTCGGGCCGTAGCGGATGTTGAAGGCATGCACCGCGTTGTCCTCGCCGAGGCCGAAGCGCTTCACCGGACAATGGGTCACCTTGAGCAGCGGAGCGAGGTTCGCGTCGTCGCCGTTGCCGAGCAGCAGGCCGTTGCGCGGAATGATCCGGATGAAATGCGAGAACGTTTTTTTGATGGCGTCCAGGTTTTCAAAAATGTCCGCGTGATCGAACTCCAGGTTGTTGACAATGCCGATTTCCGGCTGGTAATGGACGAACTTGCTGCGTTTGTCGAAAAACGCGGTGTCGTATTCGTCGCCCTCAATGATGAACCATTCGCTGTCGGTGAACCGCGCGCCCTGGCTTAGATTGTTCGGAATGCCGCCGACGAGATAACTCGGGTTCAGTCCATTGTGTTCGAACACCCAGGTCAGCAGCGAGGTCGTCGTGGTCTTGCCATGCGTGCCGGCGACGACAATCGAGCGTTTGCCGCGGATGAAGAATTCCTTGAGCAATTCCGGCAGCGAGCAATAACGCAGTTTGTGGTCGAGCACGAACTCCGCTTCCGGGTTGCCGCGGGAAATGGCGTTGCCGATGATGACGAGGTCGGGCTTGGGCGCAAGGTTCCGCTCCGCGTAACCGTTCATCACCGCGATCTTCCGCTCCGCGAGGAACGTGGACATCGGCGGATAAACATTCTGGTCCGAGCCGGTGACTGCAAAACCTTTTTCCTGCATGGCCACGGCGGCGGATGCCATCGCCGTGCCGCCAATGCCAACAAAGTGAACCGATTTGATTTCCGATGAAAACATGCGACCGCGAAGATAGAGGAACCGGCAGTTGAGTGAAACGGAAATTCACGGGGGGATGGACCCGGGCCGGACGGCCAGACATTTTTGAAAGAAACACGTCGCTTTCTGCGAGTAATCGTTGTATGAGCTGTACCATGACGTTGACGGTGGAAGATCCGATTCCCACGCGTTACACCCTCCTGAGCCGGTTGGAAGACTGGGACGACCAGGACAGTTGGAAGGAATTTTTTGATATCTACTGGCGGTTGATCTATTCGGTCGCCATCAAGTCCGGGCTGACGGAAGCCGAGGCCCAGGACGTGATCCAGGAGACTGTCATCTCGGTGGCCAGGGACATCCAAAAGTTCAAGCGCGACCGCACGCTGGGTTCGTTCAAGGGCTGGCTGCGAAACATCATCCGCTGGCGCATTGCCGACCAGTTGCGAAAACGCACCCGTGCCGGACGGGGGGACGATTCCAAAACCGGAGCGGACCTGCCGCGGCCGGACGTGGCGGAAATTCCCGACCCGGCCGGCACTGCTGCGGAATCCGTCTGGGAGGAGGAATGGCAGGCTAATCTGTTGAAAACAGCGATGGAAACAATCAAACCCCGCGTCAAGGAAGAACACTATCAAATCTTTGATTTATACGTGATCAAGCAATGGCCGGTGAGAAATGTGGCCCGGGCGTTGGGGGTCAACGTGGGACTGGTTTACCTGGTCAAATATCGCATTTCGGCGTTGCTCAAAAAGGAAATACGCCGGCTGGAGGGAAAATGGAATCAGGACTGAGGGAACGGAAGCCAACATCATGATCGAACCTGCCAATCCGGCCCGTGAAGCATCAGCCGCGGCTGACCCGCCGGCCGTCCCGCCGGTCGTGCCGGACCACGAACTTATCCGAGTCATTGGCTGGGGCAGCAGTGGTGAAGTATGGCTGGCCCGGAACGTTCTGGGGACCTACCGGGCGGTGAAAATTGTGCATGAACGGGTATTCGAGCACCGCCGCTCTTTTCAGCGCGAGTTTGATGGCGTGTTGAAATTCGAGCCGGTTTCGCGGTTGCACGATGGATTGATGGATATCCTCCAGGTGGGATGCAACGATGCCGCCGGATATTTTTATTACGTGATGGAACTCTGCGACGATGTCAATACCGGCCAGGTCATCATTCCGGAACAATACTGTCCCCGCACCCTGGCGTATGATTACCGGCAGCGCCGGCGCCTGCCCATCGGTGAATGTATCCGGCTGGGCGCGGCCATTGCCTCGGCCCTGGGTTACCTGCACCGGAACGGCCTGATCCATCGGGACGTCAAGCCTTCCAACATCATTTTTGTGAACGGTTTTCCCAAGCTGGCGGACGTGGGATTGGTTTCGGAACTGTCCGAACCCGGTTCGCAGGTGGGGACGGAAGGTTTCATCGCGCCGGAAGGCGCCGGCACGCCGCAGGCGGACATCTACTCACTCGGCAAGGTCCTCTACGAAATCAGCACCGGCAAGGACCGGAACGAATACCCGGTGCTGCCGTCGCCGCTGGAGGACAGCGCTGAGGGCCGGGACCTGGTCCATTTCAATAAAATTGTCCTGGATGCCTGCCGCGCCGACCCGCGCCGGCGTTATAAATCCGCTGATGAGATGATGACCGTCTTGCTGGCGTTCCAATTCAGCCACTACGATCCGCGCCTCGAAAATGCCCGTCAACGGTTGATCCGGGCCATCAGCGTCGCCGGTCCGTATATCGGCTTTGGTGTCATCGTCGGCATGCTCTGGCGCCTGATCTGGCTGCTAAAACACAACCATTGACCTGCCTGGTGTGCAAGTCATTGCCAGTGAGGCAAATCCCAATGAGAATATTTTTTATAAAATTTTTGAAAGAATCGCCCTTATACTTACGAGTTATCTTGTGAAAGGATAAACAGTTTATGAGCAAATCGAGCCTTTTAAAACGATTGGACCGGGCGCCGATGGTTCCGAGACAACCGGAACACGCCTTCACACTGATTGAACTGTTGGTGGTGCTGGCGATGGTCACATTGCTGGCGATGACGTTGTTGCCGGCGCTGGCCAAGGCGAAATATCCCTCCATGGTTTCCAATTGCGCCGCTAATTTTCGCCAATGGGTGGTAATGGCCCAGGTGTATGCCTCGGATGATGCCCAGGGCAGCATGCCCTCCTTTGTCTGCGGCGGTTCTGGCGGGGATGCAACCGACGTTGCCACCAGTTTCATTCCCAATCTGGTGCCTTATGGGATGACAGTAGCCATGAATTTCTGCCCCGCCCGGCCGGGGGACTTTGATGTGGCAAATAGTCAGTTCAAGAACAACTATGGGCGTAATATCCAGAATATTGCTGACTTCAACGAATGGGTTGTCCTGGCGCGTTCGAACAATGGTCAATTCGCGAAACTGATTCATTTGTGGTGGGTGCCGCGGCTGTCAAGTTTACAAGGGTATGGATTACCACAGTCCGGCGGGTCTCTCTTTCCCTGGCCTGGCTCCCCTGTTGGGAATGCCCCGGCTGGTGCGGTCCCTTGGCCGTCAAAGTTGAGCGATAAAAGCGTTCGTCTACAGCCGGTCATCAGCGATTTGACGGAAGTAAGCGGCAGCACCAAAGTAAATAACATCCCACAATTTCAAGGACAGGCTGGGCAGTCGATCGGTGAGGCTCATTTCTATAATGGCACGTTGCAATCGGTCAACGCGGCTTATGCCGATGGCCATGTGGAAACCCATACCCGTGAAAACATGGCGTGGCAATATACAGGCAATTCAGGCTCGCAAAGTTATTTTTATTGAAAAATAGAATCTTCAACCTCCCAAAACCATGAAAACAAGAATTGTTGACGGCGGTGAATTCACGAATCAAAACCCGCCGATGATGCCAGCGGCCCCGGAGATCTTCAGTGGCAGCTTCGCGGTGGCCGTCTGGTTTCTGGCCGTGGCGATATTTGTTCTCCCGGCCAATGCAGGGCCGGTGCAATTGTTTTCGGTGCGGAATCCCTTCGTCCCTCTGCTGGTGGGTGGTGACGATAATTCCGTTGCTCCCAGCCTCAGTCCCGACGGCCGTTTTGTTGTATTCATCAGCGCGGCGAATGATCTGGTGCCCGGAGGCAACAGTTTTTATAGCCTGAACGTGTTCCTGCACGACTGCGCCAGCAACACCACGGTGCTGGTCAGCGGCAACTTGAGCGGGGCTGGCGGCGGCAACGGCAGTTCAATGCCCGGCCAAGCCTCCACCAACGGGCAATTCGTTGTCTTCCAAAGCGACGCCAGTAATCTCGTGCCGAACGATACGAACGGGGTCACGGACATTTTTGTTCGCGATCTGGTGGCGGGGACAACCACGCTGGTGAGCGTGTCCACGAATGGCGGTCCGGCGAACGGGGCCTCGACCGATCCGGTCATGACGCCGGATGGCCGGTATGTGGCCTTCATCAGTTGGGCATCAAACCTGGTTTCTGGAGACAACAACTGCATTCCAGACGTTTTCGTGCGTGATTTGGTTGCCGGGACGAACCAATTGGTGAGCGTGGGGGCGCTCCCTCCCATCGTCCCTAACATAAATCCGGTCATGGCGACACCGGTCATCACCCCGGACGGCCGGTATGTGGCGTTTTTCAGCTCGGCGAGAGGCTTGGTGTCCGCAGTCCCAAGCAGTTTTTCCACCGGCGAAGTGTATGTGCGAGATCGGCTCATGGGCACCACAACTTGGGCCAGCACCAACGCCGCCGTGATTGTGTCCAACACGCTCGGTTTGATCCGCATGCCGGCCTATCATCCCAAGTTGAGTGATGACGGACGCTACGTCGCCTTCAAAGCCGGCGCGACGGCTTCGACGGGCGTCGCAGTGGTGCTCCAATATGATTCAACCACGGGGACGACCACGGTGGTCAATACAAACGGAATCGGAGGGTCGGTGGACGTTGATGAGACCTATGGCCCGGAAATGACACCGGACGGGCGCTTCATCGCTTTTGCCAGGCTTGAAGGCTCCACCAATTCGGGCTATGCCAGTGTTCACGTTTGGGATGCGCAACTGGCCTCGGACACACTGGTCAGTGATAATGGCAGCGGCGTCCCGGCCAACACGACCTCGCACACGCCCAACATCAGTCCCGATGGCCGGTTCGTGGCGTTCCTGAGCAACGCCACCAATCTGGTCGGCAATACCGTGTCCAATGGGTTTCATATTTACCTGCGCGACCTGCAATCCGACACCACGGAATTGGTGGACGTGGACACCAACGGCGTTGGCTCGACCGACGAATCATTCACGACCTTGAGCCTGAGTGCGGATGGACGATACGTCGCCTTCGGCAGTCCGGATGGCAGCCTGGTCGGCTCGGACGATAATAACGCCGAGGATGTTTTCGTACGGGACCTGGTCGCGGGAACCACGGAAATGATTTCTCAAAGGGATGTGACGGTGATTCCACAAGCGGCTGATGGGTTCACCATGATGTCCCCGTCATCGGTCAGTGAGGATGGGCGATGGCTGGCTTTCACCAGCAAGGCGGATGACCTGGTGCTCAACGATACGAACCAGGCGCTGAACGTTTTTGTGCGCGATCTGGTGAACGGCACCAACTTTCTGGCCAGCGTCGGGGCCGATGGCGGTCCGGCCCTGGGTGGCAACTCCGAAAACGCGCTCATCAGCGCGGACGGCCGTTACGTGGTGTTTATCAGCGCGGCAACCAACCTGGTCACGGGCCCGATCAATACCAATGCCAACGTGTTTCGCCGCGATCTTCAGACCGGGATCACCGTTCTGGTGAGCGTGGGAACCGATGGTGTCAGTCCCGGGAACGGTGATGCTTCCCTTCCGGTGATCAGCCCGGATGGACGGTATGTTGCCTTCCTGAGCTGGGCGGCAAACCTGGTTGCGGGGATGACCAGCGGGCTGAACACTTACTGGCGGGACATGAATCTGGGGCAGACTGTGGGACTGAATGGTTATTACTATGTTTACGGTCCTTCGCTGAGCAGCGACGGTCGTTACGTTGCCTACGCGAACGGCGGTTTTTATTCATCCCCAAAGTTGCATATCTGGGACACTCAGCTCGGCATGGACATCTACACCAATGCGGGAACTGTAACCTCGGCGGCCATCGATCCGACCGGGACAAAAATACTTTATCGGATTGCCAACACCCTTTACGTGGACAACATCGCCACCCGGTCAAATCTTTTCTCGATCCAGAGCACGGCTTCCATCCGAAACGCCGCCTGCTGGAGCGATGACGGCAGTTGTTTGGTTTTTTTATCCAGCACCAACCTGGGTTCCGGAAGCGACGGCACCAACAAGGTTTACCTGCGCGATTTCCAGGCGGGCACGCTTTCCCTCATTGGCGTTGCCGGCCCGAGCGCCGGCGGCTGGGTGGCAGTTTCTGATGCGCCGGTGATAAGTGGTGACGGACGGTTCGTGGCGTACCGCAGTGTCGCAACCAATACGGCCACTGGATCCACTGCGCTCGCGAACGTGTTCCTCTTTGACCGCTTGACGGGATCGAACACGCTGCTGACCGTGGGGCAGGCCGGGTCCGGCCCGATTGTCTGGGTGTCACGGCCTGTGATCAGCGATGACGGCGCGACGGTTGCCTTTCTGGACCTGGGTACCGACCTGGTTAACGGCGATTTGAATCGTGTGCCGGATGCTTTCGGAACCTTTTTAGATGCTGCTTTGATTGACAGCGATGGGGACGGTATTCCGGATTGGTGGATGATGAAATATTTCGGGCATCCGACCGGGCAGGCATACGATCATTCGCTTGCGTCGGACGACGCCGATGGCGATGGCATGTCAAACCTGCAGGAGTATCTCGCGGGTACGGATCCCACCGATCCAAACTCTGTGTTCCGGCTTTGGGCGGCCGCTCCGGTCACCAACACGATGACCCTGACCTGGTTTGCGGTGCCGGGCAAGGATTACCAGGTTCAATACACGACCAATTTGAATAATCCAGTGTGGTTGACCGCACCGGGCAACGTCTGGGTGACGGGCAGCCAGGGTTATTACCTTGCTCCGGTGGCTCAACCCAACAGCTTTTACCGCATTTTCAAATCCGATTAATCGTTACTGAAAAACTGTGGGGAAAGTTGCCGCCGGCGTCGGCATGCTCTGGCGCCTGATCTGGCTGCTAAAACACGCTCCCCACTGACCGCAGGTTTTTGGGTTGGTTCACGTTTTGGCATGTTCCCTCGATTCCAAAACCCACAACTGGCTTGCCGGCGAAGTGATAAGTGCCAATCTCCTAATGAGCCTTGAGACCAATTCACCATGACATTCAGAACATTGGTAGGGCGCGTCACTCCGTGCGCGCCGCAACCGTTGTGCAGATGTAGGGCGGGCAGGGGACTGCCCGCCCTATCCAAAAAGGTTCCTGCAAGATTTTTTGAAAGAATCGCCCTTGTGCCTGCGAGTTATCTTGTGAAAGATACTAACGTTTATGAATCCATCAAACCGTTTAAACCGGACGCCGTCGGTCCAGGTACAACCTAACCAAGCTTTTACCCTCACCGAACTGCTCGTGGTGGTTGGAACGCTCGCGGTGCTGGCACTGCTGCTGGTGCCGGCACTCGCGGGCACCAAAACGGACAGTTGGCGGACCCAGTGCCAGAACAACCTGAAACAGCTCCAGGTGGGTTTCAGCCTGTTCGTGCAGGACCATAATGAAATGTTCCCCCCCGCTGGTTATCAAACCAGTGGCGGCGTGCTGACGTGGGACGCTTATATTCACCACTATTTCGGTGACACGAATTCAGACAGTTCATGGACGCAAGGCCTTCTGTTTACCGGTTCCTCGCCCACCATGGAAACAATCGAATTATGCCCGGCGGATCGGCAGCCCCGGATCATTTGGATGTACGGACCGGGTGGCAATCTTCAGTTTGCTCCTAGGACTTATGCCATGAACAGCGCGGGTTCCGCTTCTGGGACTACTATTCAAGTCAACACCCAAAACGGGACGTATCCCCTGCCGGATTTAAACCAACCGAACCGCCATGGCGTCGGAATTTATTGGCAAGCCGCATCCGGCGCTCCGGATTGGGACGCGAAAGGATACAAAACTTCCGTGGTGAAGGATCCCGGTGGCACGATACTGCTCACGGAACAGGCCAGCAGCATGAATGCGATTGGCAATATCTGGCCCTGCGTTTCTCTGGGGCCAATCACCACGGATGGGACGGCCGGTGGTTGGGGCAACCTCTACCAAATTGACACAGCCGCCCCCCAGAATCCGGCGACACTGACTCAAAACGGTTACAACGAAGGCCAGCAGTTGTATCAGGCGCACTGGAACCGGTTCAACTATCTCTTCCATGACGGCCACGTGGAAGCACTCCAGTACCAGCAAACCATCGGCACCGGCACGTTGAGCTCCCCCAAAGGCATGTGGACGGTTATGTCCGGCGACTGAAACGATGTAATTCACCAAATAATCTCCAGACGCGATGAACAAAAATAGAACCTTCAACTTCCCGTAACCATGAAAACAAGAACGGTTGATAACGGTGAATTCACGCATCAAAACCCGCGGATGATGCCTGCGGCCCCGAGGCCTTTCAGCGGCAGTTTCGCGGTGCTAGTCTGGTTTCTGGCCATGGCAATGCTTGCTCCCCTGGCCGATGCAGTGCCGGTGCAATTGCTTTCGGCGCGAAATCCCTCCGTGCCCCTGTCGGCGGGTGGCGACGATAATTCCGTTGCTCCCAGCCTTAGTCCCGACGGCCGTTTTGTGGTTTTCACCAGCACGGCCAACGACCTCGTGCCCGGTGGCAACAGTGTGTATGCCTTGAACGTGTTCCTGCGCGATTGCACCAGCAACACCACGGTGCTGGCCAGCGGCAACTTGAGTGGAACCGGCGGCGGCAACGGCAATTCGATGTCCGGCCAGGCCTCCACCAACGGGCAATTCGTTGTCTTCCAAAGCGACGCCAGCAATCTCGTGCCGAACGATACGAACGGAGTCACGGACATTTTTGTTAGCGACCTGGTGGCGGGGACAACCACGCTGGTGAGCGTGTCCACGAATGGCGGTCCGGCGAACGGGGCCTCGACCGATCCGGTCATGACGCCGGACGGCCGGTATGTGGCCTTTATCAGCCGGGCGTCAAACCTGGTTCCCGGTGACACCAACGGTATTCCGGACATTTTTATACGGGATCTGGTTGCCGGGACGAACTGTCTGGTCAGCGTGGGGGCGCTCCTTCCCTCCGGCAGCATAAGCCCGGTCATGGCGGCACCGGTCATCACCCCGGACGGCCGGTATGTGGCGTTTTTTAGCCTGGCGACAAACCTGGTGCCTGCGGTCCCGGGCACTTCCAAGGGCGAAGTGTATGTGCGAGATCGGTTCGCGGGCAGGACTATCTGGGCCAGCACGAATGCCGCGGCGATTGTGTCGGCCGCGCTCGGTTTGAGCGGCATGCCGGCCTATCATCCGCGGTTGAGTGATGACGGACGATACGTCGCTTTCAAAGCCGGCGCGACAACTCCGGGGAGTGCCGCCGTGATTCTGCAATATGATTCAACCACGGGGGCGACCGCGGTGGTCAATACCAACGGGATCGGAGGGTCGGTTGACCTCGATGACAGCTACGGTCCCGAAATGACACCGGACGGGCGTTTCATTGCTTTTGCCAGGTATGAAAGCTCTCCTAGTTCGGGTTATTCCAGTGTTCACGTTTGGGATACGCAACTAACCTTGGACACGCTTGTCAGTGATGACGGCAGCGGCGTCCCAGCCAATACGACCTCGTGTGCGCCGGTGATCAGTCCCGATGGCCATTTCGTGGCGTTCCTGAGTAATGCCACCAACCTGGTCGGCAATGCCGTGACCAATGGCTTTCATGTTTATCTGCGCAACCTGCAATCCAGCACCACGCAACTGGTGGATGTGGACACCAACGGCATCGGCTCGACCGGAGACACAATGACGTCCTTGAGCTTGAGTGCGGATGGGCAGTTCGTCGCTTTCAGCAATCCGGATGGCAGCCTGGTCAACCTGGACAAAAATCGCGCCGAGGATGTTTTCGTGCGGGACCAGGTCGCGGGGATCGCGGAAATGGTTTCGCAAAGGAATGCGACGGTGATTCCGCAAGCGGCTGATGCGCTCAGCACGCTGTCCCCGTCATCGGTCAGTGCGGATGGCCGGTGGGTGGCTTTCGCCAGTCCGGCGGATGACCTGGTTCCCAACGACACGAACAAGCAGCCGGACGTTTTTGTGCGCGACCTGGTGAACGGCACCAACCTGCTGGTGAGCGTCGGATTTGACGGGGGGCCGGCCCTGGGCGGCGGCTCCGGATGCCCGGTCATCAGTACGAACGGCCGTTACGTGGTGTTTATCAGCGCGGCGACCAACCTGGTTGCGGGCCCGGTCAATACCAATGGCAATGTGTTTCGCAGCGATCTTCAGGCCGGCACCACCGCCCTGGTCAGCGTGGGGACCGATGGTGTCAGTCCCGGGAACGATGACGCTTCCGATTTGGTGATCAGCCCGGATGGACGGTATGTTGCCTTCCTGAGTCGGGCGTCAAACCTGGCTGCGGGAATAACCACCAGCGGAGTGAACACTTACTGGTGGGACATGAATCTGGGACAGACCGTGGGACTGAAGGGTGCCAATTACTATGCTTTCGGTCCTTCGCTGGGCGGCAATGGCCGTTACGTTGCCTACGCGTACGGCGTTTCCACTTCAACCACAAGGTTGCAAATCCGGGACACCCAGCTCGGCATGGACATCTACACCAATGCGGGGGCGGTCACCTCGGCGGCCATCGATCCGACCGGGACAAAAATCCTTTATCGGATTGCCAACGCCCTCTACGTGGACAATATCGCCACCCGGTCAAATCTTTTCTCATTCACCAGCGCGGGTATGATTCGGAACGCAGCCTGCTGGAGCGATGACGGCCGCTGGTTGACCTTTGTTTCCACCACCAACCTGGGGTGCCGGAAACGACGGCACCAACAAGGTTTACCTGCTCGATTTCCAGACCGGCACGCTTTCCCTGATTGGCGTTGCCGGCCCGGGTACCGGCAGTTGGGACGCATTGTCTGATGCGCCGGTGGTGAATGGTGGCGGACGGTTCGTGGCGTACCGCAGTGTCGTGACCAATACGGTGATTGGCGACAACACCGCACCCCCGAACGTGTTTCTCCTGGACCGCGTGACGGGATCCAACACGGTGCTGACCGTGGGGCAGGCCGGGTCCAGCCCGATGCTGTGGGTGTCCCGGCCCGTGATCAGTGATGGCGGCGCCACAATTGCCTTCCTGGACTTGGGCTCCGGCCTGGCGACCGGCGATTTGAATCGCGTACAGGATGCTTTCGGGGCCTCGATAGATATCAACGCTGCTTTGGTTGACAGCGATGGGGACGGGATTCCGGATTGGTGGATGATGAAATATTTCGGGCATCCGACCGGGCAGGCGAGCGACCTTTCGCTGGCGTCGGATGACGCCGACGGCGACGGCATGTCAAACCTGCAGGAGTATCTCGCCGGTACGGATCCCACCAATCCAAACTCCGTGGTCCGGCTTTGGGCGGCCACTCCGGTCAACGGGACGATGAACCTGACCTGGCCGGCGGTGATAGGCAAGAGCTATCAAATTCAATACACGACCAATTTGAATAATCCAGTCTGGTTGACCGCACCGGGCAACATCTGGGTGACGGGCAGCCAGGGTTATTACCTTGCTCCTGCGGTTCAACCCCACAGCTTTTACCGCGTTTTAGTATCCAATTAATCGCTCCTGAAAAACGGTGGGGAAGATTGGCGCCAGCGTCAACAGTGCCTGGACGTCAAGTTGTAATGCTTTTGGATGGTGTCCTGATTTGAACTTGGTGGATGCGCCGCTGCCGCGGCACATGCGGGGCGGCAGCACCGCCGCCACCAAACCAGGACATTGTCGGCTTTTGGACTTAACTTCGGATTGCCTTCGCGCGTCCAAGATGGGATATAGGCGAAATCACAACCATTTCAAGCGCATCTCTTTTGAAAAGATTTTCCCCCATTCTGATGCCTGGCGTTTGCCTGCTGGCCCTGTACGCACGGGCGGAGGTGGTGACCAATCAGTCCCCAACGGAATGGATTGATCCCGACACCAGCCATCGCGTCGTCCAGCTTTCGCGTGAACCGGGCAGCCAGAGCCTTTATTTCAATCTCAACGCCTTCACGCCCGACGGGGAAAGGATGGTCATCGGCACACCGACCGGTGTCTCCACCGTCAACCTGAAAACACGGGCCATTGAAAAGATCGTGGACGGCCGCGTCCGCGTCATCATGGTTGGTCACAAGACCGGCCAGGTTTATTACAGCCGGAACGGCGTAGTTTACGCGACCGACCCCGACACCAAAGCCACGCGCGAAATCGCCAGGCTGCCGCCGGGTGGCTCGGGGTCCACTGTCAACGCGGACGAGACGTTGCTGGCCGGAACCATCACCGACCGAAGCAGTGCGGTGACCAACGAAGAAAACGTGGATTTCGGTCCCAACCGGTTGATGACCGAACAATCCCGGAGCAAGGCCAGAAACATCGAAGGCCAGTTTGACGAACATCCGCCGATGGAGCTTTTCTTCCTTAATATCCAGACCGGTGAAATCAAAAAATACGACCGCTGCAACGACTGGCTCAACCATCTCATGTTTTCGCCCACCGACCCGGACCTGCTCATGTTCTGTCACGAAGGGCCGTGGCAAAAGGTGGATCGTATCTGGACCATCCGCTCCGACGGCACGGGATTGACGAACATCCACAAGCGCACCATGGCCATGGAAATTGCCGGACACGAATTCTGGGGCGCCGACGGCAAAACGATTTGGTATGACCTGCAAACGCCGCGCGGCGAGGATTTCTGGGTGGCGGGCTGCAACGTCACGACCGGCCAAAGGACGTGGTATCATCTCCAGCGAGACGAATGGTCGGTGCATTTCAACGTGTCGCCCGACGGAAAACTGTTCTGCGGTGACGGCGGCGGGGCCGGCATGGTCGCCCATGCTGAATACGGCAAATGGATTTACCTGTTCCACCCGGAACTTGTGCCGGATGCCGCCGGGACGAACATTGAAGAGACCGGACTCATCCGGACCGGCGTCTTCAAAGCCGGGCGGCTGGTGAACATGAGCAGGCACGATTACGCGCTGGAACCCAACGCCATGTTTTCGCCGGATGGGAAATGGGTCATCTTCCGCTCCAACCTGAGCGGCAAGAGCCAAGTCTATGCCGTGGAGGTGAAGAAGGCCAATTAAACCACGAAGAGGATTTTGGATTGCGGTGGCAGAGCGCAGCGGCGACATCGCTTTGGGACGCCGCCCCACGGTGTAAAAGCGGCGTGGCGCTTCGCTTCCCGCCGCACTCCAAAAAGTTTGGTTGCGACTGCACCGCGCTGAGTTTTGGTGGTTGATCAGCCTTTCAGTTTCTTTTCCAAGATTTCACCGGCGACCGCCGGGTTCGCCTTGCCCTTGCTCAACTTCATCACCTGGCCTTTGAGAAAAGGCAACGCGGTGGCCTGTAGCCGGAGTGGAAAACGATGCCCGCCACAATCCGGCACCAGCGATAAAGTCAGGCCTGATCTTCCAGCGGTGGATTCTCCCATTCGGGATAGACCTCCGGCTTGAGCTGGCCGCGGCGGATCATCTCCTGCAGGTCGCGGATGATGGTGCGGCGGGCCACCTTGAATTGGCGGGCGAGGGCGGAGATGTTTGGACGTTCCTTCGATTTTCCCAGCAGATCCAGAAGATGGTTCTGCCGGGCGAGGCGGTCAGTGGAGCGGCTGAACAATTCCTGCGCGTCCACGCGGTGCGAGCGTTCGAGGGCCTCGAACTGCCGGACCACCTCGGTTTCGCCGCACTCGTGCAGCGCGGTCTCCACGGTGCGCCGCAGGGCATGGACGTCCACTGGCTTGGGCAGGCAGTAGTGCGCGCGGCGCGGGCCCTGCAGCGCCGCCATCTGCTGGCGCACCTCCAGCGCGCCGGACACGATGATGACGGGCACGTGCGGCAGCAGTTCCTTGAACTCCGGCAGAAAATCCAGTCCGAGTTCGCCTTCCGACAGCACGTGGTCCAGCACGAGCAAATGCGGCGGGTCGCGTCGGATTTGGGCCAGCGCCTCGCTGCCGTTTTTCACGCGGACCAGCTGGTACTTCACCAGCGCTTCCTCGTAGATTTCGAACTGAAGATCGTCGTCTTCAACAATCAGAATGGTGGGTGGGTTCATGGGAACTGGAAGAAAACATCGAACATCCAACAACGAACGCCCAACGTCCAATGAAAGACGCGCCCCAACCCCGTTCGAAGTTCGATGTTCGATGTTCGATGTTTCGGTTCATGATTTATGGGTTTGCCTTTGGTGGCAATTCCCGCACCGGCAGGATGAGTGTGAACGTGCTGCCCCGGTTCACGGCGGATTCCACCGCCAGGCCGGCCTCCATTTTTTTGGCCAGTTCATAGGCCATGGAAAGGCCCAGACCCGTGCCGCGGCGGGTGGACAGCGCCTTGGTGGTGAAAAACGGTTCAAAGATGCGCGGCAGGTTTTCGGGCGGGATGCCGCAGCCGAAATCGCGCACGGAAACCGCAACGTGGGCGGCCGCCGCCGCCGGCATCAGCACCAGGCCGCCAGGCAGCCGTTCCAGCTTGTGCGTGGTGAGGATGAGCTGTTTGCGCGCGGTCATGGCCTCGGCACCGTTGAAGATGAAGTTCAGCAGGATCTGCTGGATGAAATTTTTTGAGGCCCACACTTCGGGCAGGTCCGGCGCGGATTCAAATTTCACCCCCACTTCGCGCAGGAAGCGGTCGCCGAGCAATTTGAGGGTGTCCGCCGCGACGGCGTTTAGATCGCACGGGCCGGGCTGTTCGCCGCCGCCGCCGCTGAAGCCGAGCATGGCGTTCACGATGTCCGCGCCCTGTTCCACCACGATCTTGATGCGATCCACGCGCGTGCGGATTTTCTGCGGATTGTCCGGGTCCTCCTCGATGAGTTGGGCGGAACCCTTGATGATGGAGAGGATGTTGTTGAAATCATGCGCGATGCCGGCGGCGAGTGTGCCCAAGGCGTTCATCTTCTGGCTGTGCAGCAGTTCCTGGCCGGCAATTTCGAGTTCGCGGGTGCGCTCGGCGACCTTCTTTTCCACCTCGGCGTAACTGCGGAGCAATTGCCGGTGGCGGTTGAACGCCAGCGCCGCGAAGAACAGCGCCGCCGCCGCGCCGGCCAGCGTGATGAGAACCAGCCGGATTTCCCGGTACCACGGCAGGGTCACCACAAATTCAACCAGCGCCGGCTTGGGGTCGATGTTCCCGTTGCGGTCCATGGTGCGTGCCTGGCAGACATGCCGGCCGGCCGGCAGGTCGGAGAAGGAAAAGGTGTGCGTCTCCGTGAAAGGGGACCAGTCGCGGTAATCCAGTTTGTAGGAGTAAAGCAGCCGGTCCTGGGACGTGAACTTCCATTTGTCCTGCCCGCTGAACGTGAGCGAAATGGGATCGCCCTCGCGGACGCGCAGTTCCCGGTCGGCCGGCTTTTCAATGAACGTGTGCGGTGGGTCCGGGTCGGCTTCGGGATGGTACCGGCTCAACCCGTGTGGCGTGCCGGCCCAGATGTTTCCGTGCTGATCCTCAAAAATCTCATGCACCGTGGCGTCGGGCAGCCCATCTTCCCTGCTGTTCTCGATCCAGACTTTCTGGAAGTAACGATGGACACCGGCGTCATCGGCCACCCACACGCTGCCGTCACGGGCGCACCGGAGGGCATTGATGTGGTCGAAGCCGGCATGCACAGACGACCAGTCGCGCCCGTTGAATTCCCAAAGCCCATCCTGCGTGGCGCACCAAATCCGCCCGTCGGTCAGTTCCGTGAAGCAAAGGACCACGTCGGGCACGGCACGGTTCGATACCGGGAACACCCGCCACTTTTTCTCGTGATACCAGGCCATGCCCTTGTCGCCGCTCAACCAGAGATCGCCGTTGCGCGCGGCGAACAGGGTGGAGCAAACGCCGACCGCGTCCGGGTCGGGCGGCGTTTCGGCCAGCGGTTGGTATTGGACTCCGTCGAACCGGTCGAAATAACACGTGGTCCATTTCCCGGTGGCCGCTTCGGAATTCCAACTTTGGACACCAAGACTGCCGTCCCGCAACAGGCCCAGCGGCTTCACGTGCCGGATGTCGTCCCGGAGATGGAGGCCGGGGCCAAACGCGCCTGAATCCGGATTGAACCGGAGCGGGTTTTCGACCGCGTCCAGCAACAGGGTCCCGTCCTTTAGCGGAAACAGCGCGCGGACGGACTGCGCGTCGTGCGTCACGGGTTCCGGCAGCGCAAACTCGCAGTGCGTTTCGCCCTGGAGCGAGTGCAACCGGCCGTTGGCGACAAACCAAAGCCGGCCGGCGGCATCGTCCGCGAGGCAGTGAACCAGGGAATTGAGCTGCTGGAGCGGGCGGGGGTTGCGCCAGAGGGGAGGGGCGTAATGAAACAAACCGGCGGAAGTGGCCAGCCAGAAGGTGCCGCCGGGTCCCATCGCCAGGTCATAGTACCGGCGGGCGGAAACATCCTGATCCTCCGTCAGCTTTGTCTCTCCCGGCGCCTGCCAAAGCAGGGCATCCGATGTCAGAACCCATAATCCCTTGTTGTCGCTCCGCCACGCGCGCCGGATTTTTTCCACGCCGGCTGGTTGCGCCGTCCAGCCGGTGCCGTCGAAACGCGCCACAACGGCCTGTCCACCGGCGATGAATTCGGCGACGAAGGTAACGCCGCCTTCGTCGTCCTCGCGCGGCTCGCGCAGGTTTTGGATCCGCAGCGATTCCGGCGGGAGGTAATCACTCCAGGCTTTTCCGGGTTTCGACGCCTTGCCCAGGCCCCGCTCACCGGTGATCCACAGTCCGCCGTCGCGCGCCACCACCAGGTCCGTGAATTTCCCGAGGCGCGTCTGGTCGCACCGGAGCAACACCTGGGTTTGGGGGAGTTCTGGATTTTCCACGTTGAAATCCATCAACCGGTCGTCGCTCAAAAACAGAACATGACCCTGGCGGGCCGGGTAGAGCGGCGTGAGGGTGTTGAATTCGGCGGCGATTTCCGGCACCGGATGCGCCACCCAAATGTCCGGTTTGACCTCTTGCAACAGGCCGTTCCGGACGGTCACCCAAAGCTGGCCGCCGGGGTTTTCGGAAACCGCCCCGACCGGTTCCGGCAGGGCGACCGGCGTGACGCTGTAGCCATCCAGTTCGGCGACGAAGGTGCGGTTGAGGTGGACGGCCAGGACCTTTCCATTCGGCGCGACCGACACGGCAACGCAGGCGGATTGATGCAATCCGTCGTCAACCCTGTACACGCGCCAATAGGAAGCGCTCTGGCCGGGGCTTGCCTGCGCCGGCGCCAGAAGAGCGGTTCCCAGAAGGAAAATGCGCCACCAAAACTTCATTTTAACCGGCCCGCTTTTGGGTCGCGCTCGATTATCCACCGGTTCGGTCGGGTGTGCAATCAAATGCACAGGGTGTGCCTCCAAACGCACAGTTCCCCAAGGTTTGGACAAAGAGTAAAACGAGACAGGAGTTATTATGAAGCGGCAATTTCAAATACGGGTTTCGTGGCCGGAACGCCGGGAGTTCCGGGTGCGTGTGAAGGTCAAACGGCCATCTTCGTGGTCACAGGACGAACAACAGCGGTTCATTGTTGCTGCGCGACTCTGACGCCGCCAGACTGCCGCACCGCTTTTACCGCATCTTGGAACACTGACGGCAAACCGACGATGGTGATGACAACCTAAACCAAAGTCATCGCGTGAAAATCAACCCTTCAACTTTCGTTCAAGGATTTCGCCGGCGAGTGCCGGATTTGCCTTGCCCTTGCTCAGCTTCATCACCTGGCCCTTGAGAAAGTTCAACGCGGCGGCCTTGCCGGATTTGAAATCGGCGACCGGGCCGGGATTCGCGGCAATGGCTTCGTCGCAGAACTTTTCAATCGCGCCGGTGTCGCTGACCTGCGCCAGTCCCTTTTCCTGAATAATCACGGCGGGCGATTTGCCGGTGTCGAACATTTCGGCAAAAACCTGCTGTGCGGCCGAGCTGCTGATGGTTTTGGCTTCGACCAGTCCGGCTAGCTCAAGAATAGCTTCGGGCTTGAATTTTAAATTGGCCAGCGTAATTCCCGTAGCAGCCGACGTTAGTCGGCTCTGATCAATTGTGGGGTCTTCAGATGGAGCCGACTCACGTCGGCTGCTACTTTCAGCGAGTTTCGCCCGCAAATTGTTGATCACCCAGTTCGCAATGGATTTCGGGTTCTTCGACTTTTTTGCAATCCCTTCGAAATAATTCCCCAGCGGAACGTCCCAGACAAATGTCTGCGCGTCGGATGCGGGCAGGCCGTAATCACGCATGAACCGCTGCTTGCGCGCCAGCGGCAGTTCCACCATGCGCGACTTCACCTCGGCCAGCCATTCATCGGTGGGCGCTTGCGGCATCAGGTCGGGATCGGGGAAATACCGGTAATCGTGCGCGTGTTCCTTGGTGCGCATTTCCTCGGTGATGCCCGCCACGTCATCCCAGCGCCGCGTGGATTGAACCAGCTTGCCGCCTTTCGTCAGCACCTCGATCTGGCGCGGGATTTCGTATTCCAGCGCGCGGCGTATGCCGGAAAAGCTGTTCATGTTCTTGATTTCAATCTTCGCGCCGAGTTCCTTCGTGCCCTTGGGCCGCACGCTCACGTTCACGTCGCAGCGCACCATGCCCTTTTCCATGTCGCAATCGCTCACGCCGCCATAAACCAGGATGTCCTTGAGCGCGTTGAGATATTCGTAGGCCATGTCGGCGCTGGTCAGGTCCGGTTCGGAAACGATTTCCATGAGCGGCACGCCGGCGCGGTTGAAGTCCACGCCGCTGTTGCGCTCGAAATGGAAGCTCTTGCCCACGTCCTCCTCGAGGTGCGCGCGGGTGATGCGCACGCGCGCCCGGCCGCCGTTGAATTCGAATTCGACGTGGCCGTTGGCCGTGGATGGCTTGTCGTATTGCGTGATCTGGTAATTCTTGGGCATGTCCGGGTAGAAATAACTTTTCCGGTCGAACTTGGCGAAGCGGGGAATCTCACAATTGAGGAGGAAGCCGGTGAGCACGGTCAGGCGCAGCGCCTCGTCGTTGGGCACGGGCAGCACGCCGGGCAGGCCGAGGCAGATGGGGCAGACGTTGGTGTTGGGCGGCGCGCCGAACGCGTTGGCGCACCCGCACCACATCTTCGATTTCGTTTTGAGCTGGACGTGCGTTTCCAACCCGATGACCGCTTCGTATTCCATAAATCGCGCTCAGATTTAACCACGTCCTTCGTAGTCCCGCAATGCGGGACGAAGGAGGATGGACACGGCTTGCCACGACGAAGTGAAACGAAGGCGGGAGGCACACGGATTTTTAACCGCCGCAGGCAGGTGTTCGGTTGAAGAAACCCTCTCGCTTTTTGCGTGCCGGTCAATTATCATGGCTGTTATGCAGTCCCAAAAGGCAGGTAGCCCGATGCGAATACTGATCGTTGACGACGAGGAAAATATTCGCCGGATAATGGTTGTCGTGCTCGAAGCGATGGGGCACGAAACGGTGAGCGTGGATACTGGCGCCGCCGCGCGGCAGCAGCTTGAAAACAACACGTTCGACATCGCGTTCCTGGACCTGAAATTGAACCAGGAAAACGGACTGGATTTGCTGCCCGAGTTGTTGAAGGTCAATCCGGAATTGGAGGTGATCGTGTTCACCGCCTATGCCTCGATTGAAACGGCGGTGGAAGCGATGCGGCGCGGCGCGGTGGATTACATCCCCAAACCGTTCACGCCCGAACAAGTCCGTCAAGTGATGGGCCGGTTGATCCAGGCCCGCAAGCTCCGGAGCCGCGTGGCGGAACTGGAGTCCCGCATTTCGGCTGACACCTTGACGGCCGACCTGACCACGTGCGAGCCGGCGATGCAAAAGGCGCTCGATCTGGCGTTCAAGGCCGCCGCGACACCCGCAACCATTCTGCTGCTGGGCGAAAGCGGCACGGGGAAAACCGTGGTGGCCCGCGCGCTGCATGAAAACAGTCCGCAAAAGGACAGCGCTTTTGTGACCGTGAGTTGTCCGAGCCTGTCGCGGGAGTTGTTGGAGAGCGAATTGTTCGGCCATGCCAAGGGCGCATTCACCGGCGCGGTGGGCGACAAGGTGGGCAAGGTCGCGCTGGCGGATGGCGGCACGCTGTTTCTCGATGAAATCGGGGAAATGCCGCTGGAGATACAACCCAAGTTGCTGCGCCTGTTGCAGGAAAAGGAATATGAACGCGTCGGGGAAGCCAAGACTCGTCACGCCAACGTGCGGGTGATTTCCGCGACGAACCGGAATCTCGAAAAAGCCGTTCAGGAAGGACGTTTCCGGGACGACTTGTATTACCGGCTCCACGTCATTGCTGTCCCCATACCGCCCCTGCGGGAGCGCCCGGGCGATTTGCTGAAAATCGCGGAGCGTTATCTTCAGTTTTTCTCCAGGCAATGCGGCAAACAGCTCAAAGGTTTTTCCAGGGAAGCGGAAGCGGTCCTGCGACAATATGCCTGGCCGGGCAACCTGCGCGAATTGCGCAATGTCGTTGAACGGGCCGTCATTCTGGCCGACACCAACGAGATTCATCTGCTGGATTTGCCGGAGAAACTTTTCCAAAATTCCCCGCCAACGCCGGTGCCGGGAGTCCAAATCGGCGCGAAGGTGTCCCTGAGGGAAATCGAAACTGAACATATCTCCCGCGTGATGAAACAGGCGGCCACGATGACTGAAGCCGCAAGGATTTTGGGCATCACCCGGGACACGCTGCATCGCAAGAAGAAGGAAATATCCCGTGCCCCGGACGTTCAGGACGGATAACCTGTTCCCGCACCATGTTGCGCACCCGATTGTTCCTTTATCTGACGCCGTTCGTGGTCATTCTGCTGGCCGTCGGCGCTTATGCCATCGTGCTCTTTGCCCGCCTGGCCAACGTCGTTGACGCCTCCGTGACGAACAGTTACCAGAGTTTCACCGCGGCATCGGCCATGAGCCTGGCCCTGGCGGGAATGGACCGGGAGGTGTCGTGGGTGATCTCCGGACCACGCGTCAGCAACAAAAATGCCTTGATGGAATACCGGAAACATTTTGAGACAAACCTCGACTTGCTGATCAAGGCCAGCACGCTGCCCGGGGAAGGGGCCTTGAGCCTGGATGTGGCGACCAATTACCAGGCCTTTCTCAAGGCGGTTGATACCATCAGTTCCCTCGACAGCCCGGAAAACCAGCGTCAGGTGTATGAACGGGACGTTGTGCCGAGTGGGCAGGCGATAAACCTGCTGCTGCAGAAAATCCACGATCTGAACCACAAGGCCATGCTGGCGACCAGCCAGAACATTCGGGCCATCACCCAGCAGGTCACGCATCTCATGATCTTCGGCACGGTTCTCGCGCTGCTTTTTTCCGCCTACGCCGGTTATCAACTTGGCCGCTCGATTTTGGAGCCGATTCAATTGTTGACCCGGGCGACACGCGAATTGGGCGAAGGCCGGCTGGATCAACCCGTGCCGGTCACTACGCGGGACGAACTGGGTGAGCTGGCCCTGGCGTTCAACAAAATGGCGGCCCAACTTCAGGAATACCGCCAAAGCACCACGGAGAAAATCGTCCGCCTCCATCGCACAATGGAGGCGACGCTCGCTTCGTTTCCGGACCCGATTTTTGTTTTGGACAAGGAAGGGCGCATCGAATTGAAAAACCCGGCGGCGGATGGTCTGGCATCCAGCCTCCACCTGGACGATCAATTGCCCGACCGGCTGCAGACCATCGCCCGGAATACTCTCGCCAGCGGCGAAAATTTTCTCCCGGACAGCTTCAACGAAGTAATCACCTATCGGATCGACGGCGAGGACACGTTTTTTTTGCCGCGCGTCCTGGCCATGCGAAACAAGGAGGACGTTCTGTTCGGGGTGGCGGTGGTTTTGTACGACGTCACCCGCTTCCGCCTGCTGGATGCCACCAAAACCGATCTCGTCGCAACCGTCAGCCACGAAATAAAAAGTCCGCTGACCAGCGTGCGAATGGTGCTGCACATTTTGCTCGAAAAAACCGTCGGGGCGCTTACGCCGAAGCAGGACGAATTGCTCCAGGCGGCCCGGAACGACACGGAACGGCTGTTGCGGATTTTGAACGACCTGCTTGATCTCGCCCGGTTGGAGGAAGGGAACGACGGCTTGCGCAAAGAGCCGGTTGCCCCGGCCGAGTTGCTGACCGGCGTGATGAAGGAAATGGCCGGCAAATTTTCAACCAAGGGTTTGAATGTGAACTTCACGATTGAACCGGATTTGCCCGCCGTCCCGGTGGATCGGCAGCGCATCAATCACGTTTTCACCAACCTCATCTCCAATGCCATCAAGCATTCACCCGTTAACGGCGAGATTGTTCTGGGGGCCAGGCTGGTTAAAGAGAATGCCGTTGAATTCAACGTCACCGACCAGGGCCCCGGCATTCCGGAAGAATATCACAGCCGGATTTTCGATCGTTTTTTCCGTGTGCCCGGCCAGCCCCAATCCGGGGCCGGACTGGGACTGTCCATCGCCAGGGAAATCGCTGTGTCGCATGGCGGACACATTGGAGTGAAAAGCGCGCCCGGCCAGGGCTGCACCTTTTACGTGGTTTTGAAAAGCGATGCATCCCCGCCCGCATGATTGGGGCGCATTCGGGCACTGCCCCCGAACGCAACCGGATTGGAGCGCGGCTGTGTGCAAAGCACCAGCCGCAGCACGTGGAAAAGCTCTGCGCACCAGGCGTATTTCAGCAGGCTGGTTTTGCGAAGCTGCTGCGGCTGGTCCCATTTTGTGGGACACAGCCGCGCTCCGGAGGCAGTGCGCGGATGCGCCCCGTGGTCGAAGACGGCCATTATCGGTCTGCGACCGTCGCCATTGATTTCACCGGCGCTCACACACCGCCGCTGCAAATAAAATCCCCTTAAAACTTGCGCCGATTGGGGGCGTTTTCTAAAACAAACCGTCATGTCCGCAAAGACCCAATTCGATTTGCAGCAATTTCTGGCCACGCGCACCAAAACCGTCAACGCCGCGCTCGATAAATTCCTGCCCAGCGACAAAACCCGGCCCGCGACCATCCACAAAGCCATGCGCTACTCGCTCTTCGCTGGCGGCAAGCGGATGCGCCCCGCGCTTTGCCTCGCGGCGGCGGTGGCTTGTGGCGGACGCGAAGCTGACGCCCTGCCGCTGGCGTGCGCCGTCGAGTGCATCCACACCTACTCGCTCATCCACGACGATTTGCCGGCGATGGACAACGACGATTTCCGCCGTGGCAAGCCGACCAACCACAAGGTGTTCGGCGAAGGCATCGCCGTGCTGGCGGGCGATGCGCTGTTGACGCAGGCATTTGAAATTGCCGCGCAGGCCAAAGGCTGGCCGCGCTATCCGCACCGCGATTTGATTCTGGAAATCGCGAAAGCTTCCGGCTCGCTGCAACTCGTCGCCGGGCAAGTGGCGGACCTGGAAGGCGAAGGCAAAAAACTTTCCGTGGCCGAACTGCGCTACATCCACGAACGCAAAACGTCCGCGTTGTTGTGCTGTTCCGTGCGGCTCGGCGGCATGAGCGCCAATTGCACGGCGGCGCAACTCAAGGCGCTCACGGATTTCGGCTATCACGTCGGGCTCGCGTTCCAGGTGATTGACGACATCCTGGACGTGACGCAGACGAGCGAGCAGCTCGGCAAAACGGCAGGCAAGGACACGCAGGCACAAAAGGCGACCTATCCGGCGATTGTGGGCCTGGAAAAATCACGGAAAATTGCGGAGAAACTGACGGCGAAGGCATTTGCCGCATTAAAAACTTTCAACGGCAAGGTTGTCGCCCTCAAAGCCTTGGCGGAATTTCTATTGAAGCGGGATCGGTAATCTGAAAACGATTCATGGCTTGGGTGCTAATGTGACGACTCTCGCACCTTTGCAAAGCGGATAAGTCGTCATGTATTCTGCGATGAGGTTCTTCATCAACTCGGCATCGTCTCCGTAGATGTAAAGGGCCGTCTCAGTCTGACCCTGCCAATAACTTTGAATGCTTCCGTGACCCTTGAGCAGTGTGTCGAACTCCTTCATCACCAAATTCACATCACAAGTTTTGTAAACCTCATCGGGAAGATTCACACCATCAAGGTAAACTCCAAAACCTTCAACTTTTCCAAAGGGAATTTCGCGTTTTTTATCGCCTTCTCGAATTATGAGTTTTGATCCTTTGGGTGCTCCATATGATTCAAGGCGTTCAATAACGAAGGGAATACTCTTGTCCGTTTGAGTTAAGAACATTTCGACATCAATGAACTCTACCTCTTTCGATTTTTCCAACATCGTGCCGCCACCGTCAGTTTCCCCGAAGCCACTCTTTTTAAGTTCATCATTAAGCGGATCTTCATATCGTTTGCCGCGATCCAGTGGCAACAATTTGTGATTTAGCCGTGCGGTTACTTCTATTCGGTTTGGTGTCGGAGTTGGAGTGGAAGAAGATCGGCTACATCCGAACGTGTTGACGATTATGGAAAACAATCCCATATATAAAATTAGGGTTTGGCGGCTCACAATGTTGCGAGCAAATAGTTTGGTTCGGAAAATGAATTATCAAGAGAAATTGAGTCAAAGTTAGATTTGGTCAAAGTTAGCGCGACGTTCGCCCCTGTCGGCGACTCGCGACCGGTTTTCATTTCCAACCGGGCGTAGCGGCTTTCGGCAGAAAGCCGCACCCATCATTTTTCTTGAAGAATTGCAGCGATCTGCCGACCGCCGCTACGACTGCCAGCGGGACGTCCGCCCTTTCGGAGGGGCGAGTTCCACGAGCCCCCATATTCCAGGCCGGTCAGGGCGTCGCAGCGCTCCGCCCTCCGAAACTTACGTTTTCATTCCGCCCAATCGCCGCTACGCAGTTAGCGTTTGAGCTTTTCCTTGAGCGTTTCGCGCCCGCGAATTTGAGTTTAAGGTAGCGCGACCGTCCCGGTCGCCCCTGTCGGCGTCTCGCCGGCAGGTTTTCCTCAAATGTGTTCGGCGGGACGCCAAACACTGCGGGCGAGACGCCCGCGCTCCCCACAAAATTTCACACACTCCAATCGCCGGTTTGCAGGTAGCGTTTGAGCTTTTCCTTCAGCGTTTCGCGGCCGCGATGAATGAGTGATTTCGTGGCCGAAAGCGAGCAGTCCAGGATGCCGGCGATTTCCTCGTAGCTAAACTCCTCCTGCCGGCAGAGCAGGATGGCGCTGCGCTGGTTCTCGGGCAGTCCGGCGAGCGCCTCCTCGATTTTTTGGGCCAGTTCGCCCTGTAACAGGTTTTCCGGCGGGGCCATCTGCGATTTGTCCTCGTACTGCCGCTGTGGCTGATCCTCATTGTCGGCCTGGGTTTCCTCGATGGATTCGGCGGGGTGGCGTGAGCGGCGGCGGAACTCGTTCAGGCAGAGATTGCGCGCGATGGTAAAGAGCCAGGTGGAAAATTTCGCGGTTTGTTTGTACCGGCTGCGGGATTTATACACCTGCAGAAAAACGTTTTGCGCCAGGTCCTCGGCCTCGGTCTCGTCGCGCAGCGAGCGGTAAACGAAATTCATCACCGGTTGCTTGTATTTGTCCACCAGTTCGGCGAATGCCGCCCGGTCGCCGCGTTTGACGCGCAGCATCAGGACGGCATCGGGATCGGGTGGAACCGGCATCGCGGACAAAGTGTAGCAGACGCCGCGCAAACGAAAAGGTTTCGCTGCTTCGAAGGAACGAGCCATGCAAGTCCCAAAAATCAGGGACTCGTGTAACTCACCTCTCCGATGGCTTGCTTTGATGCCGGTTTGCTCGCAACTTATGCGCCCGTGCAGGATTTAATCAAAAAAATTGAAGCCGACGCCAAAGCGCGTCTGCCGTCATCGCCGAGCAGCGACCCGGCGGAAAAACTCGCACGCTACAAAGGCTTCCTCAAGGTCGAGACGCACCGGCTCAAGCTGCAGCATCGTGCCGGCGCGGGCGGGCGCGAAATCTGCCAGGCGCGCGCGGCGATCCTTGATGCGCTGTTGCGGCATCTTTGGGCGGAGGCCAGGGGCAGTTTGTCGCCGCAGGCGCAAAAGGAGTTTCCACCACTCGCGCTCGTCGCCATCGGCGGTTACGGCCGCGCGGAATTAAACCCGCACAGCGACATTGACTTCATGTTTTTGCACGACGGCCAGGTCGCGGCGGGCAAACCGCTGCCGCATTTGTCCAAACTGATTGACGGTGTGCTGTATCCGCTGTGGGACACCGGCCTGAAGGTCGGCCACTCGGTGCGGAGCATTGACGATTGCGTCAAGGTCGCCAACACCGACATGCAATCGAAAACCTCGCTCATTGAGGCGCGGTTGATTGCGGGCAACGAGGCGTTGTTCAAAAAATTTGAAAAGACGCTCGTGGCCCGGTGTGTTGACGGTTATGAGGGAAAATACATTGCCGCGCGGCTCGAAGACCAGACGGGGCGTCATGGCAAGTTCGGCAACTCGGCTTGCATGCAGGAACCGAACATCAAAAACGGCTGCGGCGGTTTGCGCGATTTCCAAAATGTGCTGTGGATGGCGTTTTTCAAGTATCGCTCGCGCTCGCTGAAGGAATTGCAGGAACGCGAGTTCGTCGCCGAAGCCGAGCGCCGGCAGCTCGAGGCCGCCTACGACTTTCTGCTGCGCGTGCGGACGGAATTGCACTACCACGTCAACCGCCCGCTCGACGCGCTGGGCAAAAATTTGCAGCCCGCCGTTGCGCTCGGCC
>Ga0187848_10000587_pt1 | contig 32793 bp, 25 predicted proteins | sample June2016WEW_4_40_FD_132424 | JGI IMG/M metagenome (GOLD analysis project Ga0187848, IMG submission 132424) | Peatland microbial communities from SPRUCE experiment site at the Marcell Experimental Forest, Minnesota, USA - June2016WEW_4_40 | ecosystem: Environmental > Terrestrial > Soil >... | reverse complement strand
GCGGAACTGGATGGCGCGGACGTAGTGGGTGTCGAGCAGGGCGCGTTGAAACGCGATCTCATTGCGGCGCCACAGGTCGATCATCATGGGATTGACGCCGGCCAACTCGGCGGCCTTTTCGGGGGAGTAGCCAGCGCTCAAGGCGGCGATGACGGTGGCCTGGCGATCGTCTAAAGCGAAATCTGTCATATCGAATCGAACCTAACCTCGGCTTCACGATAGCGCGGGAGGGTGGAGAGACCGGGGTGCGGGAAAGGGCGGGAAGTCTGTAGCGCGATGAAAGGGAAGGAGTAAGACAGGTCGAAAAATACTTCAAAAGTCTGTGACCGACAAAACGGGGGAGGCGCGTTTGAACGAAAACGGGACGGCCTGAACGAGAACGGAACGAAAACGGAACGAAAACGGGACGGCCCTAACGAAAACGGGACGGGCCTAACGAAAACGGGACGGCCTAAACTTGCACTTTTTCGGTCTGCCGAAAAGGTAGCAATTGGCTCCGTCCGCTTTTCCTCCCTCCACGGAATCGATCCCGAGGTGCTCTGCTGGCCGACTCCGGCAGCGCGGCGCCCCTACTTCGCCAGCCCGCCGCTCGAGACGTCGATCGCAGGGAAGCCCGACCTGCCGCCGCTATCGAATCCGCATTGCCGCGTCCCGGCGTTGCTCTTATGGGAAGGCCCAACCGAATAAAGCGTTTCCTGGCTTCCCCACCCCGCCTCCACCCGCTTCGTCCCAGGCGTCGCCTGGGACACACGCCTGCGTATTTAATCATGGATTTTCGCCGGTTTCGCTTCCAGACCGTCCCGAGCGCCCCCACAATCGCCTTCTAGCGGCTCTCTCCAGCCGCGCGCGGCCATAGATAAGTTTATTTTCATGTGCCGCCCGCCCAGGAGTACCCGACCGACGTTATCCTTAGGGGGTACCGACACTTGTGTTTGCACGAAGGAATAAACGATGGCATTGATTGAGGGCTTTCGCGTCCAGAACTACCGCGCGCTCAGGGATATCACCATCGGCAAGCTGTGGAACCAGCAGAATACTCCGGCTCTCACGCCGCTCGTGGCGGTCATCGGCAAGAACGGGGTCGGCAAGAGCACCTTGTTCGACGCCTTCGGGTTTCTGTCGGACTGCCTGGCCGTGGGCGTGGAGGAAGCCTGCGACCTGAAGCAGAGGGGCGGATTCGATCGGCTGGTTTCCTCCGGCGAGAGTGGGCCGATTCACTTTGACATCTACTATCGCGAGAGTCCCGGCGATCGGCCGATCACGTACGAGCTTTCGATAGGCCGCGATAAGTCCGGCCGGCCGTTCGTCGCCGAGGAGCGATTGCGCCAGCGGCGCAAAGGGCAGACGAGAGGTTGGCCGCTCTCGTTTCTCCTTCTGAAGGGCGGCGAGGGCCAGGCTTGGGCGGGGGAAGAGAGCTTCGAGGGCGAGGAGTCAGGGCGAATGCCGGTCGAGCTGACCGACCGCAGAAAGCTAGGCGTTGCAACACTGGGGACGCTAAAGGCTCACCCGCGTATTGCGAAGTTCAGGAAGTTTCTTGAGAGTTGGTATTTGAGTTACTTTACACCTGACGCGGCGCGCAGCTTGCCAATGGCTGGCCCGCAGAAACACTTAAACATGCACGGCGACAACCTGGGGAATGTGGTTCAGTTCATGGAGCGCGAACAGAAGGGCCGATTTCAGTCGATACTGAACCGGATCGCATCGAAGATTCCGGGCATCCAGAACATCGACACAAAGAAAACCGACGACGGCAGACTTCTCCTCCGGTTCAACGACCGCGGGTTTCAAGACCCTTTCTTCGCCCAGCAGATGTCCGATGGCACGCTGAAGATGTTCGCCTATATGTTGCTGCTGGAAGATCCGGATCCCGCACCCTTTATCTGCATTGAGGAGCCCGAGAACGGCCTCTACCATAAGCTGCTGGAGACCCTTGCCGCCGAGTTTCGAGCGCGCGCTACCGGCAAGAGAAACGCGCCTCAGATCTTTGTCACTACCCACCAGCCATACTTCGTAGACGCGTTGGCGCCCGAGGAAACCTGGGTTTTGGAGAAAGGCGCCGACGGCTTCTCGACGATCAGGCAAGCCAGCTCGGATTCAACCGTGGAAAACATGGTGAAACAGGGGCTGCCCCTCGGAAGCCTGTGGTACAGCGACTACCTGGACGCGAGGCCAGCGTGATGCACTTGGAGGTTCTGGTCGAGGACGGATCCGGAGAGTTGCTCCTCGGCTCGTTGCTGCCGAAAATCCTCGGCAAATATGGGGACCCACATACCTGGAGAACCCATGCCTACAAGGGAATTGGCAGGATACCCCGAGATCTCCGGGGCAAGACTGATCCGTGGAAACGCATTATTCTGGACCGATTGCCGAGGATATTGGCTGGGTATGGAACGAGCCTTCGGGGTACAGACTCCGGAGTCGTTGTGGTCGTGGATCTCGATGACAGGGATTGTGTCGGTTTCAAGCAGGAGTTGCTGCAAATCCAGAGGCGCTGCCACCCGAAACCGAATGTTCTCTTTCGGCTCGCCATAGAGGAGACGGAGGCTTGGTTGCTCGGCGACAGAAGTGCGGTCCTCAAGGCGTTCCCAAGAGCGAAGGTCAATGTCCTTCATTCCTACCGTCAGGACTCGATCTGCGGAACGTGGGAAACGTTGGCCGACGCTCTGTTCCCCGGGGGTTCGCCTGCGCTCAAAGCACACGGATATCCGAGAATTGGAGAAGAGAAGTGCCGATGGGCCTCTCTGATCGGGCAGCACCTTGACGTTGAATCCAATCTGTCCCCGAGTCTCCGCGTCTTCAGGCTTGGCCTGCTGAAGTTGTCGGGTGCCGAAGCATAGACGGCGGGATGGCCATGTCGGCCGGTTTCAGACCCCTCTAGCTCCTATCCCACCAACCTGGTGCCCGGGGCGGGACTTGAACCCGCACTCCCGTTGCCGGGAAAAGGATTTTAAGTCCTTTGCGTCTGCCAGTTTCGCCACCCGGGCATATTGAATCTAAACGACTTGTACTTTGTCGGCGGAATCCGCGCCCACCGCTGTGCCCAAATTTGTGCCCACTCCATACACCCCAGCCGTGTTGTAGGCCTCCATCCGCGAGACCGCGCGCTCCATCGCCTCAGGAGACGGATGCACGTACCGCTGCGAGACTGTCACCGTGCTGTGGCCCATCAGCTTCATGATAGTAAATGCGTCCGCTCCTGTCTCCCCCAGCCGTGTTCCGAACGTGTGGCGGAAGGAATGGAGCACGCAATCGGCCGGCATCTTCAGGAGTGCCCGCAGGTCCGCATGCTGCTGGTTGAGCCAGGTCTGGTACAACGGTTGGCCGTCCGCCCGGCGGAACACAAGACCGCGCGCCGCGGGCGCCCGGCGGCTCAGGACTTCCACCACGCGAGCCGTCAATGGTACGTTGCGCGACTTCGAGTTTTTCGCGTGCTTGCGCCTCACCGTCATATACCCGTGCTCCGCGCCCTCCGCTGGCTCTAGCCGCACCTCGGGCCATTCCAGGGTCAGACATTCGCGGATTCTTAGGCCCGTGTCGATCAGGACCGCCGCCACGTCGCGCAGATCGCCGTAGGGTTCCGCCATCTCGAAGTACAACTTTTCCTGCTGGCGGTTGAACGTGAACTCCCGTTGGTGTTCGCCACGGAGCAAGTGAATTCGGGGGACGCGGTCGAGGATCTTCCATTCCTGGGCAAGTCGTAAGAGTCGCCGTAGCGTCGCCAACTCCCGGTTCACGGATGCTGGCGAAAGCGGTTGCTTGCGGCGCGATTTAGTGTTGGCGCGCATCTGGGTGTATTGCTCGATTTTGGCCTCTTCGATTTCATCGAGCCGCCGGCTGCCCAGGTGTTTTACAAGAACCTTCAGTTTGGCCTTATAGAACGCCACGGTTGCCGGCTTTTCGGCACAGGTGGTCTCAATAGCTGCTGTGAATCTGGAAGCGAATTCCGCCAACTTGGGCGCCCGCTCTTTCCTCTTGATTCCAACCTCGCCTTTCGCCAGCGCCGTCTTGCGCGCGGCCTCCATCTGTTCAGCTATCCGCTTGTTCGATTGTTTCGTGCTCTCCCGGATCGGATCGCCGTTCCAGTTGAATTTGTACCACCAGATTTTTCCACGCTTATAGACGGCCATGGTTTACTGTTCGCTCCCTTCTTCCCATTCCCGCTTCAGTTGCTCTTGCCGGTCCGCCGGCAACTTCTCCAGTTCGGTTTTCAGTTCGGACACTTTCCGCTCGAACCATGCCCGATCCTTCTTCGGCGCCGCCTTCTCCTTCGCCTTGCTCGCACGCTTCGCCATGCCGCCCCCTGTGCACCCTACGCCGCCCGGAGTGCTTCCGCCACGTACTGAAACCGCCATGCCGTACCGCGCCGGGTGGTGAACCCCTGCCGGTTCAGTTCGGCCGCAATCTGGCGTGTGGTATGGCCCGCGGCCTTAAGTTCCCGAATGCGGGACAGGATGCTTTGCTCCGCCTGGTCCCCTTCCAAGCGCACGCCGTCCGCGGCCGTGCGGTATCCGAATGGGACCGTCCCAACCCGCTCGCCGTTCGCCCGCTTGTGGTGCATGGCGTCCCGCGTCCGTTCCCCGATGGCTTCCCGTTCCCACTGGGATACCGCCGTCATGATGTTGAGCACCAGCCGGCCCGCGGCCGTGCCCGTGTCCAGGGATTCAGCCACGCTCACCAGGGACACGCCGCGCCGGGTGAACCGCTCTAACAGCTCGGCAAGATCCTTCACGCTTCGGGTAAGCCGGTCCAGCTTCGCAATGATGACGACTTCCACCGCGCCGGCATCCACCAAGGAGAGAAGCCGCGCCATGCCCGGACGGTTCAGGGACTTTGCGGATTCGCCCGCGTCAATGATGACTTCCGCCAGTTCCGCGCCTTGCACCACCGCCATCGCCCGAACCTTCTCCGATTGCGCTTCGAGCGAAACGCCGAAGTCTGCCTGTTTTTCCGTGCTCACTCTGACGTAGCCGATTGCCTTCATGTCTCCATTCTATCTAAACCCCCTATAGGATGCAAGGGGAATTCTTTACATGAAGTCTAAACCCGGTTAAGATTAAACCATGGCGAAGAGACTGCCACCCGACGTGCTTGAGTTCTTCCGCAGACAAGGCGCGAAGGGCGGAAAGATCGGGGGCAAGCGTTCCCTTGAAACCATGACGCCAGAGGAACGGACGGCCCGCGCGAAGAAGGCTTCCGCCGCCGCCGTTGCCGCACGGAAGCGCAAGAAGGATGACCGCTGAACAACAGCCCGATTCTTGGCGCCCGAACTTATACATGATTCTCGGTGCCCGATGACGATGGCAGATTCGCCACAATCTGTTCAATCAGTATGGTGTTGCGGATTTCTTGACGGTTCAGCTTTTGCTGCTCAGCTTCGAGACGATTGAGTCCGGCTTCGATGTGCTCAAACACGGCGCCGTTTTCGGATTGTCCTTCTTCGAGCCGGCTGAAAGTCGCTTCGATTTCCTCCCTGAGATACTTCAGCCGATGGTATCCCTCGAACAAACCCACTAGGATCAAGAAGAAGATGGCGGACAGATATTGTTGGTCGGTCCACCGGTCCCAGCTATAAGGCAAGCCCATCAGGCCCATCAAGAACCAAACGCCGAACACCCAAACAACCCACTTCCACCACCATTTCGCCTGGCTATCCTTTTTGTCGCGCATAGTTCCTCCGCCACCATCGCTGAAAATGGTACCTCCATGCCTCCGTATCCGTGGTATGAGCTTAGCTTGTCATTCAACCGTCCCGTTACATGACACAATTGCCGCTCCATGCCTCGCGCGGAGCCATTCAGTTGCTCATGGCATCGTCAATCATGCTCTTGGCCTCTGCACAATCCGCATGCTTCCCGCCCAGGTAGCAGAGGCTAAAATCGTAGGTCGCGACCAGACCCCCTTCAACGGCATTGATCAGTAGGATTGAGCTGGTCCTGTCAAGATGTTTACCCGCACCGGGCCCTACGTTCCCCAATCTGAATGTGGCCTTAAGGAAACACATGCCGTACTTGGGACTGTAGTGATTTACAAACCCCTTTTCCACCGTGATCGGCACCGCGGGCGTCACCTTCCCGGACTTGGCGGCCGCCGCAGCGGCTTCAAGTTCCTGAGCCACGGTTAACACGGCGGCCACATCCCTCACGGACTTTTCATAGTCAACCAGCAAGCCGTCCTTCCTGTTCCACACTTTGTCCGCTTGCGCGGCGCATTCCTTGCTCCGTTGCCAAGTGTCTGGCTTTGCGGCTGGCGCCGTAGCCTTCTTGGTGGCTGGGGCAGCTTCCTTCGTGGCGGTCTGACCGAACGAGAGCACCGCCGCGGCAACCATGATTCCAGCAGCTTTCATTTTTCCGCCCCTTGCCTAAACTACCAAATTCACCGCGCCCCCTCTGCCGCTTCCCCCTGTGCCTCGCGCGCCTCGCGCCGCGCCCGCAGCGTCTCCGCGATGGACAGTTGCAACTCCAAGCTCTGACTGCCCGCCAGTTCAAGGGCCTTGCGTCTTGGGTAAATATATTGGGCCAATTCCGCGAACATGCGCCCGCGGAGTTGCGGAGAATGCTTCCGATCCATGGCGATCCGAGCCATACCCTCGATGGGGTTGCAACCAAGAGACTCAAGAATGTCGTTCACTTCCCGAGTCTGCCGGTTCGGTGTGCCGGCCACGCGTCCACCTGTTTTGCGCCCTAAGGCCATCTACTTCACTCTACTTTAGAAACTAGCGAATAACCACGAGCGAAACCCCGGTCGCGCCGCACGCTGGGCAGCATCGCTCGCAGAAAACCCCACGGATAAGGCGCGTGGGGCTATGGGTCGGATTGGCCTGGGCGCCGCACTTCGCGCACCGGCCCGCGAATCTGGCGCGCATGCAATCTGCTGGAGTCAACGGGCGCGGCTCCGCTGCTCGCTGGGTGGCCGTCACTGGACCATCCGTCCGGCCGGCTCGCGGGCGCCCTGGTAGTAACCGCGGCGCATCCGTCCGGGTCTTCATAATCTTCCCCCCGCCTTCCGTTCACCGTGCCGGACCGTTGCCGCCGTAATCCTGCCCGGTTGCCCTGTGGCGCCTTGCTCTTGAAAAAGCCGGTTCAGCGTCGCGGCTTGCCACTCGGCCCAAGCCGTAGCCGCCGGACACCAGCCCATTTCGCCTAGTGTTCGTTCCCGGACGTTCCACGGGTCCACCAGGTGGTGTTGCATTTCGGCGAGCACGTTCATGGGGACGGGTTCACCTTTCACCCGCCGCAACTTGTACCGCACGGGGACGCCGGTCCCATCCAGGTAACGGGCGGGTAGCCGGTCCGATCCGAACGCGCGAAGCGCCGCCCGGACTTCCGGCGCGTCCAAATCGCTCCACACGCCAATAGTGGCGCCACCCTCAAGCGCCATGAGGCGGACGCCGGCCCGGTTCAATAGGGCGGACGCGCGCGCCAACTCCGCCGGGTCCGGCCCCGTCTCAATCTCGGGAGATTCGGCGGAAGTGGCACCTTCAAAACCTACAGAACCGCGTTTTGATGGTTTTGTAGGTTCGCTCTCCGCCGAATCTGCCAAGATTCGCGCCTTCGGCGTCCAATCCAACCATCGGCTTCTCTTCGCCGGGTTCGCTGCGGTGGTGCTCATTCCCATGCCCTCGGATTCACTTGGTACCGATTGGACGGGCGCCCGCCGAATGGTCCCGATTCGCCGGACAGATCTCGGACCCATCCGGCATCCTGGAGCACTTCCGCCGCCAGCTTCACGGCTTCAGGCGAGTCCAGACCGCTCCACCCTTTCAGGTAAACGTCCCGGCAGGAGAAGAAGCCATCCGTCCCCACCTTCCGGTGCTTGATCTTGTCCGCCAGTTCGCGCGCGGCCCGCAGTTGCGGAGTTACGATGCAGGAGTAGACACGCCGCGCGTGAGTCTCCAGGCAATCGCAGGTTGCCGCCGCCTGCCGCGCGTGCTCAAGGCTAACGAAGTTCTTGGGACCGGCAAGGGACGCACCATCAAAACCTACAAAACTCGCCCTGTCCGCCAGTTCGAACAGCAATGCGAGGGACGGCATCAGGGAGCGGTACTTCGAAAGATGACACACCAGCGCCGGATGCAGTTCACCGTCGCGAATTTTCTCCTCAAGTTCCGGCAGCCACTCAATGAAGAGTTCCTGTGCATCCGAAGCGAAGCGGAACCGCGCCGGATTCTCCGGGTCCAACTCCACCAGCTTGCGGAAGACCCGCGCGGCCTGTTGCTCCGAAGCCGCGTCGGGCGCCCGGTCCACATAGGTCCAATCGGGCGCCGTGTCCGGCCACACCAGCAATTGAAAGCGCTGAATCAATCCATCATTGCTCGGACCGTCTTCGAGCGCATCCACCAGATAAGAGCGAAGCCGGCCCGGTTGGATGCCGCCCAACATGGACGTACAGCAGTGGGGGACGTGGATTGTTCCACGTCCGATCCGGTCAACCGTGAATGATGAATCCCCGGCCCAAGCCTCAAGGGCGAAGGCCCTCTCTCCTTCGCGGCCGGGCTTATCGAGAGTGCTCCACCAGCCCGTGAGTTCGTCCCGGATAACCAGGATGCCCGCCGGGTTTTCGCTCATGGTCTGGTGAAGCGCTTCGAAGGTGGCATCGTTTACGATTAGCCGCCGCAACGTCGGTTCTTCTGGTTCGTCTTCCGGCCTGTCGGGCGCCGCCTTCCCCTTCTTCGTGTTCGCCTTGAATTGTTCTTTCCACGCCGCGCGCCGAAGTTCGTATTCCTCTTTTTCCCGCGCGTAGTCCTTCACCGCCGCCTCGTGCTCTTGCCGCCATTCCGTCTGAATCTGACCCAGGGGAAGGGTAGCCGCTTGAATGACAGGCGACTTCATAAATCCCGGTGGCGCGATGATGCCGCCCCAGAGGTTCGGAACAACCACCCATCCTGTATCGTGCGCCTTCGGCTGAATGACGGCCCGCCGGTTCACCGCGCCGGCAAGGCAGAGCACCATCACTACCGCCGGGTAATCCATCGGGACTTGCATACGCTCCGCCACGTCCGCCACCAGGGGACGGAACGAATCCGGGAGAAGGTCTTCGGCGAAGGGTTGCACGGGTGGGAGTTCACTTTGGATCGGCTCGGGTTTCGGCCAATCGTCCGCCGCTTCCGCGCGCGCCGGCTGGTGGTTCGGCTCTTCGTCCGGCATTCCCCACCGCGCGCGCCAAGCCGCCAAGGCCTCACCAGTGAGCGCCGGTTGCCCACTGGCAAGGGCCTGAAGCCCTTCGAGGGTTCCACCAGCGCCCAGCCAATCCGAAACGTCCTTGCCCTTGGGAACCCCCACAATGCGGACTTCGCAACCGACGCGCAACAGGTCCGCCGCAACTGCCGCCGCGTGCTTCCGGCCAGGCGGGTCATTGTCTGGCAGAATCACGACCGAACGGCCGCGGATCGCTTCGGAGTACTCAGGCCTCCACTTGCCGGCGCCCATTGGGTTGCAGGTGGCGAGCAAGCCAAGGGATTCCAAGGCCTCAACGTCTTTTTCTCCTTCGCAGATGAATACTGTTTCGGTGGCGCGCTTCACCAACTCAGGCAGGCGGTAGAGCACCAGACGGACGCCCTTGAGGTTCCAAATCCAGCCGCACTTACCATCCGGCCTTCGTTGCCTGAAGTCCTTGGGATCCATGCGAGCGGTTTGGAACAGGAGTTGCCCGGCTTCGTCCGGGTAATCGTAGGTCGCCGCGATGCGCGCGCGCGCCGGCCGGTTCCCCTTCGGCGTTTCCGCCCGTCCGATGATTCGGTAGACTTCGGCCTTCGCGGTCTTGAAATCAGCGCCCGTGAGAGCCATTTCGAGCTCGACAACGTCGCCGCCGCGCGCGCAATCGGAGAAACAGTGCCATCGCCCGGTAGCAGATTCCACAGCGAACGAATCCCGCTTGCCATGGTGGATCGGACAGGCGCCGCGCCACTCCGACCCCCGCCCCTGCCTCAGATTAGGGACGCGCGCCGCATAATAGGTGGAGACTTCGCCCGGAGTGAACGTGATGGCCGAATCCGCCATCTAGCGCGCCTCCGCCCGATGTTCGCCAGATGACTCAAGAAACGCCAATATCGATTGGGGCGAATAACGTACGCTGGCGCCAATCTTCAACCAGGCGGGAGGCTGCCGCAAAAGCCTTCTTCGACGTATCGTTGCAACCGAGACCTTGAGCAGCCGTGCTACCTCATGTTCGGTGAGTAGCTCTTGAAGAGTGTTGTTGAGTGGTGTAGTTGCCATACACCACAAAGATACGCTCGGGGGATCTTCGCCTAATATCCCTTACAGGTTTGGGCGAGTGTTTTTGTTCGCCCTAATCGGGCGGGGGATTTGGTCGCGTGGTATCTGCCGTTCGACGGCGCGCCTGCACCGGTTCACCATCTTGTTCTTTCCAGCGGAGTCTGCTTGGGTGAACGCATCCCTATAGACGGCGCGTGCAAGTTTCTGCTGACTAAGGAATGGCCGATCGAGTTCCTTCCACTTTGCCACGATCAAATCAGTAATCGCCTTCCGCGGAGCGCCTGGCTCAGCGCGGGGCTTGAGGACACCATCAGGGGGCGGGGCATTCAAGGCAGTAAGTATATAGAGGAGAACCTTCTTGTATGCTTCAGCGTCGTTTCTCTCCGCAGCCCTTCGCAGCACCCAAACTGGCCACCACTGTCTCATCGTGTCCCACAGCTCAGGATCGCATTTGTACGGCTCCTGGAGAGTCTCAAGGAATTCGATCAGAGTGCAGTTGCGGTTATTGCGTTTTTCCCGCTGCCAAGCCTCCTGTATGTCGGGGTAGGACTTCCCGAAGAACTTAGGGAGCGGAACCGCAAGAGGATTCTTTTTGGGCATTCCCGCCTTCGATCCCCCGCCAAGAGATAGAGGCTGGCCGCCAGCAGGCGGGAATGCCTTCGCCCGGTGGATCAGACCGAACTAGGCGGCCAATTCAATTCTAACCTGATTTTGTTTCGGCCGCGTGTGCGTGTGTGTGCCCAATACTGTGCCCACCCCCTGCATAAGAAGCCTTGCCCATGCTTGCGAGTGTGCCCGGTACTGCGTCCCCGAAGTGGCTGAAAACTAGCAACATTTGGGAGCCGTGGGCAAGCATTGTGCCTACTGCTAAATTATTGATTCCTTGTGGACTGCTGATTTTAAGTCCTTTGCGTCTGCCAGTTTCGCCACCCGGGCATTCGGTGCAGACCGTTTTGAATTTAGCACAAACCCTGATGACGATTCAGCGGGCTTGGGCGGTCCCCGACTCGCTGTGCAAGGTCGTTTCGTATTGCTGGCAAGCTCCGGCGGGTTGTCGCCATTGCCCAAATGCGGCGGAGACTAGCAGGATTCGGCCGGTTGGCAACCGGCGGGCAGGATGCCATCCCGCCCCACAATGAGAAAACCAGGCGCTCACCCGCGCAGTTTCACCGCTCCTTTTTCGGCGCCTGCTTCGAACGTCACCGGTGTGGCCGCTTTCGACAGGTCGCCTCCGTCGATGACGATGTTCCGGCTTTGCGAGCCCTCTACCTCGAGGAACACGGCGGCGGGGGTCAGGACTCGCGGCGCCGTCACCAATGCATCTTCGGTTTCGACCAACCGAAACATCGATTTCGCCTCGGGGTTGCCTTGAGCGCTGACGCCATCGATGGCGACATCGGCGGCGCGATGGAGCACCACCGCCGGCCGAAGATCGGGCTTGACCACGTCGAAGCGGACGCTCGCGAGAGTCAAACCGCGGACGTTGCGCGCAAACAGACCGTACGCCGGCGGTGTGCCGATTTCGAAATACTCGCCGGCAAGCTGTGGAACCTCGCGCCGCGCTTCTTCCGCCGTGCCGCCCCCGCCATAGGTGACGTGCACGTCGTGGAACGAAATGTCCTCTAACAAAGCGTCGCCAATGCCGTTCAGCACAATGCATTGCCGGGTCTCTCCTGGGCGGTAGTTCGGGGGGAACGCGATGTCGGCGAATGGGCCGCCTTCGGAGACCACGCTCGCCCGGATCCCTTCGAAAGCGATATTCCGCAAAAATCCTGTTTGCGGCGTTTGGGACCCAGCGGCATTCCGGCGCGCGCGATCGCTGCGGTCGATGGAAATCGGGCCGGTCACATCCTGTAGCACCAGGTTCGAAAAACGAATGTTCCGCACCTGCGATTCCGCGCCGAATTGCATCTTGATGGGGCAGCCGTAGGTCTCATAGATGACGCAGTTGGAGATGGTGACGATCGGTCCCTTCAATGTATCGCCTTTTCCGAGGCGGCCAATCGATCGAGAAATGCGAGGGTGCGTAACCCATCTGGGGACTCCAATTCAGGCGCAGCAACCGCTCCCTAACGGTCGCGGCTCGGATACGGGCGCCGTGTGTTTGCGTGACTTTCCGAGCCGCGACCGTCAGAAGCCGTGAAAAAATATAGCCACAGATGAACGCAGATAAACACAGATGGAAGAATCAAACGAGTTATCCGTGTTCATCTGTGTTCATCCGTGGCTCAGATTTGAATTCTTCACAGTCTCTCAGGGAGCGGTTGCTGTCCGCGAATGAGCTAGTGAATTTATGAAGTTGTGTACTTAGCGCGCGCCCGGCTACGCCGAGTGCATCGCGGCAACCTCGTAGTCCGCCACTTGCGGAATCGAAAAATGGACCGTGTTCCCGGTTTGGTGGAAAGGCACGGACTTCTCCGCGCACAGCAGTTCCACCCGTGTGACACGGCGGCCAGGCGGGAGATCCATCCGCACCTTCTGCGCGCCGATCGGGAAGAAAGTGCGAAGCCATCCGCGGTGCGCCGCCGGATTCGTGTAGTTCAGGACGTGGACCGCAAACCCGGCTTGTGTTTCCCAGGCGAACGTCTCGATCAGACCCTCGCCCTCTATCGTGACCGGACTCGCCTCGTTGCCGCCTGCGACCCAGCGGATCGAGTTCTGTAACAGCCGCGCCAGATCGGTATGGCCGGACTGCCACATCGTCCGCTCGATATCGCCCGGGAAGTAGATCAGCCGGCTCTTCCCTTTTTGCCGCAACACCACGGCCGGCTCGTCGGTCCGCGCCTGTACGGGATAGGACAATTCCGGCGGGTAAGCCACGAACCCGGGCACCACGGTCAGGATGGAACCCTCCACCGGCGCGACGGGCACGCGGTTTTCCGCGCCGGGAATCCAGGCCGTATTCGAGAAGCCATTGAGAATGGCGTGTGGCTTCTCGATGCGCGCCAGATAGGCATTCCCGTTTGTACCCACGATCTCGCCCGCCTTGTGAATGCCGAAAACGTCCGCCAGGCCGAAATCGCCGCGGCGCTCATTGCGCTCGGTATACAGGCTGGTCTCGAAGGTCCCGAGCAGCGAGCCTCCGCCATCCACGTAAGCGCGCAGTTGCCGGCATTGCTCGTCGCTGAGCAGGGCTGTGTTGGGAAGCAGCAGGGCCGAGTACTTCTTCAGTTCCTCCGGCGCCAACTTTTCTTCATGCACGAAATCGAAAAGAAAGCGGCCTTCGAGCAGCGCGTAGTACATGCCGTCCATGTACTGCGGCATCGCCGTTCCGCGCGGCGGCTTGTAGAACAACTGCGTCCGCTGGCCCATGACCACGCCTATATTGGCGATCGACCGCTTATTGATGAAGTGGGGGTCGTGTTTTGCCATCCAGTTGAAGTACTGGTGTGCCGGCTCGAGCCAGCGCCGGTCTTCGCCCATCCCATGCTCGCCGCCAATAGTGTGATGATAGGGCACCAGCCCCGCGGCGAGGCTTTCGTTGAACCACATCCGTTGTTCCTGGGGCGATTTGTAGACGTTCCGCCAACGAGGACGGCCGGTGGACCATGCGCCCGTCACGTTGTTGGCCGTTTTGCCTTTCTGGATGGCGTTGCAAACCCGGCCTTGCAGCGAACATCCCCAGATCGGCGTGTCGTCTCCGCCGCGGCCCTGGTTGTCGCCCTGGAACCACTCGCAGATCTCGCCGAGCTGCACCAGGTTGGCCGACGAACGAATGCCGCCGCCCAGATTGGCGAAATAAAAATTCGCCGTTCTCTTTTCCTTGGCGATGGAATCGTAAAGCTTCCACAGGTACATCGTTCGTTCGTTGAATTTGTCCCAGTAGGCCATCGTCCCCGCCGGCGGCAGCTTCCGGCACTGGTCGCAATGGCAGACCGGCAGGTTCCCCAGCGGCGGCCACCCGTTGGTGAACAGGCCGTCCACGTCGTACTGTAAGTTGATCTCTTTCATGATGGCCGGCATGTAATCGGTCATGTAAGTGGAGAACATGCAGGTTCGGTACAACCTTGGGTCTTCGGTGTGACGCACGGCATTGCCTTCCGCGTCGCGCTCGAACCACTCCGGATGAGCCTGTACGGCGTCTTCCCAATTCAGGTCCGGACTCATGCGCGCGATCACCCGCATGCCGCGCTTCTTGGCCGCGGCGCAGCAGTCGCCGAAGAAATCCCTGTCCCCTAGAAACTTGCCCTTCTTATGGAACGGCACTTTGGTTTGATAAAAAGCCAGGATTCCAGTGACGCTCACCATGGTGGCGTCTATCTTCAGACTGGCCCAATAGTCCGCCCATTCCTCCACATTCAACACCACGGGGTCGTGCTCGGTCATATTGGTTTGGCCGAGACGGCGGATCTTCCGTTGCCACGGGACTTCCGCGTCCGCGGCCAATAAGGAACTGGCCATGGCGACGGCCGGAACGGCGATGAATTCGCGGCGATTGATTTCCATTTGGATCTCCTCGGTGAACTGGCTGACGCTCACCCAACCTTGTGTTTGGCAATAAAGTCGGCGGACACCTGGCTGCTCATTCCCGGCTCTTCCGGCGCCGGAACCTCACCGTTTACCATCTTTTGCCTTCCACCCGACTCCATGTAAATCGCATTCGGAATCGCGCAGAGAATGTTCAGATTCACCGCACCGCCTCCGTGGCTGGCCAGTTCCACTCCGAACCCGTCCGCGATGGCCGCGATCTCCATCCACTCGGTCGGGCCGCCGGCGCGGCGATTGTCCGGCTGCACCACGTCGGCGCCCTTCTTCAGCAGCAGATCCATGAAGGCGTGCTTGTTGTACTCGTTCTCGCCGCAGGCAATGCGCATGTCGAGCGCGGCCGCCAGCTCCGCATAGCCTTCGTGGTCATAAGGCACGATCGGCTCTTCGTACCAGAAGCAACCTGCCTGTTGATACGCCCGGCCTCGGCGCAACGCTTCGGGACGGTTGAATGCCTGGTTGGCGTCCACCATGATGCGCACGCCCTTGCCGGCCGTTTTGAATCCCACCTCAATCCGCTCCAGATCGTCGTCCAGATCGTATCGGCCCACTTTTACCTTGAAGGCGCGATAGCCGATTTCGAGCGTCTCGTTGATGGTGCGTTTATATTGCGAATGGTCCTTATCGTTTTCGCGATACCAGCCGCACATGGCGTACGCCGGCATACGGTCGCGCACCACGCCGAGCATTTTGTAAACCGGCAGTCCGGCGGCTTTGCCCAGAATGTCCCAGACGGCAATGTCCACTACGGACATGGCGAACTGGGTCACGCCTTGCACGCCCTGGTATTCGAGCGCCCGCCAAAGGTCGGCGCGGATGCGTTTGGGGAACGCCGGATCCTGGCCGATTAAGACGGGTTTGATTTCGTTTTCCAGGATGGTTTGCACCACGCGCGGTCCGCCCGCGATCATGCCGAAGCTGCTGTAGCCCCAGCCGGTAATCCCGGCATCCGTCTTGAGCCGCAGAACCACGCCGCCGCCGTCACCGCCGAAATCGTGAATGGCATCGCTATAGGGCTCGGCGGGTACGCGCAGCAGATCCGTCTCCAGGCCGGTGATTTTGATTTGTTTGCTGGCCTCCGCCGCTACCGCGAGGCCGCGGCCCAAGCCCGCGGCCAGAGGCGCGGCCGCGCTCATTGTCAGCAGGTTTCGTCTAGTCAGCATAATCGCTCCTAGAATATCAGCCGGGCGGAGAGCTGGAGTTGCCGCGGCTCATCGGTCTGTCCGCTGCTTCGCTCATGCGAACTTGGCTTCCTTGATTGCCTGCCCCGCTCCGCTCAAGTTGGCCAGCTTCATCTCGGAGTACTTCCGGGACAAGAGAACACCGTGCGCGCCTCCGCGGATCGCTTCCCTGACCGCCGCTTCGACGCCTTGGGGCGTACACTTGGTCTGGTTGGCCGAGGTGGGAATATCGATATCGATTCCCGGCCAAATCCGTGTCTCAGTGCCGGCCGCCCCATCGACGGCCCGCTTGGTCTCACGGTACACGTAATCGGCCGAGAGGCCCGTAAATGGGATCTCATCGAGACTGCGCTCCCGGTAGTTCATGACGCGGTACGTCAGCTCCAGAGTCTCCTGTCTCGGAAAGTCCGCGTAGAGAGTGGCTCCGATATTGTCGATATAACTCGCGATCCGCGGACCGGCGCAGTTATTGTACATGACCATCTTGAGATAGTCGGAGTGCGGTGCGAGCTGTTGCAGGTCCTGCCCGGCGCGGTAGAGCCAACTCCAGGAATCGATATGCCAGATGTGCCATCCCACCAGCAGGGACGCCTTCACCGACTTGACCTTGGTATAAATGGCGGAGTACAAGTCGCGCAGGCTGTCGTTCCAGAACTGCTCCCACGCGAGGATTTCGGGATACCGCAGAATCACCCGCCAGAATGTCACGTAGTAGCCGTCCACCGGACGCTTGCCCGCTCGCGCGTCCCGCACCATGGCTGCCAGGGCGGTGTAGCCTTCGCGAACCCGGCCGATTTCGATTCCCCTCTGCTTCGCCTTTTGCTGGCAATATTCGCAGAAGCAGGTGAGCTGGCCGGCATCGCCATTGCCCACCAGCGTCTGACCGAGCGGCCCCTGGCGCTCTGAGCACCACATGATCCCATCGATGTCGTAGGAGCGCGCGTAGTCCTCGAATAGCCCCAACAGAAAGTTCCGGTAGCCGGGGTTATTATAGCACTGAGACCGCGCCCTGGCGCCCCGCAGGTTGATTTCACGGATGGCTTCGACGTGCGGCACCTGGTCGCTCCACACGTCCTCGGACCAGCAAATCGTGCGCATTCCCCGCTTCTTGGCGTAGGGGACCACCTCGGCAAGAAGATCGAACTGGCCGTGGTCCGGCGCCCTGGTATCTTTGGGCTTTAGAGGAGTGTCCTTGTAGTACTGCGGATGCACGGCCGCGTAGTTCCCGCCGTGGAAAGTGTCGGTATCGTATTCCTGCTTGCCGTGGTCGGGCAAAGGTTGTCCCGGCACCTGACGTCCCGCGATGCCGCGGCCATACGTGAATGTTGCCAAAAACAAGCTGTTGACACTGGCCCTTTCCTGCAGGATGTCCAGTACCTTCTCCGTCCCCTCGTCAAGAAACGAGACTGCACCCACCTGTATCCCAATCATGTTCTTTGGCGGCGTCCGCGGCTCGGCCGAGCTGGAACCTGGCAGCAAGGTGGACCCTATACCCGCCGCTTTCATGAAGGTTCTGCGATCCAGTCCCTTGCCCTCCATAAGTATTCTCCTCCTTGAAAGACCAGCTTAGTACACAACCGGGGCAACCGCTCCCTAACGGTCGCGGCTCGGAAACGCACGTAACCGCGCCGCGACCGTCGGGGAGCGGTTGCCCCGGGGAATACGTTGGTGAACTTATGAAGCGGTCGCCACCGCGTACCGGCAATCGAAAGACGAAGAGCGTATGATCGCGACCACTCAGGCACGCGCACACCCAAGGTGAAATCCGCTATTCTCGGCATGTGGAACGGTTCTCACGGGAGCTATTACAATTGAACGAGGAAGATTCCGACACTCGCTGCGGCTCGCGGCGCCAATTCCTTCAAACCAACCTTTTGGGCGCCGCGGCGCTAAGCGCCTTAGGCGCCCAGGGCAGCCACGGTCCGCCGGCGGATGAGGCGCCCTGGTATCGGCGCACCTACCGGTGGGGCCAGACGAATATCACCGAGAACGATCCCGTCCGTTACGATATTGCCTGGTGGCGCGGATATTGGAAGACCACCCAGATCCAGGGCGTCATCATCAATGCTGGCGGCATCGTCGCATATTATCCCAGCCGTGACCCGCTTCAACACCGGGCCGAGTTTCTCGGCGGGCGCGATCTCTATGGCGAGTTGGCCAAGGCGGCGCACGAGGACGGCCTCGTGGTGCTGGCCCGCATGGATTCCAACCGGGCCGGCGAAGACTTCCACCGCCTGCATCCGGATTGGTTTACCGTGGATGCGTCGGGAACGCCTTACCGCGACGCCGATAAGTACATCAGTTGTATTAATAGTCCGTACTATGACGAATATCTGCCATCCGTACTCCGCGAAATCATCGAGCGCTCTCATCCCGAAGGCTTTGCTGACAACAGTTGGAGCGGCCTGAGCCGCGATCGCATCTGCTATTGCGGCAACTGTTCGCGAAAGTTTCAATCGGAGACGAGTAAGGAGCTGCCGGCCAAAGCCGATTGGGACGATTTGACCTACCGCGAGTGGATCCGGTGGAGCTATCGCCGCCGTCTGGAGATCTGGGACTTGAACAACCGGGTGGCGCGCCAAGCCGGTGGCCCGCATTGTCTTTGGATCGGTATGAACAGCGGCTCCATTGCCAATCAGAGCCTTCAGTTTCGCGACAATCTCGGTATCTGCCAGCGGGCGGAGATGATTCTTCTGGATCACCAGGCTAGGAGCGATGCGGGTGGGTTCCAGCAGAATGCCGAAATGGGCAAACTGATCCACAATGTCCTGGGCTGGGACAAATTGGTTCCCGAAAGTATGGCCATGTACCAAGCCGGCCGGCCTGTTTTTCGCCTGGCCAGTAAGCCCGCCGCCGAAGCGCGCATGTGGATGGCGGCCGGGTTTGCGGGTGGTATCCAGCCATGGTGGCACATGATCTCGGCATATCACGAGGACCGGCGCATCTATCGCACCGCGGGTCCCATGATGCAGTTCTACAAAGACCATGAGGAGTTTCTTGTCAATCGCACGCCGGTGGCGGCGGTGGGAGTGGTTTGGTCGCAGGAGAGCACCGACTTCTATGGGCGTGACCGCGCCAACGAATTGACCGAACTGCCTTATCGCGGCATGGTACAGGCGCTGGTGAGGGCGCGCATTCCGTATGTTCCCGTGAACCTGCGAGACATCGAGCGCGAATCCGGGCGGATTCCGGTGTTGGCCATGCCCAATGTCGGAGCTTTATCGGATGCCGATTACGAGCGGGTTCGCCGTTTCGTGCAAAACGGCGGTTCGCTTCTGGCCACCGGCTGCACCAGTCTATATACCGATTCCGGCGACACCCGTGAAGACTTCGGCTTGGCGGAGTTATTCGGCGTGCATGTTACCGATCGGGCGGAGGCCGGGCGGACGGGACGCAAGCCGGAGCAGTTAGCCCACAGTTACTTGCGGCTCTCGCCCGAACTTCGGGCTAAGTTCGCCGGCCCTAAGTCCGGAAGAGAGCCGGCGCCCGAGGGAGCGCGCCATGCCGTGCTCAAGGGTTTCGATGAGACAGATATTCTGGCATTCGGCGGTGCGCTCCTGCCGCTGCGGATCGATGCCGGCGCCACGGTGCCAATGACTTACATCCCGCCCTTCCCGATTTATCCGCCCGAGACTGCTTGGATGCGCGTGGAGAAGACCGAGATCCCGGGTCTGGTGCTCCGGACCGCGCCGGCGGGCAGTCGGGTAGCCTATCTGCCGGCCGACATCGACCGCCGCTTCGCCCAGGACAACTTGCCGGATCACGGCAATCTGCTGGCCAACATCCTACGCTGGTTGATCGCGGACCGTCTACCGATCACTCTAATAGGTCCCGGTCTGATCGACTGTCATTTGTACCAACAGCCCGGGCGCCTGGTGCTGCATATCTTGAATTTGAACAACAGCGGCAGTTGGCGCGCGCCCATCGACGAGCTGATTCCGATGAGCCCGGTTCGCATCGTCCTGCCCCGGCCCCATGGAACGGCGTATCGCACGGCCCGGTTTTTGGTTTCGGGGCAGCGCCGGGCGGTGCGCGTGAATGGATCGCAGATCGAGTTCGAGACTGGCCCGATCCTGGACCACGAAGTAGCTGTAATCAGCTAGCGCGCATTCCGCCGGCATGAGTGCCGTGGCTGCGATCGCCGGAGGTTCTTCCGCTCTACCGCGCGATCAGCGCCACCAGGTAGCGGCAGGGTTTGGCGGAGACGTTTTCGTAGGCGCAGTCTTGGGGCGGGCCGAGTTGGAGGCAATCGCCCGCGCGAAGATCGTGCACCGAATCGCCTTCGTAAAAACGCAGGCGGCCGGAGATCATCCAGATCTGCTGGTGCAGAAAGCGGTACGCCGAAGCGGGAAAGGGAATTCGTCCGCGCGGCGGTAGCCGGACCTCGATCAATTCCAGTGGAGCGCCCAGGCTGGGCGACACGGAGCGGCGGATGTATCCGGTAGCGGGGTCCACCCATACCGGTTGGTCGGCCCGGCGCAGAAGCCTACGGGCGTCGCCGCCGGATTCCGCCAGCAAACTGGAGATGGAGAGTCCGAAGGCTCCGCTGAGCCGGCCCAGCACCGCTGCCGTGGGGCTGGCTTCCTGGCGCTCGATCTTGCTGATCATAGCGCGGGAGACGCCGGCGCGGCGGGCCAGATCGTCGAGCGACCAGCCGCGGCCGGATCGTTCCTCGCGGACGCGCCGCGCCAGTGCGGGAGCGGGATCGTGCGCGGCCATGGGACGTGCTCTATCCGTTTTCTTCATCCTCTATTATGATAGAAGAAAATTCTATTATGATGGAGACATGCCAATGACCATTCGGGATGCGGCGGAAAACGATATGGCGGCCATCGCCGCCATCTACAACGAAGTGCTGGCGAGCTCGACGGCCATTTTCAACGATCGGCCAACCACCGCCGAGGAGCGCCGCGACTGGTGGCGTGGCCGTTCCCGCCAAGGCTTTCCCACCCTGGTGTTGGAGGACAGCGGCGCCGTGTGCGGCTATGCCTCCTACGGAGATTTCCGTTCCTGGCCCGGCTACCGCTTCACCGTGGAGCATTCGGTGCACATCGCCAGAGACCGGCGCGGCCAGGGCGCCGGCACGGAGTTGATGCGCGCCCTGATCGAGCGCGCCAGACAAGCGCAAAAACACGTCATGGTGGGCGGCATCGACGCCGATAACGCCGCGTCCTTGCGCTTCCACGAACGGTTAGGATTCGAGCGCGTCGCCCACCTGCGCGAAGTTGGCTTCAAGTTCGGAAGATTCCTGGACTTGGTCTTCGTCGAGCTCGTGCTGGGAAAGTGACTCATGGAGCAGGCGCCTCCGTGGGCAGACCATCGTTGTTTGTGGTCTGCCAGCCAAACTCAGAGCAGCGCACCCGCACCAAAGCCCGCTGCAGCTACCCAGACTGACATCCACCCTCCCAAACAGCGTACAATCGGAAAAAATGCACCGGACCCTACTCATTCTGTTTTCCGCTGCGCCCCTTTTTGCGCAAACACCCATTCGCGTGCACGTGGATGCCACCGATGCTCCGCGGCGCGTCTTTCATGTCGAGCTCCACATGCCGGTTGCCGGCGGCCCCATTACGCTGCTTTACCCGCAGTGGATTCCGGGTGACCACGCGCCGGATGGGCCTGTGGTACAACTCGCCGGACTGACGATCAAAGCCGGCGGCCGCACCATCGCCTGGCGGCGCGATTCCGTAAGCATGTACCACTTTCACGTCGACGCGCCCGAGAGCCCGAGCGATCTGGATGTCACGTTCGATTTCCTGGCCCCGCCCGAAGGGGAGTTGTCCTCCGGCAGCTCCACAACCACCGAACTGGCGGTGCTGAACTGGAATCAATTCGTTCTCTATCCTCAAAACGCCGACCCGGATCGTATTCCCTATCAGGCGACTTTGCGGCTGCCCCAAAACTGGAAATTCGGCACAGCCCTGCCGGTGCGCAGCCAGACCGGCGGCGAAATCGAATTCGAGACCGTGCCGCTCACCACCCTCATCGATTCGCCGCTTTCGGCGGGCGTATACTACCGCACCATCGATCTGGGAAACGCGGGCGGCGTGCCGCACTTCCTCCACCTGGTGGGCGATAGCGAAGCAGCCATCGACATGCACAGCGACCAGATCGCCCATTATCGGGCCCTGACGGAGGAAGCCAACGCCTTGTTCGGCGGGCGCCATTACCGCTCCTATCACTTCCTGTACAGCCTGAGCGACCACGTGGCTCATTTCGGACTGGAACATCACGAATCGAGCGACGACCGGCTGGGCGAGCGCGCCGTGACCGACGACGAGCACCGCGTGGTAGACGCTTCCCTGCTGCCGCACGAGTTCGTACACTCCTGGAACGGCAAATACCGGCGGCCAGTGGGGCTGACTAGCGGCGGCCACGATGGCGGCTACGATACTCCCATGAAGGGCGACCTATTGTGGGTTTACGAGGGGTTGACCGAATATCTGGGCGCCATTCTGACGCCGCGCTCGGGTTTGCAGAAGCCCGAGGAATACCGCGAAGCGCTGGCCTGGACCGCGGCCACGCTGGACCGCCAATCCGGCCGCAAGTGGCGTCCTTTGGAAGACACGGCCATCGCCGCCCAGCTTTACTATTTCACCGGCGACGACTACGCCGATTACCGCCGCGGCGTGGACTATTATCCCGAGGGCGAAATGCTCTGGCTCGACGTGGACGCCAGCATTCGCGCCTTGACCGGCGGCAAAAAATCGCTCGACGATTTTTGCCGCGACTTCCATGGTGCGCCTTCGACGCCGCCCGCCATGAAGACCTACGATTTCGACGACATTGTGGCCGGGCTCAACCGCGTTGCGCCTTCCGACTGGGCCGCCTTTCTGAATCAGCGTCTCACGACCGTCTCGCCCAAAACGCCCGTGGAAGCGGTCGCGTCCGCCGGCTGGAAACTGGTGTACGACGCCGTGCGTTCGGACTTTCTGAAGGACCTCGAAGACGCCAACAAGCAATCCGATTTCACTTTTTCGCTGGGCTTTCGGGTTCATGACGACGACAGCAGCGTCATCGACGTGGTGGTTGGCGGTCCGGCGCAACAGGCCGGCATCATCCCCGGCATGAAACTGATCGCCGTGAACAACCGCCAGTATTCCGCCGGCGTGCTGCGAGATGCGCTCAAGGCCGCGGCCCAAGGCGGGCCGGCCATCGAGTTGCTTGCCAAAAGCGGAGAATACTACCAAACTCATCGCATCGACTACCACGGCGGCGAGCGTTACCCGCATCTGGTCCGAGACGATAGCCAGCCGGACCTGCTTTCCGCAATCATCGCGCCGCTGATGAAGAAGTAAGAAGACATTTAGCCGCCGATGAACACAGATAGAATCCTTTAGTCTTCTTATCCGTGTTCATCGGTGGCTAAATTCCTTCCCCGAGGGATTTCGGTGAAATCGCAACGGAAACATCCCGCTCCGCCAGTGGCCTCGCCGCCGGTTCGCAGCCGCTCGCCCCGTCACCTTGTCGCCATCGCGATGCTCTGCGCCGTTACCTCGCTGGCGTATGTGAACTCGTTCCACGCGGGATTCACTCTCGACAATCGGGGACTTCTGCTCGAAGATCCGCGCCTGCGTGCGGCCGGCGCCGAAAACATCCGCCAGACGCTCGATCGCACCTATTGGTGGCCCACCGGGGAAAGCGGATTGTATCGCCCGTTCACCACGCTCTCCTATCTTTTCAGCTATTCCGTGTTGGGCAACCGCGACCAACCGGAAGGGTATCACTGGGTAAACCTGCTGCTGCACTCGGGCAACGTGCTCCTGGTGTATGCGCTGGCGCTGCGGCTCTGGCGGCAATTCTGGCCATCGGTCTTCACCGCGGCGATATGGGCCGTCCATCCGGTGCTGACCGAATCCGTGACTAACATGGTTGGCCGGGCGGATCTGCTGGCGGGCATGGCAGTGCTGGCGGGCTTGCTGCTCTACCTGACGAGCGTGGAAGCGCGCGGGTGGCAACGCTGGGCATGGCTGGCCGCACTGATGGCAGTGAGCGCGATCGGGGTGTTTTCCAAGGAGAGCGCAGCGGTGATTCCAGCCGTGATCGTGCTCTATGAGTTCATCGTCCGCAGGCGGGACCGAACCTCGAACGCCAGTTCCGGCCGCTTCTCCCCAATTTGGGCGGGGCTGGCGGCCACCTTGCTCCCGCTGGCTGCCATGTTGTACCGCCGTTCGGTGGTATTGGCGTCTGCCGGGCGGGCCTCCTTTCCTTTTACGGACAACCCCCTGGTGGCAGTCGGTTTCTGGACCCAACGTCTGACGGCTCTCAAGGTAATGGGTTTCTACCTGGGCCTCCTGGCGTGGCCGGCCAGGTTGTCGTGCGACTATTCGTTTGACCAGATCGCGCCGGCCCGCGGCGCCTTGTCCGACTGGCTGGCATGGTTAGCGGTGCTGGCACTGGCGGCGATAGCGGCGCTCCTCTACCGCTCGAATTGCGCCGCCTTCTTTCTAACTGCATTCGCCTTCGTGACCCTCCTGCCGGCGTCGAACCTTCTGTTCCCCATTGGCACCGTCATGGCGGAGCGGCTGCTCTACCTGCCGGCCATCGCGTTTGCGGCTTGTCTGGCCGCCGGCGTCTACCGAGGCATGCGCCGCATCGGGCAGCCGGCCCTGGCGCCTTTGCTGCTCAGCGCGGTTACAGCGCTGTTTGCCGCCCGCACACTGGTCCGCAACGCGGATTGGCGGGACGATCTCACCCTCGCCAGTTCCACCATCCGCGTCTCACCCAACAGTTATAAGGCTCACAAGATGATGGCCGCGGCCCTTTTCGCGGCCGACAACACGCATTCCAATATCGACCGTGTCATCGCAGAAGCCGACCGTAGCGTGGCGATTCTCGACCCCGTGCCGGACTTCCGCAACAACGCCCAGGCTTATCGCATGGCGGCCGGTTTCTATCTGGCCAAGGGCGACCTCCTGTTTCAGCGCGACCTCGGCCGCGACATTCCTCCTCCGCCGGCCGCGCTCTTCGCCTATCGAAAGGCTCTGCCGTTGGCCCTGCGCTGTGAATCGATCGTTTCTCAGGCAGGCGTCGGGGACAGCGTGGAAGACGCTCAGGAATTGTTGGCTGCGGCGTGGCTGCGCGCGGGCGACACCGCCAAGGCCTACCAGGCGGCGGAAGCGGCGCGCCAGCTTGAGCCACTCAAACCGGAAGTTTACCGTCAGATCTCGGACGTGCTGCTGGCCTCCGGTCGTGCCGAAGACGCGGCCGTCGCGCTGATCGAGGGCTCGCTGGTTACTGCCGATCAGACGTTGCGCGCGCGCGTGCTGGAGCTTTACCGCGCCGGCCTCGATCGCGAGGGCTGCGCCCTGATAGCGGGCCCCAACGGCCCGGCCATCAACCCGCAATGCGGCATGGTGCGGCGCCAGCTCTGCCAAGCGGCGCCCGGCGCCATCCGAACGCTCGCGGCCGCCGGACGGAAGGATGCGGCACGCAAGCTCGAAATCAGCCTGGTGCGAGCCTCGGGCTGTTCCGCCGCGGCCTTGAATTAGGCGCCGCCGAATTGATGCCCGCCAGCCATGATTCGTTCGTGGGCGGCGAGACCGAGCCGCGACCACTCCTGCCGACGCCATTTTCCAGGGCAGTGAGGAAAATAAGCTGACTTGACTCACAGGTGGGACAGACGATCGTTTTTTGTCGTCTGTCGAGCGTTGCGGCCGGCGGGAGCCTGACAGACCACCAAAAGCGATGGTCTGTCGGTTAGCGCGCTTGCCGGAGCTACCCATGCCGCCCTCTTCGCGCTTCAAACGCCGCCAGCAGCCTGCGGCTGGCAACGAAAACGATCCCGAAAAACACCGCCAAGCTGATGGCGATCACCGCCAGGCGCCGGCCGGGGGAAAGCGTGGTGACACTGGGTCCGATGGGCAAGCCAAAATCCAGCCAGACGCGCAGCCGCACCATCGGCGTTTTGCCCTCGCCGCGCTGGTTGTCCAGCACGATGGCATATTCGCCCGGGAAACGGACCGAGTGCCGCAGCCTGCCGGAGCGGCCCGGCCCGGCGATTTCCAGAGCCCCCTGCGGCAACCCACGCCACAAATGTTCCAGATCCGCGCGGCTCACCAACGCCATACGAATCCGGTCGGCGTCGGCGGGCGCGTCGAAGCTGGCCGTCACCGTGGCCGGCTGTTGCTTGAGATCGATCGGCACGAAGTGCCATTCGCCGGCGGGAATGGGGTACACTTCGTCCACCATCAGGATCCGGCTTGCAGCCAGCACGAACAGGCAAAACAATGGGAGCATACCGCGCCTCACCCAACCTGCGGGAAAGCCTCACTCGCCCTTCCGAAGGGCTACAATAAGGCCATGAACGACAGTATGGCACAGCCGCGGGAGGGGCTTGCTGCGCTTGCGCCCGCTTGAGTTGCCCGAGTGGCAGAGGCGCCTGGGTTGGCTGGCCGCGCTGCTGCTGGCTGCACTGTTCCTGGTCTCGGGCATCTGGAAAATCGTGTATTCCGAAGAGTGGGCGGTGCGCATCCATGAGTTGCTGGTGCCCGCTTCGCTCAGCTTGCCGGCGGCGCTGGCCGCCGGAATCGTGGAGACGCTTGCCGGCGTTCTGATCCTGGTGCCGCGATTCCGCCGCTGGGGCGCTGTGCTGGTGGGCTTGCTGCTGGTTTCCTTCGTGGCCTATTTCGCCATCCACTACCAGGCCCTGTCGGGCGCCGATTGCTCCTGTTTCCCCTGGGTGAAGCGTGTCGTGGGTCCGCAGTTCTTCGTCGAGGACGCGCTCCTGCTGCTCCTGGCCGTAATGGCGGGACGGTGGACGCGGCCATCGGCCGGGCTGCGGTCCGCCAGCGTGATCCTGGGCGCGGTGGTCGTCTTCGCGCTGGTTTCGTACGGCACGGCCGCCGTGCGCCATAGCGGCACGCGGGCCCCCTCCACCATTACCGTGGATGGCCGCCCTTACTCCATCGATCGCGGCCGCTTCTTTCTGTTCTTCTTTAATCCCGAGTGTACGCATTGCCAGGACGCCGCCAAACAAATGGCGCAATTCCGTTGGCGCGACACCACCGTGGTCGCCATCCCCGTGGATGTGCCGCAATACTCGACCCAGTTTCTGGCCGAAACCGGATTGAAGGCCGTGATCTCGAGCGACTTCGACCGGCTCAAATCCGTCTTCGGGTACCCCGGTTATCCCTTCGGCGTGGCCATCGAAAACGGACGCGAACGGACGCCGTTAAAAACCTTCGAAGCTGCCGAACCGGCATCCACGCTCAAGCAGATCGGATTCATTTATTGATGAACCTTCTCATTCCGAACCTGGGGTCCACCTCGCTCAAATACCAGATCGTCGAAATGCCCTCGGAAACCTCGCTCGCCAAAGGGCGCCTGGAGCGAGTGAAAGACTACCGCGAGGCCATCGGGCAGATCGCCCACGCGGGCACTTCCATCCATGCCGTGGCATTGAAAGCCGTGCATGGGGGACCGGACTATCGCGGAACCTTCCTGGTGGATGAGGGCGTAGTCGCGGCGCTGCGCCAGTTTCTGCCGGCCGCGCCGGCGCACAACGCCATCTACCTGACCGCCATCGAGGCCTTTCAAGCGGCCCTTCCCGGCGTTCCCATCGTGGCCGCATTCGAACCGGAATTCCACCGCACCGTGCCGGAGCACGCGCGCCTCTATGGCGTGCCCTCCCAGTGGCGCCGCGAAGGCGTGGTCAAGTACGGCTTTCATGGCGCTTCGCACCGGTACATCGCCGAACGCGTGGCCGCCCTGCTCGGCCGCACCGGCAAACTGGTGAGCTGCCACCTGGGCGGGAGTTCCTCCATGTGCGCCATTGTGGACGGACGGAGCGTGGACGTGACCATGGGCTTCTCTCCCCAATCCGGTCTCGAAAACGCCACCCGCCATGGCGACCTGGATGTCTTCGCGGTTCTCTACATGATGGAGCGCCACGGCTGGAGCACCACCGAAGTCCGCGCCCAACTGGCCGCCGGAGGAGGACTGGCTGGCCTATCCGGCGTTGCCGGCGGCGATCTGCGCGATATTGAAGCCGCGGCGTTTGCCGGCAACCGCGACGCCCAACTCGCAATCGCCGTGTTCGCCTACCAGGTGAAAAAAACTATCGGCGCCTTTGCCGCGGCCATGGGCGGCCTCGAGACAATCGCGTTTACCGGCGGCATCGGCGAGAACTCCGCCCGCCTGCGCACCGCTTGCCTCGAGGGATTGGAATTCCTGGGCATCTCGCTCGATGCCGCCCGCAATGAAACCGGCGCCGGAGACCGCACCGTTTCGGCCGACGGATCGAAGGTGACGGTCCTGACTCTCGCGACCAACGAAGAATTGATCGTCGCCCGCCGCGCCTACCGCTGCCTGACGGCAGCTCCATCCGCAGCCTGACCCTCGAGGGACGATTGCGGCGCGGGCACTCGTGCGGCGGCTTCCGTTCCGGCAATGTGCCGGATGAATCCCGATCCCGCGGGCGCGAGTCCTTAATGTTTGCCACATCCTACGGAGCAGCCGGGGCGGCGAACGCCGGGAACTGCACTGGAAGCGCTGCCTCCGCCGCCCGCCGTTCACGCCGCACCGCCCGCATCAGGTCCAGCGCTTCCGGCCTGGCGAACTGTTCGCCGATGAACGATTCCACGAAACGCCCGCCCCGGATTTCGCCGCCGGCTTCCATGCGACGCAGAACCGCCAGCAGGTCGCGCCATGCCGGAGCCAGCGGTTCGCGATACGCGGCGTCGCGAAACAGAACGCCCCAGCGGTCCAGAAGCTGGCGGGCGAAGGCTTCGGTATGTTCGGCGGCCAGCGCGTGCGCTCCGCTGCCCAGTTCTAACAGGCTCCAGCGGCCGGGCGCGTGACGCGGGCGCGCGCTGCGGCCCTTGCCTTCGCCGCGGCGGCGCTTCGGGTCGATCAAGGCCCGGAGATTCTCGAATCCATCCGCCGTCACCAGGCCGGCCGCTACCAACTCCCAAAGCGCGTCTTCCACCTCGCTGGCCAGACGGCCGGTCGCGCGCGTGAGATCGGTGAAAAACGAGGCGCCGCGGCTTTCCAGCGCCGCCAGTACTTCGCGCGCGGGATGCGAGAGCGCATCGGCGGAAGGCTGCCGCGGCGCGCGCAGCAGCCAGGCGGCGTCTTCCCGCAGAAAAATTGCCAGCGGCGCAACTCGCGTGGGACGAACGCGGCGCCCGTTCTCTTCCGCCTGTCGCGCAAAGGCGGGATGCGGGGAAAGCCGGCCCCAGCTCACTTCGCCCGAAAAACAGAGCTGATCCAAATACGCGGGTTCGTAGTCGGCCACGCGGCGCGGCAAGACTTCGGTTTCCCAATCGGCCGAGGCGAATTCCGCACCCTGCAACTGGCGAACGATGGCCAGCGTGCCATCCACGCCGTGCAATTGGGTGCCGGGAGCCAGGTGCTGCCAGCGCTGCAAAAAGTCTTCGAACTCCGCCGTGGTGACCGGTTCGATTTCGCGCCGCAGCCTGCCGATGGTCAGGCGATGAATGCGCGCCACCAGGCGCCGATGGCACCATTCCGTGTCGGCAGTGCCAGGCGTGAAACGGCCGCGCAGAATCTGGCCCTCGGCTTCGAGCTGCGCCAACGCCTGGTCCACCGTGTCGCGGGTGAGCGCCAGCAGATCCGCGAGGTCTTCGGCGCGGCGCGGTCCGGAACACTCGAACCAGCCGCGCAGAACCTCGGCGGCACAGGCCTCGGGCGATTCGGGCGCCGCTCGCATTCCATCCGGCGCTTGCAATTCGGGCTGGATCGATGCACCGGGGTAGGCGCGGCGAATCAGCTCGATTCGCTCGGCGGCGATCCAGAATTCGCGGCCGCCGATGTCGGCGTCATTTTGGGGCAACCGCTCCCTTACGGTCGCGGCTCCGACTCGCAGCGTGGCGGCACGGCCCGCGGCCGCCAAGACGGCAAATTGCATGGCATGATCTGCGCCTTCTACCAGGGGAACCGGCAGCACCGCCAGCCCGTACAGGGCTTCGTGCAGCTCATCGGCGTCGCGCATGGGCGGCCAGGCTTCCTCGGCCACGCGTGCGATGGCTTCGCGGTCGAGCGCGCCGGCGCCTTCGGCGTAATCGGCGCGCAACGAGCCGCGCATTTGTACCGCGCGCGTACGGCGCTCCTCGAGCGGCGCGTCGTCGAGGAAAGCATACGGATTCGCGTTGATGATCTCGTGCGAAAACGGGGATGGCTCGGCCGTATCTACCGCCAGCGTGGCGATCGCGCCATCCTGAATCTCGCGCAACAGGCTGCGCAGACCGTCCAGATCCATGGCTTCGTGAAGGCAGTTCTGAATGGTCTCGCGCACCAGCGGATGATCGGGAATGCGCACTTCGCCGGTCAGGTTTTCGGGGCAGGCGGCCTGGTCCGGAAATACGGCGGCCATCAAATCGTCGGCGCGCATGCGCTGGATGGGCGGCGGCATTTTGCGCCCGCCCGAATAGCGCGGAACGGCCAGCGCGCGCGACGCGTTCCAGCGCCACCGCGCGGCGAACATGGGCGACGGCAACAGCGCCTGGGTGAGCACTTCCTCCACCGTTTCCGGCCGCAGGAATTCGAATACGATGTCGAGCGGAAACGAGTGTTGCTCGCCCAGGGAAATGACGATGCCGTTATCGGTGGCGGCGGCCTGCAATTCGAAATTGAAGGAGCGGCAGAAACGCTTGCGCAGCGCCAGGCCCCAGGCCCGGTTGATGCGCCCGCCGAAGGGTGCGTGAAGGATGAGCTGCATGCCGCCGGCTTCGTCGAAAAAGCGCTCGGCCACAACCCGGCGCAGTCCAGGCACGGCCCCCAGCGCCGCCCGCCCGGCGTCGACGTATGCGGCGAGCTGCTCGGCGCCATGCCGCTCCAGCCCGCACATTTCGGCCAGGCGCGCGCGTTCGGATTCGCCCGCCTCGGCTACTTCCTCGCGCAGCCGCGCCACCTCGCGCGACAGCTCAAAGGTGCGGCCGGGGGCTTCGCCGCGCCAGAAAGGAATGTTGGGGGCGGCGCCGCGCGCGTCTTCCACCCGGACCTTCCCGCTTTCCACGCGGCGGATGCGCCAGGACGTCGTACCCAGCAAAAAGATGTCGCCCACGACGCTTTCCACGGCGAAATCCTCATCGACCATCCCGACCGTGATTCCTTCGGGCTCGGCCACCACCTGGTATTGCGAGGTGTCCGGAATGGCGCCGCCCGAAGTAATCGCGGCGAGGCGGGCGCCGCGCCGCGCGCGCAGGCGATGATTTACGGCGTCGCGATGCAGCCAGGCGCCGGCACGGCCGCGCGCAGTGGAGATGCCCTCGGCCAGCGTCTGGACGACGGAGTCGAAATCCTCGCGGGCGAGACTTTGATAAGGCAGGGTGCGGCGCATCAGGGCGTACAGGTCGTCTTCGGCGATGGGCGCGGGGCTCTCCACTCCGGCCGGCGGTTCCTCGGCGGCGCAGGTGGCCACGATCTGCTGCGCCAGAATGTCCAGCGCGTTGCGGGGGATCTCGAGGCGGTCGAGCTCGCCCGAACGGATGGCGCGCACCAGCGCGGCGCATTCCACTAGGTCGTCGCGGGTGGTGGCAAACAGGCGCCCCTTGGGAAGAGCGCCCACCCAATGGCCGGCGCGTCCTACGCGCTGCAGCGCCACCGCGATCGAGCGCGGTGAGCCGATCTGCACCACCATGTCGACCGTACCGATGTCGATGCCGAGCTCGAGCGAAGCGGTTGCCACTACGGCCCGCAGCTCGCCGTTCTTGAGCCGGCGCTCGGCTTCGAGCCGCAACCGGCGCGACAGGCTCCCATGATGGGGCAGCACGGCGCCTTCGCCCAACCGTTCGCCCAGGTGGTGCGCCACGCGCTCCGATAGCCGACGCGTGTTCACGAATACCAGCGTGGTGCGGTTTTCCAGAATCAGCGCGGCCACGCGGTCGTAGATCTCGCCCCACATTTCGGTGCTGGCGACCGGCCCCAGCTCGTCGCGCGGAACTTCAACCGCCAATTCCATGGCGCGCCGATGGCCGATATTCACAACCGAAACCGGGCGCGCGCCTCCGTTCAAATACGCGGCTACGTCCTCGATGGGCCGGACGGTGGCGGAAAGGCCGATGCGCTGCGGCGCGGCGTGGCCGTGCTCTTCGATCAGCCGGTCGAGGCGCGCCAGGGAGAGCGCCAGGTGGGTGCCGCGCTTATCGTCGGCCACAGCGTGAATCTCGTCCACGATCACCGTGCGCGCCTCGGTCAGCATCTTTCGCGGCCGCCGCGCGGTGAGCAGAATGTAGAGCGATTCCGGGGTGGTCACCAGGAGGTGCGGGGCTTCGCGCGTCATGCGCTCACGCTCCCATTGCGGCGTATCGCCGGTTCGAACGGCGGTGCGGATAGGCGCCAGCGGAATGCCGCGCTCACGGGCCAGAGCCGCAATTTCGCCGAGCGGCACTTCCAGGTTCTTATGGACGTCGTTGCTCAGGGCCTTTAGCGGCGAGACATAGACCACTTCGGTCCGGTCGGGAAGCGCCCCCAGGCGCGCGCGCCGCACCAAGCCGTCGATGGCGATGAGAAACGCAGCCAGCGTTTTGCCCGAGCCGGTGGGCGCCGCGATCAGAACGTCGCGCCCCTCGCGAATGCGCGGCCAGCCTTCCCGCTGCGGCTCGGTGGGTTGGCCGAAACGCGTAGCGAACCATTCGGCAACAAGGGGATCGAAGGCGGTGAGCACTGCTGTCCTTTTAGTATATCGTTCCGGGATGCACAAAGACCGGGATCTTGCCAACCTCAGCCGCTGGTAGATAACCGTAATGTTCACAATCGGTTGAGGCAGCACGAGGCGCTAAGGCAGGCACCGCGCTTTGTGCATTTTTGTGCGTGAAATGGGTGTTTTGATTTAGCGGGAGTTTACTGCCAACTCCAGATTCGTAGCCCGCACCTCCGGATAACCTACTGAAAAGTCACCACTTGTCACCGCTCTTGCGGTTCACTTGTTGTATTACCCTATTTGAGGCCTGTTT
>Ga0187848_10000586_pt1 | contig 32833 bp, 32 predicted proteins | sample June2016WEW_4_40_FD_132424 | JGI IMG/M metagenome (GOLD analysis project Ga0187848, IMG submission 132424) | Peatland microbial communities from SPRUCE experiment site at the Marcell Experimental Forest, Minnesota, USA - June2016WEW_4_40 | ecosystem: Environmental > Terrestrial > Soil >... | reverse complement strand
GGCCCTCGCCGACCGGGCCCTCAAAACTCTCAGCGACCTGCTCGACGATCCCAAAGCTTCCCCCTCGGTGCGTCTCAAAGCCGCTACCCTCATCTTCCAAACCGCCATCGCCCCGCCGCGCTTTCAGCCGGCCAAGCCGGTCACCCTGGCAGAACTACCCCCGGACCTCGCTCGCGAAATCGCCGGACTCGACAAAGAGCCCCAAGCCGAAGAGGATAAACCGGCAGCTTAGGGCCAAGCCGTCGAAAAACCCGAAAATTTGCACAAAAATGCACTTCCGTGGCGCGGGCCTCCGGGCCTGCTGCGTCGGCTGTCAAGCCGACGTTTCTTTCCTTCCACCTAAACTCAACCCCCCCCGAAATTACACAATGCACAAGAAGCCGGGATTCCCGGCCGGCACGGCCGCCGGACCACCTTCTGGAGCCGGCGCTCCCAGGGCCGCCGATCGAAAAACCCGAAAATTTGCACAAGAATGCCAAGAAGCCGGAACCGCGCATTCGGACTCCAAATCGCCTTTTCGATCCCCCACGCCCCCGTGGCAACCGCAAAATACCCGTTTTTCGCACAAGAATGCCCAACCCGTCGGGGTGAAACGAGGTCGCCGGATCAAAATGCAAACCGGAAAACTCGTTTATTGTTAGGGAGATAGAGGCCGACAGCCGGTGCAGCCCCGGCATGGCACGCGCTTTTCCCGACTGGAGCTAAAATCTACCCATGCGAACCCCGTTCTGCTTCGCCGCTCTCGCGCTGTGCTTCGCCCTCGAAGCCCAGACCCAGAATCCGCCGCCGGCGCCGGCATCGCTGCCCCGCGAAAACGCGGGCATTCCGATTAATTATGACGAAGCGCTGGTAGGAACTTATCAGCTTCCCGATCCGCTGAAAATGGCCAATGGCAAACCGGTGCACACCGCCCGCGTGTGGACGGAAAAGCGCCGCCCCGAAATTGTCCGCCTCTTTGAAGAAAACGAATACGGCCGCGCGCCCGGCCGGCCGGCCGATATGAGCTTCGACGTGTTCGATACGGGCACGCCGGCCATGGATGGAAAGGCCATCCGCAAACAGGTCACGATCTACTTTTCGAAGGATAAGAATGGACCCAAGGAGGATTTAGTAGTCTACGTCCCCGCCGGTGCGGCGAAGCCGGTACCGCTGCTCCTGTGCATCGATTTTTCCCCCAATTCCAGCACGTTCGACGACCCGGGCATCAAGCCGGGCGAAATCTGGAATCGCGAGCATAAGCGCGTTCCGGCACAGAGCGGCGGCATGTTTCGCATGAAGATCGACAACCTGCTGGCCAAAGGGTATGGCGTCGCCGGCGTCTATTATGGCGATATCGATCCCGATTTCCTGGGAGGTTTGCCATACGGCGTACGCGCTCTCTACCTCAAGCCGGGCCAGACCGCGCCGGCGGCGGACGAGTGGGGCGCCATCGCCGCCTGGGGGTGGGGATTGAGCCGCGCCATGGATTATCTCGAAACCGACAAAGCCGTAGACGCGAAACGGGTCGGCATCTACGGCGTATCGCGGCTGGGCAAGACGGTGATGTGGGCCGGCGCGCGCGATACTCGCTTTGCACTGGTCATCGCCAGTTGTTCGGGCGAAGGCGGCGCGGCGCTGAGCCGCCGCAACTATGGCGAGACCATCGCCCATCTCACCGCGCCTACGCGCTATCCGTATCAGTTCTGCGCCAACTACGCCCGCTACGCGACCCACGTGGACCAGATGCCGGTGGACGCCAACATGCTGGTGGCGTTGATGGCGCCGCGCCCGGTGCTGTTGCAAACCGGCACTACAGACTACTGGTCGGACCCGAAGGGCGAATTCCTGGCGGCTGTCGCGGCCGCACCGGTGTTTCAACTATTCGGCAAGCAGGGTCTGGGCACGGACATCATGCCCCTACCCGGCCAACCCATTCTGCATACCATCGGCTACTACATGCACGAAGGCGGTCACGGGACCCTGCCGGGCGACTGGCCAACCTTCCTCGAGTTCATGGATATGCACCTGAAGGGCGGCCAGTAATCGGCTATTTCGCGACGCCGGTGTGGAGGGCCACGATACCGCCGGTGAGGTATTCGAATTCGACGGCGGCAAAACCGATGGCACGCATCCGGCCGGCGAGGTCTTCCGCGGTGGGGAACTTGCGCACCGATTCGGGCAGGTAGGCGTAGGCGTCGCGAGAACCGGAGATGGCGCCGCCGATCCAGGGCAGGATACGGCGAGAGTAGAAGTTGTAGAGCGCGGCGAAGGCCGGGTTGGGCGGCTGGGAGAACTCCAGAATGGCCGCCGTGCCGCCGGGCTTGAGAACGCGCCTGATTTCCTCCAGGCCGGCTTCGTAATCGGCCAGATTGCGGAAACCGAAAGCCACGGTCACCAGGTCGAGCGAATGGCCGCGAAGAGGCAGGCGCAGAGCGTCGGCTTCGAACGTTACCGCCCGGGCGCGCCGTTGCGCAATCTTGGCTTCGGCCGCGACCAGCATGGGATGGCAGAAGTCCGAGCCCATCACGACGCCGCCGGAGCGGCGCTCCAGCGCCAGCAGCAGATCGCCGGTGCCGCAGCAGAGGTCGAGCACGCGCGCTCCGGGACGCTCCAGAACGGCCCGCACGCGCTTGACGGTGTGGGCGCGCCAGTAGCGATCCAGGTTCAAGCTGAGCAGGTGGTTGGCCAGGTCGTAGCGGGGGGCCACGCGGGCGAACATCTGCCGCACCCAGCGCGCGGCTTCCTGTTCGTTGCGGGCGCCCTCCGGCGTAGTGCCTTTCATGACAGCGCAAAGACGATGGCTTCCCGCACCAGGGCGGGATCGACATCGGAAACCACGGTAACCTCGCCCACCTTCACCGGAAGCACGAAATGCACTCTGCCCTGCAGCGTCTTTTTGTCGTGCACCAGCAGGCTAGCCAGACGGTCCGCGGAGATGCCGTCGAGCGGGGGAATCGGCCCATACAGGCGGATGAGCTCGTGGATTCTCTGGGCTTCGGGCGATGGACAATAGCCGGCTTTCTCACCCAACCAGGTAGCGGCGCGCATGCCGAACGCCACGGCTTCGCCGTGCACCAGGCGTTTGTAGGCGGTCTCGGTTTCGAGAGCGTGGCCGAAGGTGTGGCCGAAGTTCAGAATGCGGCGCAGGCCACCCTCACGCTCGTCGGCGCTGACCACTTCCACCTTCATGCGCACGGATTCGGCGACGATGCGGTCGACGGCTTCCGGACGCCGCGCGAGAACGCCGGCGCAATGTTCGGCCAGGTAAGCGAACAGTTCCGTCTCGCGGATGATGCCGGCCTTGACGATTTCCCACAGGCCGGAGCGGAATTCGCGATCGGGCAAGGTGTCCAGCACGGCGGGATCGATCAGCACCGCCGCGGGCGGGTGGAAGCTGCCGATCAGGTTCTTGCCGTTGCGCAGGTTGACGGCCGTCTTGCCGCCGATGGAGGCGTCCACTTGCGCCAGCAATGTGGTGGGCGCCTGCACTACGGGAATGCCGCGCATGAAAATGGCCGCGAGGAACCCGGCCATATCGTTGACGATGCCGCCGCCGAAAGCGACCACGACGCTGGAGCGGTCGCCGCCGCGCTCGACCATCTCTTCGGCCAGTGCCTCTAGCGGCGCCAGGCGTTTTTGCTCCTCAGTGCCGGGAAGGAACAGGACTTCGTGAGGGCGCCCATCGAAGGCGCGGGCCAAAACCTCGCCCTTGTGCCGCCAGACGTCTTCGGTGGAAACCACAAAGACTTTTCCGGCCTTGTCCGGCAGATATCTCGCGGCGCTCGCGACGATGCCGCGCTCGACTACGACAGGGTATGCATGGCCGGCCGCCCGGACGCGAAAAGAGGGCATAGGGAAGTTGTAACACGCATGCGGATCAATGTTTCAGCGGACCACTGCAGCGCCCCAGACGTGGCCGGGGCCGATCTCCTGCACGAAGGCGATGACGCGCAGTTCGGTTTCGCTCGGGGACAGAGGAACGTCTTTGGCGAAACCGGCATGGCTCTTGAGGGAGCCGATCTGGCTCAGACGGCGGACGATGGCGACGTGCTGCAAGTCGCGGCCCTGATTTTCGCCGCGAAGAACATGCGAGGCCGCGGCGTTTTGGGCCAAGGCCAGATATACCTCGCCACCATGCTTGCCGGGGTCGACCTCCACGCGGACGCCGCTGGCCGATCGCACCACTCTCACGGCCAGCTTCTCCGCGCGCGCCGCCGAGCCGATGGCGGAAAGAGCGCCGCGGCCATCGCTGCCGGTAAGTTGATTGGCGCCGTCCACCACCATTTGCGGCGTGTAAGGGCCGTCGATGCCGAACTGCTGCGCGTAGCGCTCCTGCCGGCGGCTGAACTCCGGCGAAGAGAAGGGGTCGGTCCAGCCATCGTGGTTCCAATAATCGACGTGTTCTTCGAGCACGACGATCTCGGCGCCGGGGACGGGTTGAAAGCGATCCAGCTTGGCGAGGAGGGCATCCGCCGGCGGGCAGCTCGAGCAGCCCTCCGAGGTAAAGAGCTCGACCAAAACGGGGCTTGCGGCGGGAACCTGCTGGGCGGCGCCGGCGGTTGCGAACGCGAGAATGACAATCCCGATTCGTCTCATAAGACCGCTCAGACCCCGATTTTCACCGCCGCCGGACTGGCGGAGCGTTTCGACAACACGTCCTTTTCGTACCGCTCGATTTCGCCGAACCAAGCGAAGCCGGCCGGGACGCCTTTTTGCGCGCAATAGTAATCCCACACGGCGGACCATGGCAGGCTCTTCAGTTCTTCGAGCAGCGTCAGGCGCTGGGTGAAATCCCCGGCCAGCTCGATTTCGCGCAAGCGGGCGGTGGGTTCCAGCAGGGCGATGACCAGAGCCTTGAGCATGTTGCGCGAGCCGATGATCCAAGCCGCTACGCGGTTGATGCTGGCGTCGAAATAATCCAGGCCGACATGGATGCGGTCGAGCTTGCCGCTGCGCACCAGCTCCCTGGCGATGGCTTGCAATTCGTCGTCGAGGATCACCACGTGATCGCTATCCCAGCGCACCGGCCGGCTCACATGCAGAACCAAGCCGGGGCAGAACAGCAGCACGGAAGAGATTTTCTCGGAAATCACTTCGGTGGGATGGAAATGGCCCGCATCGAGGGTGAGCAGCTTCTGGCGCGAGACGGCATAGCCCAGGTAGAATTCGGCCGAGCCGACGGTATAGCTTTCCGCGCCGATGCCGAAAAGCTTGGCTTCGACCGCATCCAGATTGAACTTGGGGTCGATGGGCTCGGCGAAGATTTTGTCGAGCGATTGGATGAGGCGCTCGCGCGGCGCTGCGCGGTCGATGGGGATATCTTTGTAGCCGTCGGGAATCCACACGTTGGTGGCGGCGGGGGTGCCGAGCTGGCGGCCGAATTCGGCGCCGATTTTGCGGCAGGCGATGCCATGTTCGATCCAGAACTCGCGGATGGCGGGATCGGCGTGGGCCAAGGTGAAACCGTCGGCGGCTTTGGGGTGGGAAAAGTAGGTCGGGTTAAAGTCCATGCCCAAACGGTTGGCCTTGGCCCAATCGATCCAGCTCTGGAAATGCCGCGGCTCGATTTCGTTGCGCTCGACGTACTTGCCGCCGTGATCCAGGTAGGAGGCATGAAGATTGAGGCGATGCCGGCCGGGGATGAGGCTGAAGGCTTTCTCCAGATCGCCGCGCAATTCGTCGATGGTGCGCGCCTTGCCGGGATAGTTGCCGGTTGCCTGGATGCCGCCGCCGGAGAGCGTCGCCCCGGCGGTCTCGAAGCCGCCCACGTCGTCGCCCTGCCAGCAATGCAACGAGAGCGGAATGGTTTCCAGCGTTCGCAACGCCGCTTCCACATCCACTCCCAGCTCGGCGTATTGCTCGGCGGCAATCCGATACGCCTGGTTCAGGTTCTCTTTTTTCATGGAGTTCTCCTGTGCGATGCTACCAGGATAACTCCGCGGGCAGAGGCCGGGGCGGGTGCGGAAATCGCTGTTGCTGCAATCGCTCGCGGGACCCGGAAGAGCAGGAGCCGAACAGGACTTAAGCGACGGACTCCGACAACCGGTCCCTCACCTCACACTCAGGGTCGCGGCTCTGACTTGCGGGTTTTGCGGTTCAAGCGGGAGTGTATCTAAGAAGCTAGCCTGGTTGCGGCGGCGTTGCGGGCGCTGGCGAAAATTGCGGGGGCTATTTTCGATAGCGGCAGGACCCGCGCCGCGGCGCCCAGGCGAATGGCTTCCTTGGGCATGCCAAAGACGACGCAGCTCTCTTCGTCTTGCGCGATGGTGTGCGCTCCGGCGGACCGCATCCGCAAAAGGCCTTGTGCGCCATCGGAGCCCATGCCGGTCAGCAGGACGCCGACACCAAACGCGCCCGCCGCTTCCGCTACCGACGTCAGCATGATGTCCACCGATGGCCGCTGATAACACACTAACGGCCCATCCCTGACGGTGACGCGGTAGGCGCCGTCGCATTTGCGGAGAAGCAGGTGAAAGTTGCCGGGCGCAACCAGCGCCCTGCCGGGGCCGACCAGATCTCCGTCGCTTGCCTCCTTGACCTCCATCGCGCAGGTCTGATTCATGCGCTGGGCGAATGTGCGAGAGAACACCGCTGGAATATGCTGGGTAATCACAATACCGGGACAATCCGCGGGCAGGTGGCTGAGAACCTGCTGAATGGCCTCAGTGCCGCCCGTGGAAGCGCCAATGGCGACGATCACCTGGGCGTGGGACGATCGATCCGCGAGGCCTTCGCCGAACGCCGGCGGCTGGATTGCGGGCGCCTTGGACTCAGCCGGCAAGCTGCGGACCCGAGGAAGCCGGGCTGCGGCCGCGGCACGAATCTTGGCCGGTAAGGCCACGCTGAGATCCCCCACCGAATAAGGGCCGCCGGGCTTCGGCAGCACTTCCACGGCTCCCAAACGGAGCGCGTCCAGAGCGGCCTGGCAGGACGATTCCACCACCGAGCTGATGACGATGACCGGCATCGGATGATAGTGCATGAGCCTTTTCAGGAACGTCAGGCCATCCATGCGCGGCATTTCCACGTCGAGGGTGACGACGTCCGGATGGAGCGAGAGAATCTTGTCGCGAGCCACAAAAGGATCCGGCGCCGTGCCCACCACCTCCAGGTCGTCCTCCCCCGCCAACGCTTCGGTGAGGAGCTTACGGACAATGGCCGAGTCGTCCACGATGAGAACTTTGATTCGGCCGCGCCCGATCATGCTCCCTCCTCGAATCGCAGGGCGATGGTGAGCATGCCGCCGGCAATATCGAAAGAACAGCGGCTGGCCTCGGGGCAATCGAGGGCAGGCGTCAAATCGGGGGGCGAGAGATCGAACACCGACGCGGTCCGGAAGCGGCTCAGAACGGAGCCGCATAACACGTTGGCCAGCTCACAGACGACGTCGGCAACCTGCTTCCCGGAGACCTCGGGTTCTTCCGCGCCCAGGAAGTTGGCGGCCAAACCCCGCGCGGCCGGGACGGAAACACCGACTTCAAACACTCCGGAGGGCGCGCCTCTGAAGCTCAGCCTGGAAGACAGCAGCGGCGCGGGGGCGCGGTTTTCCGCCCCGCCAGACTCCGGTTTGGCGTCGTCCCCGGCCAGACAACAGAAAAACATGGTTTCGAGGACTTCCTCGGCGGACGCGCGCAAGGCCTCGAAGACCTCAGGTTCTGGCATCTGTCGCCCCCAAGACGTCCTCCAATTTATCGCGCAATGTCTCCGGAAAGAACGGTTTTTTGATGTACCCCTTTACTCCCAGTTGAAGCATGCGCTGGACGCGATTATCGGAACGATCGGTGGATACCACAAGCACGGGGATGGCCTTCAGCGCGTCATCCCGATCGAGGCGCCGCACAAATTCCTCGCCGTCCATAACGGGCATGTTGATATCGGTGAGAATCACGTCCACCCACTGGCGCTTCAAAAGAGCCAGAGCCTGCTCGCCATCCGAGGCTTCCAGACAAGCGCCCGAGGCGAAACCCGACAACTCCAGAACCCGGCGCACAAATACGCGCATGGCTGGAGAGTCGTCTACGATCAATGCGTTGAAGGGCATTCCTCCGCTCCTTTCCGCGCGCGCGAGATCCGCATCTCGCGTTCGCCGCCGCCGGCTTCGCGAATCCAAACTTTGCCGCTGCCAACTTCCAGCCGTAAGGTGCGAAACACCGTGCCGCCGACTACCTCCCTATCGATCAGCACGCCGGCCTTCCACAGAATTCTGCGCACCGCCAGATAGTTGCGTTTGCCGATGTCCAAAGCGTCGTGCTCTTGCATCATGCGCGCGCCCCCGGCAACCTGTACCACAAGCCGCCGCTTTTCCGCACCGCGTTCGAACAAGCTCCTAAACAGCATGGGGATTCCCGTGTCGGCGAACATGAAGGGGCTGCTCTTGGCCTTGCACCTGTCGACATCGGACTCGGGAAGCATAAAATGCAGCAGGCCGCCGACTCCGGCTACGCGATCGTGGATGGCTACCGCGATACAGGAACCGAGCGCATAGGTGGCCAGTACATGATTCCGGTTGTCGCTCACCTGGCAATCCGCGAGTCCCACCACGATTAAGCCCACGGAGGAATGGCCTCCTTCAGTACCGGCCCGCGCGGGCCGCCGGGTTTCCTGTAAATGGCGGGTTGGACGTACTGGAGGCCGCCATCCATGCCGGCAAGACTTTCCGCGTGTCCGACAAATAGATAGCCGCCCGGCTCGAGGCAGCTCACCAAGCGCTTAACCACATCGGCTTGGGTCGATTTGTTGAAATAGATCATCACATTGCGGCAAAAGATCAGTGGGAAAAGGCCCAGGCGTGGGAATTCCTGAATCAGATTGAGACGGCGAAACGTGATTGTGGACGCGATTTCCTGCCTGATTCGATACAACCCTCGACAACTGCCTTCACCGCGGAGAACGTACTTGCGGAGCGTATGGGGCGCCAGATCGCCGAAGCGCTCCGCCGGATATACGCCCTTCTGAGCGGCCGCCAGCACGCGTGCCGAAATATCGGTGGCCAGGATATGGAGCTTCGCCAGACTCTGTGCGCCAAGGGTGTCGAGAAGACGGAAAGCGATGGAGTAAGGCTCTTCGCCGGACGAGCACGCGGCGCTCCAAATGGGAATGGAATCCCGGTTTCGCCACCCCGGAGCGATCTGCCGGGTCAGGAAGTCGAAATGGGCCGGCTCGCGAAAGAAGCTGGTGAAGTTGGTGGTGAGCGAATCGATCAGGGCAATGAGCGCCTCCCCGGTGCGGTCGGCCAGCAGGTGCCGGTAATACTCCTGGAACGAACGGCAGCGCGACTCCCGGATTACTTTACCCAACCGGGCGGCGACCAGATACTCCTTGCCCCTGCGCAGATCCAACCCAAACTTATCGAAGGCCAAGCGCCGGATCTGGTCGAATTCCTTATCGGTCAGCGGCTGCAGGGGATCCTTTTCGATGTTGGCCGCGCAGGCTGGGCTATTCACTCCGTTCGCCCCCGAAGACACCAGCCATGTCCAAGATCAAGCCAACGCGCCCGTCTCCCAGGATCGCTCCTCCGGCAACGCCCGATATGTTTTTCAAGTATTCTCCCAAGCCCTTGATGACGACTTCCTGCTTGCCGATGAGATCGTCCACCATCAGACAGAACTGGCGCCCTTCACTCTCGGCGACGATCAGCAGAGCTTCCCAGGGGTTTTGGGATTTCGGCTCGACGCCAAAGACGCGGTGGAGGCGCACGATCGGCAACAGTCGTCCCCGCACCAGGACCGCCTCGTCGCGGCTTTCGACGGTGAAGATCTGCTCCGGCGTGGGTCGCAGCATTTCCTTGACGGTAAAGATTGGAACGATGTACCGGTATTGGCCGACGCCGACCACAAGACCATCGATAATCGCCAGGGTAAGGGGGAGCCGTAATAAAAAGCGGGCGCCTTTACCGGCGGTGGACTGAATTTCAATCCGGCCGCGCAATTTCTGGACGTGTTTCCTGACGACGTCCATGCCCACGCCGCGGCCGGAAACAGCGGTGACCTGCTCGGCCGTGGAGAAACCCGGTTCGAAAATGAGGGCGAATACTTCGTTGTCGCTGAGATTCGCGCCGTCGCCAACCAGACCTTTTGCCTGCCCTCTTTTCAGAATGCGCGCGCGGTCCAAGCCCTTGCCATCGTCGGCGATTTCGACGACCACCTGCCCGCTTTGATGATAGGCGGCCAGGCGGATCGAGGCGGTGGGATTCTTTCCGGCCGCTTTGCGAGTGGCTTGGTCTTCAATTCCATGGTCGAGCGAGTTTCGCACCATGTGCATGAGCGGATCGGCGATCTCTTCGGCGATGCTCTTGTCGACTTCGGTATCTTCGCCCGAGGTCTCGAAATTGACGGGTTTGCCTGTCTTCCGAGAGAGGTCGCGGACCAGCCGGGCAATGCGCTGGAACACGTGGCCGATGGGCACCATGCGCATCGACATGGCGGTGCGCTGCACTTCGCCGGTGGCTCGGGACAGTTGCGACAGGTTTCGCACCAGGCGCTGATTTTGAAGCGAGGCGAGCGCCGGTTCGTGACTCAGCAGCGATTGAGCGATCACCATTTCGCCGACCATATCCATCAGATAGTCGAGCTTGGCGGCATCTACCCGAACGGTGACGGCGCTGGCCGCGCGCGCTTGAGGCTTGCCGTTGACCGGGACCGCTTCCGGGGTGGGAGGTTCCGCCGGCGAGGCTGCCTGGGTGGCGGCGCCTTGGGCTTCATTCGACGGCGCGGAATCCCCGTTATGCGCGAACGCGGCAAGCTTGTCGAGGAGGAATTTGCGGTCCGGGATCGCGCTCGGTGGGAGACCCTGAACTCTCTCCTCCACCAGCCGGACGGAACGATCGAGGTAGTCGGCGCTCTCGAGTACCAAGTCGATCAGAGCGGGTGTTACGGTCAGGCGGCCATTTCTCGCCTCGTCGAGGATCGACTCCGTGCTGTGGGAGACTTGCTGGATCTCGTCCAGTTCCAGGAAGCCGGCCAACCCTTTGATGGTGTGAAAGCTTCGGAAAACGCAGTTAATGGCTTCGACGTTGGACGGGTCTTGCTCGAGGACCAGGGACTGGCTTTCCACCGAAGTCAGATGTTCGCGGCTCTCCACCACGAATTCCATCAACAGTTCCGGGTCCGCGGCCAGCGAGTTGGTCCGTGCGGGCGCGGGTTCGCGCGCGCTGATCACGGAGGCCTTCCGTTCGGCTTTGGTCGCCTCTTGTAGCTTTTCGACTCCCTCGGTAAGGCAAGCCAGCAGGGCCGCGGCCTCCCCGGTTGCCTCGATCTGGCTGGCCAGCGTAGCGGCGATTTGCGCGGTGGTGGCATAGCCGGCTTCGGTGGCCGATTCGGCGATACGGGAAAGAGCGGATCGAAACTCGGCGACGCCCGCGCTGGACGCGGCCGCGGTTTCGTCGGCCAGCAGCAATTCGGTGGCGAACCGGTCAATCTGTTCGCACAGCCGTGCGCCTGTGGTCGCCTGACCCGCCAGGCCGGAAGCCGCAATTGAGTCGTCTGTAGTCATGGCATTGAGAGGAAGGCCAATTTAGAAGTCGCTGAATTCGCCCTCGAGAGGCAGAGCGTGTTTTGGATTGGCGGGGGCCACTCGCGCCGCCCCGAGTCCGCCGGCTCCTTTCAAGCCGCGTTTTTGAACGGCCATTTGCTTGGACGCCGGCAAGGTTACCGGCGCCGGGGTTTCGGCGGAGCGGGCGCGCCGCGGCCCGGCGCCGCGCACGTAGCGTTCGGAAGAGGCCGTGGCCACGCCTCCCACCATAGCCGCCAATTGTTCGACAATGCCCTCGATGGTTTCCGCTTGGGCGCGCAACTCCGCTCCGGCCGATGCGCTCTCCTGGGCGTTGGCCGCGGCCTTTTGCGTCTCCTGTTCCATTTGTTCAATCGCTTTGGAAATCTGATCGATGCCGCGGGCCTGCTCCTCGCTGCCGAGACTCACTTCATCCACCAGGGCCTTAACCTTGGCTGAGCTTTCGGTGACGGAGCAGATCACTCCGGCTACTCGATCCAGCTTGGCTTTACCTTCATTGGATTTGACGATCGATTCTTCGATCAAGACAGCGGTGTCTTTGGCGGCCTGGGCGCAGCGTTGGGATAAGTTGCGGACCTCGTCGGCAACCACGGCAAACCCCATGCCTGCTTCCCCGGCGCGGGCCGCCTCGACGGCCGCGTTCAGCGCCAGGATGTTGGTTTGAAACGCAATCTCATCGATAACTTTGATGATTCTGGAGATTTTGTCGCTGGAAGCGTTGATTTCCCGCATGGACACCACCATCGCTTCCACCTCCCGATTCGCCTCGGCGACGAACTGAGACGCTTCGGCCATGAATTGCGCGGCGGCCTGAGAATTATGGGCGTTTTTGTGGGTCATGGAGTTGATCTCTTCGGCGGAAGCCGACGTCTCTTCGAGCGAGGCCGCTTGTTCCGAGGTGTTTTGCGCGAGCGACTGGCCGCTGGCCGAGACCTGCGATGCGGCGGCGGCAACCTGCGCGGTTCCCTCGTTAAGACCCGCGATCGCGTGTTGCAGCCTCCGGCTGATGTTCTGGAACGCCGCTATCGCCGCTCCTCCAGCCAACAGACCGAGCGAGAGCAGGAAGATTGTAAACCAGCGGCTGCGATCTTGCTGACCGGCGAGTACCTTCTTTGTCGTCTCCCCGATCCGCGCCTGGGAGATTGCGAGCTGCTGGCCGTCCGCTGCGATTCTCCTCGAAATCGGGCCGGTGAGTTCTTTGAAAATCCGGTTTGCCTCAGCCGGATTCCCGGCCGAACACTGCGAGACGATCTCCTCGTAATGCGCCCGCCAGGCGGATAGACCGGCGGCGATGTCGGCAATCGCCGCTCCGCTGTCTTCACGCTCAATCATGGGACGAAGGTCGTCGATGGCGCTTCGGATGGCTTGCGCTTGCTCGCTGAATTTTTGTTTGTCGTTCTCCGCTTCCGCCGCATCCTTGGCATAAGCGGCCAGGATGACTCCTTTGGCGGCCGAGACCATCTCGGTTTGGGAAAGCAGGATGGTGTGGACGAGATCGGTCTTGCGGCCTTCGCGTTCCACGGCGGTGTCGAATTGGCGCTTGAATGCGCCGATCATGCTGAGGCCAAAGTAGCCAAGCAGGCTCATCAGCGCGAACATCGAAACCGCTCCTGTCATCAGCTTGGTTCTAAGCGTGAGCGTCGATCGCATGGTGGTTGTCCCCTGGTAGTGGTTGTTTCTTCATAGCGGTCCCCGCGCACGCTATGGCGTGAGTGTTGCAATGCCGCGCAAGTCGTCGTGGCTCAATGCCTGGCCAATATCGAGCAGGATCTTGACCTTGCCCTTGACCTTCGCCAAGCCAAGCAGGTACGGCGTAACAATGCCGCGTCCAAAATCCGGCGTATCTTCGATGTCGGTTGCCGCCAGGCTGAGAACCTCCGCGACCGCATCCACTACCACCCCGATCGGTACCGGTGCCGCGGCGCCTTCCACCTGCACTACGATGATGCAGGTGCGCTGGGTGTATTCAGCCGCCGGCAAACCGAACTTCAAACGCAGGTCGATGACCGGAATTACTTTTCCCCGCAGGTTGATTACGCCCTTGACGTGTGCGGGCGTGTGAGGAACCGCGGTGATATCCTGAATGCCCATGATCTCCCGGACCTTCAGCACCTGAATCCCAAACTCTTCACGGCCGAGGTCGAAGACCAGGTATTTGCCGGCGCGGCTATCGACCGCGGCTGCCGCGCTGTCGGGCGCCGATGTAATAGTGGCCAAACGCGTAATCCTCCTTCGGGCGGAAGTCTGATGTACCCCCGCATGATTCACTTCGCAGCTTACGGGGGGATTTTCTTCCCAAAATCGATGTTCCATTTAGTTATTCGCTCGGGGTTTGCGGCCGTTACGGGTGATCAACGTTCGTGCTTTCAGGGAGTTGCCGATGCAGGGGAGGTCGGTAAGCGCTATCTCAGGCGCCACGGGCGGCCCTACAAGCTATGTCCGCGCCCCTTCTGTGACAGAATACGGTGATGCTCCAACGGCTGACCGAGCGCAAGGAATGGAAGTTCCTCGCCGTCCTGCCGAAGGCGGACGCCGGCCTTGCCGCGGCTTGGTGGACGGCCCTGCTGCTGCGAGGGATCCTGCCGGCGGCGTTTGCCATCGCGATGGGCGTGCTGGTTGGCGCAGTCCAACGCGGCCACGCTTTGGCCGCGCCGCTCGCGCTTGCCGGGGGAATCTTCGTGCTGCTGCAGGTGCTCGCTCCGATTCATACCGCGGTCAACGCCAACTTGGGGGACCGCACCGCGGCATGGCTTTATGACCGGCTCACCGAGGCCTGCGTACGCCCGCCTGGCATGGGGCATCTGGAAGACCCGGCGCTGAGCGGCGATCTCACCGTGGCGCGCGATTTCGACTTGGGGATGACGGGGCCGCCGCTTTCGATCTCGATGGATTTCATCGCCACCGGCATGGCGGAAATGATCGGCGGCATCGCCTCCGCTCTGATTCTCGCCCGATATGCCTGGTGGGCGCCGGCGCTGCTCGCGGGTGCGTGGCTGGCGACGCACTGGATTCTAAGCGATAGCGCGATCTGGCGCGACCGCAACACCGGCGAGGTGCGCGGCGCGCAGCGGGATGCCGATTACGCGTATCGGCTGGCGGTGGACCCGCCCGCGAGCAAGGAGCTGCGCCTGTTCGGCCTGGCCGGCTGGACGATCGACCGTTTCCGAGCCAAACGCACTCGCTTGCACCAGCTTCAGTACGCGGCCACGCGTCTGCGCGAGCGTCCGGTGGTGTGGAGCATGCTGCTGGTGGTCTTCGCCAATGTCGCGGTGTTCTGGCTGCTGGCAAGCGCCGCCGCCCATGGCCGCATCAGCCTGGGGGAGGCGGTAATCTACGTGCAGAGCGCCATCGGCGTGTCGATGATCGCGTTTGGCGGGTTCAGTTGGGCGCTCGACGGCGCTTCCGCTCCCGTGGCCGCGGTGCTGCGGCTCGAGCGGGCCATGCGTCCCGCGGGCGAGTTGGTCTCGGGCGTCCGGCCGGCCGGCGCGAAACCCGCGCGCGAAATTCGTCTTCGCGAGGTCAGCTTCGGCTACCCTGGCGGCGCTCCGGTGCTGGAGCGCTTCGATCTCACCGTTCCGGCCGGCTCGTCGCTCGCCATCGTGGGGCGGAACGGCGCCGGCAAAACCACCATTGCCAAGCTGCTGTGCCGGTTGTACGATCCGCAAGGGGGCGCGATCGAGATCGACGGCGTCGACCTTCGCGAATTCGATCTCGCGTCCTGGCGCTCGCGCGTCACGGCGGTGTTCCAGGATTTCATCCGGCTCGATCTGCCGCTGCGCGACAACGTAGCCCCGGCAGGCGCGCCGGACGAGGTGGTGCGCGCCGCGCTGGAATCGGCGGGAGCGGCAAACCTGGCGGCGCTCGATACGGTGCTGGCCCGCGGCTATACCGGCGGCACCGACCTATCCGGCGGCCAATGGCAGCGCGTCGCGCTGGCCCGCGCGCTGGCAGCCGTCCAGCTCGGCGCCGGGGTGGTGCTGCTCGACGAGCCCACCGCCCAGCTCGACGTGCGCGGCGAAGCGGAGATCTTCGACCGCCTGCTGGCCGCCACGCGGCATTGCACCACCATTCTTCTCTCGCATCGCTTCTCGACCGTCCGCCATGCCGATCGGATCTGCGTGCTGGAGCACGGCCGGGTGGTCGAGCTGGGCACGCATGAGGAGCTGATGGCGCTGGCCGGGCGGTATCGCACGATGTTCGATCTGCAGGCGCAACGCTTCAACGTTGCGGAGGGCGAGGAGGGCACGGCCTATGACGTTCTCGCCTGATCGCGATCGCGCTATCGATCCGCTGCCGCCGGCGCTCTCGTCGATGTGGCGGTTGTGCAAACTGGGGTACCGCCACGAACCGCACATGATGGCCGCCGCGTTCGGGCTTTCGCAGCTCGCCGCCCTGCCGGATGCGCTGCTCGCGTTGTGGCTGATGCTGCTTGGCAATGGAGTGATCGAGCACCGGCCCGGCCTGGTGAGCGGCGCGGCCATCGGCCTGGGCGTGTCGGCCGCCGCCACCTGGTTTCTGCGCACGGTCAGCACGCGCGTCCAGCGCCGCTTTCGCGACAAGGTGACCATCGCGCTCGAGGCGCACGTCGCCGAACTGCAGGCGTCGATCGCGACCGTCGCTCACCAGGAACTCCCGGAGTACCTCGACCGGTTGTCCATGCTGCGCAACCAGGTCTTCGTGCTGGACCACATGTACGTGTCGCTGTTCTCCACCTTCGGGTGGCTCCTGCGGCTGGGTGTGACCATGGCGCTGCTGGCATCGATTCATCCCGCGCTCCTCCTGCTGGCGGTTGCCGCCATCCCGACCGTATTGACCTCGACGTGGCGGCCGGGCGTCGAACGAGTCGCGCAAGAGCGCGGGGCGCAATCCAATCGGCTGGCGCGGCACCTGTTCACCCTTGCCACCACCGCGCCGCCGGGCAAGGAAGTGCGCGTCACCGGCATCGGGGAGCGCCTCGCTACCCAGCACCGGGCGGCATGGGAGCGCTGGTATGCGCCGGTGGCGAGCGCCCGCTGGGGTTCGGCGTTGTGGTACGCGCTGGCATGGGCCATATTCGGCTGCGCCTACGTCGGCGCGGTGGTGTTCGTATCGTCCGGACTCCGGGCGCCGGCCGGCCAGGTGCTGCTGGTGCTGGCTGCGGGTGCGCGCCTTTCGGCGTACATCGGGGCCACCGTGGGCGAGATTGGATTTCTGCGCGGATTCTGGATGGACGGTTCGCGGCGGCTCGCGTGGCTCGAGGATTACGCCGCCGCCGTGGCCGCGATGGGCGATCTCCCGGTCCCAGGCGTCCTCCACCGCGGCATCCGGCTCGACCACGTTTCGTTCGCCTATCCGGGCACGCCGCGCCTGGTGCTGGACGATGTATCGCTGACGCTGCCGGCAGGCGCGGTGGTCGCCATCGTCGGCGAAAACGGCGCCGGCAAAACTACGCTCGTCAAGCTGCTCGCAAAGATGTACGAGCCTTCATCCGGTTCGATCTTGGTGGACGACACGCCGCTGGCGCGCCTGCCGGCCGGAGAATGGCGGGCGCGAATGGCGGGCGCGTTCCAGGATTTTTTCCGTTTCGAATTCCGCGCCGGGCACTCGGTAGGCTTGGGCGACGTGCCCCGGATGGACGACGAGGCCGCCGTGGCCGCGGCTGTCGATCGCGCCGGGGCTGGCGACGTGGTCGCTCGTTTGGCGTTGGGCCTCGACACGCAGCTCGGACCGACCTGGCCGTCCGGAGTGGAGCTATCGTTCGGCCAGTGGCAAAAGCTCGCCCTGGCGCGCGGCTTCATGCGCGATGAACCGCTGCTGCTGGTCTTGGACGAACCGACCGCCGCGCTGGACGCGGAGACCGAACACGCGCTGTTCGAGCGCTACGCCGCCGCGTCGCGCAACACAGGCGAAAACACCAGCGGCCGCATTACCATCCTCGTCTCCCACCGCTTTTCCACCGTTCGCATGGCCGATCTGATCGTCGTGCTCGATGGCGCCCGCCTGGTGGAAGTCGGCACCCACGAGGAGCTGATGGCCAGACGAGGTCACTACGCGGAGCTCTACGGCATTCAGGCCTCCGCGTACCGGTGAGCCCGCGATGCGCAAACTCGCCATCCTGGAACCGCTCACGATGTTCGTGCTGATCGTGGCGTACATCTGGAAGCTGCGATTCGTTTACCCGAAATGCTGGATCGCGATCCCGGTGCTGATGGTGTTGTCCCACCTGCTGCGGCACGAAAGCGCCCGCTCTCTCGGCTTCGAGCTGCGCAAGCTGCGGAGCTGCCTGGACGAGCTCGCGCCCATGCTGCTCCTGGTCGGCCTGCTGCTGCTATCGGCGGGTTTTGTGTTGCGGACTTACCGGCTGATCGGTTTCGATGGCGCGCTGGCCGCGCTGGCCGCCTATCTGCCTTGGGGTCTGGCCCAGCAATATGCGTTGAACGGCTATTTTCTGAAGCGCTTCGACGCCGCCCTTTCGCGGTGCGCCGCCTCTTCGTTAACCGCGCTGCTCTTTTCCGCCGTCCACGCTCCCAATCCTTTCCTGATGGCCATCACCCTCCCGCTGGGTTGGTATTCGAGCCTCCTGTACCGGCGAACACACAACCTGTACCTGCTCGGAATCGCGCACGCCGCAATTGGGCTGCTGTTATTCCTGGTGGTGCCGGACTCGGTCAGCCGCCATTTGCGAGTCGGTCCAGGCTGGTTCCGGTGAGGTTCTGGCAGACTGCAGAAGGCGCTACGACCACTTCTTTCCGAGTTCGTCGAGTCCCGCCTTGCCCAGATCTTCCGGTGTCATTACGACATGGAAGCTCACATCGGCGTTGAACATCAGAAAGAAGGGTTCGGCAATCCGAGGCACATCCGACGGGCTATCCAGGTTGACGATCATCATCGCTCCCCGCTTGCCGTCAACCTCGGTAAAGTACACGGCTTCAGGCTTGATCTCGGCCAGGGCTGCCTGAATTTTCTGCCCCACCGTCCCGCTTTTGGCCAGGCTGTTGAAAGGTTCGTTAGGAAACTTGGCGTGTAGCAGCATCTTCATTTCGATTTTTCTCCTGAGCCGGGATTTTCGTTTCGTCCCTCGCGGCTTCCACCGAGTATAGTCGATTTGCCCGCCGCTTTCCGCGCCATTCCGCCGCGCCGGCTGCGGAAAATGAAAATGCTCAATCCAGGCTGCCACCAATGGCCCCAGACAGCTCAGAAATTGCCGCTGGTTTCCTTTAAGAACTGGTCCATGATTTCCTGGCTATAGTGGAAGCTGGTTCGTTTGAGACGATCAAACGCCTCGCCGAGGTTGAGAAGATTGTGCCGGGCGGCCATGCCGAGAATAGCGAGAGTGCCTGCAACCTTGAGGCCTTTACTGCGGGCCATTTTTACTCCGCGCCTTTCGTCGATGAGCAGTATTTCGGCATGAAGCTCGATCGCCAATGTGATCGCCGCCTTTTCGCCGGCATGGAGTTGCGCGAGAGAGGCATCGGTCGTCGGACGTGACGGATGCACATCAAGCCAGGACGGCGGCGCGGCGATCCAGTTTTGGACCGCTATCGGCGCCCTGCTCTCCGTGAGTTCGTCCCGGACGACCGAAGGCAGAATGACTTTTTCGAAGAGAATCGGAAGAACATCGATGTGCCCGATCAGGATCAGGTAATTAATGGGCCCGGTGTCGGCGACAACGATCGGCACCCGCGTCAGAGTCCCAGGCTTTCAAGGTCTCGAAGGTCTTGGCGCAGGTCCTCGATGGTGACGTCAGCCCAGACCTCATGGGCTTTGAGGAAGCCGTCGAGCTCGTATCGGGTGCCAAAGCCAAGCAGCCGCTGCAGTTCGGTCTCGGTCAAGTGCCCGTTTTTGTATTGTTCCAGCGCCAAGAGCTCAAGCGCGCGGCGTGACAGGTCGCTGCTGCCGGCGTTAAAGCGCCCCGCGAAGTCGTCCGGAATTTCAACGATCAGTTGCATGCAAAACCTTCTCTTCTAAGCTTAACCGGTCAGTGTACGCTTTTTCCCGGCTCCTGTCAGCCTCAAAGGACCGCACAACGGCCGAGGCGTTGCGGTCCCCCGCGGCCAGTCCGCAACGGCAGGCCGTTTTCCACGTTCTATTTCGCCGCTGCGGAATCGGCCTCATTGAGGAACGCGACGCCGCGCGCCTCGGGGCCTACCGCGATCACGGCCGCGCCGATCAGCAGCAGCCCCACGGCGAGATAACCCATGGACTGCGAGTAACTGAAATGCTGCGCCAACAACGCTTCGACGTAGCCCACGGAGGAAGCGATCAGCACCCCCAACTGGTAGGCGAAGCCGGGGAAAAATGCCCGCAGTTGGCCCGGTGAAAGCTCGTTCAAATGCGCCGGGATCACGCCCCACGCGCCTTGCACCATGAACTGCATCAGGAAAGCGCCCACCAGGACCAGCCCGAGCGTCGAGCCAAGCACCCACAGCGGAACGGCGAGCACGGCCAGCAGCACCGCCGTTACCATCGAGCGCTTCCGCCCGAAGTGGTCCGAGTACAGGCCGAAGCACAGGCCGCCGGCAATGGCTCCGACCATCGAGACGATGGTGATGACCGAAGTCGCGTGCACGCTGAAATGCCGCTGCAGGCGCAGGAACGTCGGGTACATGTCCTGGGTGCCGTGGGACATGAAGTTCATCATGGCCATCAGGGCGATCAAGTAGAGGAATAGCTTCCGGTGGGCGAAGATCGCATGCCTGTAGGTGGTCCAGTCGGTCCGCGACTGGCGCCACGCCTCGGTCTCCTTGACCTTCACGATCACGAACAGCGATAACAGGCCGGGCAAGCCGCCCACGAAGAACATCACCCGCCAGCCGACGTGGGGGAAGATCAGGGCATAGGCGACCGCCGCCAACAGATAGCCGGCCGCATAGCCTTCCTGCAAGATCCCCGAGAGCACGCCGCGCCACTTCGCCGGCACCGACTCGAGGGCCAACGAAGCCCCCACGCCCCACTCGCCTCCCATGCCCACGCCGTAGAGCAGGCGCAGAACCAGGAAGACGCCGTAAGTGGGCGCCAGGCCCGAGAGCACCTCGATTGCCGAATAAAACAGGATGTTCCAGATGAGCAGCTTGCGCCGTCCGTAGCGGTCGGCCAGCAGCCCGAAGGCGAACGCTCCCAGCGGGCGCATCGCCAAGCTGGCGGTGAGGGTGAGCGCTACGGCCGGCACGGAGCGGCCGAAATCATGCGCCACCGGCAACAGCACAAAAACCAAAATGAAGAAATCGAAGGCGTCCAGCGTCCAACCCAAAAACCCGGCCAGCACGGCATTGCGCTGGTTGGCGCGGGTCTCGGCAGCGGTGAAGGTGGTCATGAGCGCAGTAACCTGTGCGGGGCGCAACCAAGTTGCGGATGAGCCCGAGTACCACTAGTAGCATCTATTCGCCCGCCACAGGGAGCGTCCAACGATCGGAGCCGCGCCCGACAGAAGGCGCGAAGAAATATAGCCACCGATGAACACCGATGAACGCCGATAAGAAAATGCGCAGGTTGAGCCAACCGGTCAGCCGGATCTGCCATTATCGGGCCGACGCCGAAGGCAAGACCTTCTACTTCACCTTCTGGCTGACCGGCGAAGGCAAGGTGGCATACCTGAGCTTTCCTCCCGCGTGAAGACGGAAGCGCCCTGCCTCTGCCGACAACTCGGAAATCCTGCGTAAGTATGCTTACAAGTTGTTGGTTTTGAAAGCTTTTTGGATTATTTCCGGCAACGAAAACAGCTAATCCGAGATATCATTGTAATGACCCGGCATGTCGTACCTTCCAGCTCCATTTCGCCGTTTGCAGGCCACGGAGGGGACTTCCATGGCCGCCCTCGCCACGGTGAGCGCGGTAGCCACGTTCCTCGTCCTGAGCCAACTGCATTCCGTCGATGCGGCGAAGGCCGCCCACGCTGCGCCTCCAGCGGCATCGCATCCTATGGCGGCGGTCGCAACGACGAAAACAGCACTGGCCCCAACTCCCGAAGCGGCCGATATCGGCGCGCGCGCCACGCCACCTCTCGCGAAGGAGGCACACTCCTCTCCTCCCGATGCGCTGCGCACCGAACCACCCACCCCTGCCAAGCAGGCCGACCCTGAGGCGGCCTCGCCGAGACTACGCTCGAAACACGCGGTGGCATTGATCGCCGGGGACGATGCCAGCCTGCAGGAAATGCTCTCGGATCCCAAGACTATCCCGCAGTTGATCCACGACGGCCGGCTGTTCAGCGCCAAACCGGGGACGAAGGTGGAAATTCTGGAGCGCCAACACAACTTGGTTCACGTACGGCTGCTCGAAGGCTCAACCGCGGACCGTTCAGGCTGGGTAAGCCGGAGCGAAGTTTCGAATCCGGCGCGGCGCTGAAAGGCTCCCGCTAGTCCCACAAATAGAACAACGCCATCAGCAGAAGCCACAGAACGTCCAGGAAGTGCCAGAAAACGGCGGTGATGTCGATAGCGGTGCGTTTGGCCGGCCCCAGGCGTAATCGGAGCGCCTGGACATCGACGTAGATCATCGCGCTCATAGCACCGGCCAGGTGCAGCGCGTGAACGGCGGTCAGGACATAGAAGAATGCGCTGGCGGGGTTGGTGGCCACGTAAATCCCTTGGCGGCGCAACTGTTCCCAGGCGAAGAACTGCCCCAGCAGGAAGATGCCGCCCAGGGCGGTAGCCAGGGTCCACCAAAAATTGAACCGGCCGCGGTCGTGGTTACGAAGCGCGTAACGGCCGCGATCGAGCACCAGGCTGGACGCCACCAGGATCAGGGTATTCACCCAAAGAATCGGCGGTTTGCGGATGCCTACCCAGTCGTCAGACATGCCGCGCCGGGCCAGAAACGCAGCCGATAGAGAAAGAAAGAGAATGCCGGTCGCCGTCAATCCGATAGTCAGGCCCCAAAAGGACGCTCGGCGGCCGGCGCCACGGCCGTTGGGCTCGCCGGCGCCGTCACCCCCTCCCCAACCCCTACTTTCGGGCGGCAGCGGAGGCGGACCTTGCACCGCGCCGGGTGTAAGAGATCCAGGCATGCTTCCAGCATCGCATTTGAGTGGCCACGCCGCACCGACACGCGGGCCAATCCCCCGGCGGAGCGCCTGGAAGCGTGCGCCGGTTCGCAGAATTTCGCGCCGGGACCGGTGGCGGTTATTTTTTGTAGTAGGCGGCGTTGATCTCGGTAAAGTTATTCCACTTTTCCGGCAGATCGTCGAGGGCGAAAATGGCAGACACCGGACAGACGGGAACACAAGCGCCGCAGTCGATGCACTCTATCGGGTCGATATACAGCAATTCCGCGGTAGCGTAATTGGGTTCGTCCTTTTTAGGGTGGATGCAATCCACCGGACAGGCGTCGACACAGGCGGTATCCTTCGTTCCGATGCAGGGTTCTGCGATCACGTAAGCCATGCGGTTAATTTCCCCAGGTGTCTAAAGATGTACCACACCCGGCGCGGGAAACACAATTCTCCGTTGCCAAACGGCGTTTAAACCGAGCAAACTAGAGAAGAATGACGTTGAAAGTGCGCAAGGTCGTATTCCCCGCCGCGGGTTTGGGCACCCGGTTCCTGCCAGCTACCAAGGCTTCGCCCAAAGAAATGCTCCCGATCGTGGACAAGCCGATCATTCAATACGGCGTGGAGGAGGCGCTGCAATCGGGCATTCAGAACATGATTATTGTTACCGGGCGCGGCAAGACCGCCATCGAAGATCATTTCGACGTAAGTTTCGAGTTGGAAGATCTGCTCGAAAAGCGCGGCAAGAAGGATCTGCTGGCGATTGTGCGCGGCATTTCCGACATGATCGACATTGCGTACATCCGCCAGAAAGAGGCTTTGGGCCTGGGCCACGCCGTATTGCGCGCCAAGGAACTGGTCGGCGGCGAGCCGTTCGCGGTGGTGCTGGCGGACGACGTGATCGATGCCGAAGTCCCCTGCCTGAAACAATTGCTCGACGTCTACGACTTCTTCAACGCGCCGGTTTTGGCGGTGATGGAGGTGTCGCCCGAAAATATTTCGTCCTACGGCGCGATCGCCGCCGAGCCGGTCAATCACAACGGCACCACCGGCCAGGTTTTCCGCATTCGCGATCTGGTGGAAAAACCCAAGGCGAGCGAAGCGCCGTCCAACCTGGCCATTATCGGCCGGTACGTGCTGACGCCCGAGATCTTCGACTCGCTCGCCAGCATCAATCCCGGCTCGGGCGGCGAAATTCAGCTCACCGACGCTCTTCGCCACCTGCTGCGCAGCCGCCCCATCTACGCCTGCAAATTCCAAGGGACACGGTACGACGCCGGCGACCGGCTCGGCTTCCTGAAAGCGACGGTGGAATATGCGCTGCGGCGGAAGGACCTGGGCGGACCGTTCCGGGAGTATTTGAGAGGGCTGAAGCTGGGGTAGAGCCCTGGAAAAGTGGGTCGGGGTCAAGCGGGAATCCGGCGCAGCGGTTACTGTCCCCGGTTCCAACCCCGGTTCCACCGCCGAAGATCCAGGAGCCTGAACGCCGCGTTGACTTCGCACTTGCAGCCCGCTAGCATCGGCTAAATGAAAGCCCCGGCCGAGCACAACGTGCGTAGCCGATTGCGGCGGCTGCAGTTTCCTGCCGCCATCGTCGCTATCTTCTGGTCGCTGGCCTTGGTGCTCTGGCGCGAGACCGGGGAACTCTTTTACGTCTTCGACCTGGGTTACATCGGCGCCTCGTTGGGCGCCGGTATTGGACTATACGAACTGCTGCCCAGGAAAAAGAAACCGGTCGGACGGCGAATCGCGCAATTCCTGGTGGGACTTTACATGGTGGGAATGCTCGGGCTTATCCTCGGCTTCCGCGGGGTCATTCCGTTCCAAAACATGCAGTTGGAGGGCTTGTTCTTCTACCTATGCACGGGCATCTTCAGCGGCGCGATCATTCACTACTCGATTGCGAAGATCTTCGGCCCGGTGATTTTTGGGCGTGGATTCTGCGGTTGGGCGTGCTGGACCGCGATGGTGATCGACCTGCTTCCTTTCAAGAAGAGCACCGGCTGGGTTCGGGGGCCATGGCGCTGGGCGCGGTATGCGCACTTCTTCATGAGCCTCGCTCTGGTGGCCGGGCTCGTTTTCGCCTTCCACTACCGGCTGAACCGTTGGTCGCCGCTGCTCTGGCTTCTTGCCGGCAATCTTCTCTATTACGCTTCCGCTATATCGATGGCGTATCTGCTGAAGGACAACCGTGCCTTTTGCAAGTACCTGTGCCCAATCCCTGTATTCATGAAACTGGGTTCGCGGTTCGCTCTGCTCAAAGTGGGCGGCGCCGGCGAGCGCTGCGACCTGTGCATGGCGTGCGTGAAGATGTGCCCGATGGACATTCGTATTCCCGATTACATAAAGGCGGGGAAACGGGTGCTCTCCACCGAATGCGTTCTCTGCCAGACTTGCGTCACCGTATGTCCGACCGAAGCGCTCGCGGTCAGTTGGGGATTCGATCTGGGCGGGCGCGAGCACCCCGAGCAGCGTCCGATGCCGCTTGCGGGCGCATCAACCGATTCTTGCTAGCCTGAGGCCGGGTCCGATAATGACCACAAAAGCGATTGCAACCCCAGCGGCTGCAACAACCCAAATGGCATTCCGGGTCACCGGTTGGGCCGGCGACGTAACCGTATTGGGAGAGCCGATGAAGCGCCAGAGTGCAGGTATTAGAAGCAGGCCCCAAACCCCAAGAGTGGTGTCTACGGCCATGAGGAGCACTTGAGACGTCTGCAGAATGGAATTCTCGAGGCCGGCGGCGCAAGCTACAAACGCGGCACTGAAATAGGGAACCAGGATAAGCTGCCAGACTCGCGCGGAGCCGCGGGGGCCAATGTACTTTCCGAGATCGCGTGTGACCACCCAGACCGCTGCCGCATAGAGAAGCGCGCCCGTTCCCGCCGCCGCTATCCTCCAGTGCCAAACCGGAGCCAGCCCTCTGGCCGCATTCGCCAAATCGCCTGAATTCCGAACGGCCGAGCTCACCATGTAGCCGAAGCCTGTAAAGAAGTTATAGGCCATGGTGAGCCAGAGAAAGTAGCGGGTACGGACCGCGGTGGGGCGCGCAAACCGTAGAGCGAGCGCGCAGAAGGCGCCCAGCGCAATATTGAACAGAATGCCGCCGGAGCAAACCAGCCGCTGCCAGCCACCGAAGCACTGGAAGTGCACCGTTGAAAATGAGATCGCGTGGCCACCCGTTACAAGACAAGCCGCGCCATGGCCCACTAACTCGTGACCCATATCGCAGCAGACGTAGGCAAGAATGCCGATCGCGGCAAGGGTCAGAAAATCGTCTGACTGCCGATTTGTGCTCGATCCCGGGGCCAATGGCATCAGAGTTGAGGACCTGCTTGACTTTATCATAGGGGCAACGATGCCAATCACCCGTGGCCGAGCGTAGTAATCTGGTGCAAGCGCTCATGCGTTTCTCCCGCCGTCTCTTCCTCGCCGGTTTGCCGGCCGCGGCCGCCGCCCGTCCCGCTGGCGACGCGATCGATCGCCGCGCCCGCGTCTCGCGCCACAATCCCACCCTCCACGCCTTTGAGCCGTTCTCCCCTCTATCGGTGGGCAACGGCGAGTTCGCCTTCACCGCCGACCTCACCGGCCTGCAGACCTTCCCCGATATCTACGAGGAAAAGCTGCCGCTCTGTACGCAGTCGCAATGGGGATGGCATTCTTTTCCCGGCCGTCCGGACGGAGCCCTTCGGCTGACCGATTACGACACCTACGGCCGGCCCGTGGGTTACGCCACCAGTTCGAAGGGCCAGGAGGGGCTCTTCAATTGGCTGCGCGAGAATCCTCAGCGCCTGCACCTCGGCCGCGTCGGCTTCGCCATCGAACGGCCCGAAGAAGTCTCAGGCGTCACCCAAACGCTCGACTTGTGGACGGGCACCCTGGTCAGCGCGTTTATCTACCGCAGCTCTCCGGTTGCGGTACGGACCTGCTGCCATCCGGAGCTCGACATGCTAGCTGTGACAGTGGATGGCGCTTTGCCCGTGGTCTTCGAGTTTCCTTACGCGTCCATCGGAATGTCCGGAGCCGATTGGAAAGCCTCTGCGCGGCACCAGACCCGGGAAATCGCCGGTTCGGCCGGCAGCCTCGATCTGGATCGCATCCTCGATGCGGACGGGTACAGAGTCTCAATCGAGTGGCAGACCCCGGCGGAAATGCGGCGCGAAAGTCCGCACCGTTTTCTCCTGCGGCCCGAGGGCAACCGGCTGCAGTTCATCTGCGAGTTTCGCCGCGCCGGCGCCGCACGGCCGCACCTGCCCACGGCCCGGCAGACCGAGCGTGCCGCGAGCGGCCACTGGCGGCAATTCTGGTCGAGTGGCGCTATGATCGACCTCTCCGCGGCCGCCGATCCGCGGGCCCGGGAGCTGGAGCGCCGGATCGTGCTTTCCGAATACCTCACCGCCATTCAGTGCGCCGGGTCGCTGCCGCCCCAGGAAACCGGACTTACCTGCAACAGTTGGTACGGCAAATTCCACCTGGAGATGCACTTCTGGCATGCCGCGCACTTCGCCGAATGGGGGCGCACGCCGTTCATGGAGCGCAGCCTGGGCTGGTACGCCTCGATTCTTCCCTCCGCCCGGACGCGCGCCCGCGAACAGGGTTACCGGGGCGCCCGATGGCCCAAAATGACCGGCCCCGACGGACGCGACAGTCCTTCGCCCATCGGCCCGCTGCTTATCTGGCAACAGCCTCACCCCATTGTGATGGCTGAGCTCTGCTACCGCGCCCGGCCAACGGCCGTGACCCTCAACCGCTATCGGGACATGGTGATGGAGTCGGCCGGGTTTATGGCGTCCTTCGCGCATCTGGAAGCGGAGCGGGGCGTGTATCACCTGGGTCCGCCGGTGATTCCGGTGCAGGAAAACCATCCGGCGCGGGAAACTTGGGACCCGACCTTCGAATTGGAATACTGGCACGACGCCCTTGCGATCGCTCAGCGCTGGCGCCGGCGCCTGAACCTCGCTCCCGAGCTTGCCTGGGATGACGTTCGCCGCCGCCTGGCGCCGTTGCCCGTTGGCGGCGGCGTTTATTTGGCCCACGCCAACTGCCCCGAGACCTTCACCGAGCGCAATCGCGACCACCCCTCGATGCTGGGCGCGCTCGGCTGGCTGCCCGGCAACCGCGTGGACCGCGCCGTCATGCGCCGCACTCTGGATAAGGTTTGGGCCGACTGGAGGTGGCCGGACGTATGGGGATGGGACTTCGGCATGGTAGCCATGACCGCGGCCAGCCTCGGGGACCCGGAGCGCGCCGTCGACACGCTGCTCATGGATACCCCCAAGAATACGTGGCGCGCCAGCGGCCACAACTGGCAGCGGGCCAATCTACCCGTGTATCTTCCCGGCAACGGCGCCCTCCTGCTGGCGGCGGCGCACGTGGCGCGGCTAGGCGCCTTTCCTAAAGCCTGGCGCGCGCGCTGGGAGGGGCTGCCTTCGGGCTCGGTATACTGAGCCTGTGCGCATGACGCCGCGCAATTTCTTCTGGCTGCTCGAGCGGAGCCTGATCTCGGCTTTTGACGACAACTGTCTGGGCATATCCAAGGGCGCGGCCTACTCGGCCCTGCTGTCGTTCTTTCCCGTGCTGACGTCGGGCGCGGCCATCCTGGTGCAGACCCGCGCCGGGTTCGTTTCGCGCTTCATTGAAGACGCCCTTTCCCAGGTGGTTCCACCCGGCACCGAATACCTGGTGGTGGAGCAGTTTCGCGCCACCGGCGCGCGCCCGACCGGCCTGTTGGTGTTGGCCGCGATCATATCGCTCTGGGCCGCATCCGGCGTGATCCAGAGCCTGACGGAGGGTTTTCACGCCGCGTATCGGGTCCCCAGCAACCGCGGCGTGGTACACGGCACGGCGGTAGCCATGGCCCTGGTGTTGCTGGCGGCCGCGCCCTGGGTGGCGGCCACCCTGTTGACGGTTTTCGGCAACCAAGTGGAGCGCCAGGTTCTGAACATGATGCGGGTAGACCCACTGCTCAATCCGCTGGCTTGGCTCTGGGAATGGCTCAGCCGCTTGGCGCGATATGCCGTGGCGTTCGTGAGCACGGTTACAGTCACCGCACTTCTATACTATTTTGGGCCCTACCGCCGCCAGCGCTGGCGGTACGTCTGGCCCGGCGCGGTGCTGGCGACCACGCTCTGGTTGGTAACCACCTCGGCCTTCGCCTGGTACGTGCGCCACATCGCCCGCTATAACGTGATGTATGGCTCGGTCGGGGCCGGTATCGCGCTGCTGGTATGGATGTATCTGATGGCGGTGCTGGCCTTGTTGGGTTGCGAATTCAACGCCGAGTGGGAACGACAGTGGGAACGAAACGACGGAGATCGGGGCGCTATTTCGGTACAATAGGCCCAGTTGTGACAAAAACCGTTCTGCTCATCCTTGTCCCTCTGTGGTTGGGTGCAAAGGACGTCCCCATGACTTTGATCCTGGCGGACGAGGCGGAGCCTATTCATAGCGCGATCATTCGCAAGGAGGCCTGGACGCTCGACCCGGTCCGCCGTTTGCGTGCCGCCGCCGACAAGCGCCTCAAGGAGGGTCCTTGGAGTGTGACTCCCGAGCGGCCGCAGGGCGTCGACATCGACCCGCACGATTACTACAGCCAGGCGCCTTACTGGTGGCCCAATCTCGAAGACCCCTCTGGGCCGTACATCCGCCGCGACGGACACACCAACCCGGACCGCTTCCTGGCCAATAAGAATGCCCTGAGCAGCATGTGCGACGCGGTATTCAGCCTCGGCACGGCGGCCTATCTGCTGGATGACCCGCGCTACGCCAAGCGCGCCGCGATGGTGATCAATGTCTGGTTCGTCAATCCCAAGACGCGCATGAACCCAAATCTCGAGTATGCGCAATCGATCCCCGGCGTGAACGATGGGCGCGGCGCCGGCATTCTGGATGGCCGGGTGTTCATCCGCGCCGTGCAGGGTATGGAGTTCCTGGCCCTGACCGGATCCTGGGACGCCAAGGACCAGGCAGCGGTATACCGGTGGTTCCAGGAGTACCTGCGCTGGCTCGCCACCAGCAAGCAAGGGGAAGACGAAAAGAGCAGCGGCAACAATCACGCCTCATGGTGGACCGCGCAGGCCGCGGCCGTGGCGTCATACCTCGAAGACAAACCTGCCGAAACCGCCATTTTCCAGCATTACCGTGACCAGATCGTCGCCAAGCAGATTCGCGCCAACGGTAGCGCCCCGCGCGAAGAGAGCCGGACCCGGTCGTTATCTTACTCCGCGTTTAATGCCGAAGCCTATGTCATGACGTGCCGGATCGCGCAGGTGCAGAGCGCCGACTTGTGGAACGTCCGCGCTCCCAACGGCGCGTCTCTGGCCACGGTGATCGGCTATCTCGCTCCGTTTTTTCAGGACCCCAAGCGCTGGTCGAAGGATCAGATCATCGAGTTCGACAGCGATGGCCTTTACCTTCTGGCTTTCGCCGCCATGGGGCTGAAAAAACCCGAGTACGCAGCCCTCTATCATCAACTGGAGCGCCCGGAAGGTGCGTGGCTCAGCTTTGTCGATCTTCTGCTGGCCCGTTGGGAGGACGCCGCGCACCAGACGCGCCATTAGATTCGCCCGCCGTAACCGGCCAAGGGCTTCGCCCTATATATCCCTGCAAGATATTGAAGTCACAAGCCATGAGCGAGAAGCGAGGGCGAGCCGGCCGCGCTGGTTTTCCGAGGCTTTCGAGCACACCGGGAACGAAGTTCTCCTTATCACCCATTTAGCGGCAATTTAATCCGGAAGGGTACGCGACCTCGCCAGGCGATACACGAGCACCTCACCTGTGCCGGTGTGAAACTGGATCGTGCGGCCTCGAACTCCGCCCAGGTCGGACGTCAGAGGATGGAGCCCCTCCTCCTTCAAAACCTCCAGCGCGACGCGGCAATTCATGGCGCCTATGGTTGGTTTGCGATCCCCACCGCCAACGGGGAGCACATCCGCGCCGCCGAAAAGCTTGATTTCCAGCTCTTGCCGTCGAACCCCCAGAGCATCAAACTGCTTCGCCAGATAGCGGATGCTGATGTCGACGTAGCGGTGGTCGTCGGCAGCGCCGGTAACCCGAGGGCATCGGGGCAACACGCCGTGGCACAACGCGCCCACACCCAAACGAGCACTCCAGAACGTGGCACTAACACACGATCCGAGAATCGTCAGCAGGAGGGTCGGACTACGGGCCAGATACAGTTGTCCGGGTTGGACACGGATCGTCGGCAGGTCCGCCCCCGTTACGGCCGGAGTTCCGTCGAAGCTCGCTGCCCAATGGCTCCGCTTCAGGCGATGCATGGCATTGGGGGGAGGCGGAATTCGGTCCGCCTCCGCCTTCCCTTTCTTAGGCAATCGCTTCAGCCAGCGTGGCGGCAGGCTCGGCGCCGCGGATGGCCGACAACTCATCGGTGGAAAAAACGCGATCGATATCCAGGATCATGATCAATTGCGCATCGCGCTTCCCCATCCCTTTAATAAAATCGGTCCGGATCTTGGTGCCGATTCGGGGTGGAGGCTGAATACTGTCCGGCTCCAGGTCGATCACTTCCTCCACCGAGTCCGCCAAAGCACCGATCACGCTGGATTCGCCGTCCACCAGCATCTCCATCACCACGATGCAGGTGTTGACGGGTTTTTCCGTCTTCGACATTTCGAAACATAGCCGCAAGTCGACTACAGGCACGACGTTGCCGCGAAGGTTGATGACCCCGCTCATGAATTCCGGAGTGCGGGGTATTTTGGTGATCGTCGTGAAATCGAGGACTTCACGGACCTTGGCGACGTCGGTTGCGAACACCTCGTCGCCCAGTCTGAATGTGAGGTACTGCCGCGTGTCGGTTATTTCGCTTACGCTCATAGTTCGATCTCCTTAACGCATTTTGGAGTTGCGGCGCGAAACTGGAATAAGCCCGCGCCGCACCCGGCTAGTAGCGTTCGAACTCCTTATCCAGTTGGTCGCCGGCGTCCTTCAATTTCAGAGCGGCTCCGGACTTGCCGGCCGGCTTCGACGAGGGAGGCGCGACGGTGTGGGAGACAGCCTGGCGCAGTTTCGCCAACGAATTCGGCCGTTTCACGGGGGAGGAATTCGCGGGCGCCTGCGCGGCATCGTTGGTGCGGAAGAACCCCAGCGAGGTCATCAATTGATCTGCTTGGCCGGTGAGCTCCTCCGTGGTGGAGGCCATCTCTTCGGCGGCCGCGGCGTTCTGCTGAATGACCTTTTCCAATTGCTGAAGTGCCTTGTTGATTTGCTCGGCGCCGGCATCCTGTTCCCGGCACGCGGCGGTGATTTCCTGGACAAGGTCGGACGTTTTCTGGATATCGGGGACCAGCTTATCCAACATCTCTCCGGCTTTCTCCGACACCTTGACTGTCGTGCCCGAGAGTTCGTTGATTTCGCCGGCCGCTTTCTGGCTGCGCTCCGCCAGTTTGCGGACCTCGGCGGCCACCACGGCGAAGCCTTTCCCATGTTCCCCGGCGCGCGCCGCTTCGATGGCGGCATTCAAGGCCAACAGATTGGTCTGGCGGGCAATTTCCTCGATGATGAAGATCTTGCTGGCGATTTCCTTCATGGCCGCGACCGCGGCCAGAACGCACTTTCCACTCTCCTGCGCGTCCTTGGCGGACTTAGCGGCAATTTTTTCGGTCTGTTGCGCATTGTCGGCATTCTGCTTGATGTTGGAGACCATTTCCTCCATCGAAGACGACGCCTCCTGGGCAGAGGCCGCCTGCGTGCTGGCGCCGTTCGATACCTGAACTGAGGAGGTGCTGATGGCTTGGCTGGCGGATGCGACTTCGCCGGCGATGCCGCGGATCTCGGTTACCGTGTGGGTCAAGCCGTTAACCATTCCGATCAAGGCCTGCATGAGCTTGTCCTGGGCGGAGCGCTGGCTCATCGCCACCGTGAGGTTGCCTTGGGCGATCTCCTCGGCGGCATGAGTCATTTGATTAGTGGCGCCGAGAAGCGCGTTGAGGTTGTTCTTGATGGTGTTGAATTCGCCGTGGTAGGTGTCGCTAATGAGCGGGGGAACATCACCCTTGCTGACTAGGTCCACGTACTTGGCTGTCACATTCAGCGGCGCGATCAGGGCGTCCAACGTCCCGTTCATGCCGCGCACAATGTCGGCATACGCACCGTGAAAGTTGTCGGCCTTGCCACGCTCGGAAAGCTGGCCCTCTTTGGAGGCCTCCGTCAGGCGGACTAGCTCCTTCTGAAGACCTTGGAGCGCGACCGCCACGTTGTTGACCGCCTGTTTCATCTTCTCGTGATCGCCTTTGTAGGTCTGGGCGATCAATTCGTCGATCTTGCCACCCGAGATCTGGGCCAGAATTCGGTTGCCTTCCCCGATCGGAAGCAGAATTGCATCGAGCATGGCGTTCATGCCGCGCACGATGTCCGCATAGG
>Ga0187848_10000580_pt1 | contig 33041 bp, 26 predicted proteins | sample June2016WEW_4_40_FD_132424 | JGI IMG/M metagenome (GOLD analysis project Ga0187848, IMG submission 132424) | Peatland microbial communities from SPRUCE experiment site at the Marcell Experimental Forest, Minnesota, USA - June2016WEW_4_40 | ecosystem: Environmental > Terrestrial > Soil >... | reverse complement strand
CGAAGGGCGGAATGCCGATTCGCCCCACACGCCCCCATGTCGCCACTCACCGCCACCCAGCATTCGCGGTGTGGCGCTCTCTAGCCCGCCAAAATGGTTCCCTCCCCCGCCGCCGCTAACACAAAAATCCTGGACGAGCGCGGTGCTGGCGCAGATCGCGTGCAATCTGCGCGCAAGCGGGCGGTAGCTAGTTCTCCATCTGCCGCTAAATGGTCCACCGACCGTATTGTCTGCATCCCAGCAAGAGAAAAGCTGAGTTTTTACTCAGTAGCTCTTGACCTGAGTATTTACTCAGTGTAATCTAAGGTTTAGGAGATCCATTGTGAGCACGCTGAAACTGACTGCACGCCAAATCGAGACGGTCCGCCATGTCCATGACTACATGGCGCAGAACGGCCTGCCGCCCACCATCAGCGATCTCAGGAGGCTCATGGGCGTGGCATCCGATCAGGCCGTCATCGAGATCCTCCAGCGCCTCGAAGATCGCGGCATGGTCGAACGAACGTCCGGTCAGGCCCGCGGCATAAAGCTGACCGCCAGCGGATGTCTCGTTATCGGCGTGGCGCCCCCCGCTGGACCGTCTGGGCTGACCCCGTGGACTGCCCGCCCATTCGAATTGAATCCGCTTCAGCAGCGCATCTTCAAAAGACTCGCCGAGATCGACCCAAAGCTGGCGCGGATGTACGAGGGCGGGTTGCGGGTTCTTCTGGATGAGACGAATCCCGAGCGAATTCCCCTGTCGGCTCACTCGATCCGCGAAAGCACACACCACCTCTCAAACATGGGGAAAGGCCTCCTTTCCAAAGAGGAAGAAAAAGCCGCCAAAGATCAGAAGGCCAACAACGCCCGGCAACTGGAGAAGCTGTTCGATCCGCTGGGCGGCGTCAGCGGCTTCGGCCCTACGCTGTACGATACCTGGAATCGAGAATTTCAGAATTTCTTCGTTGAGGTATCGCATCATGGGAAGGAGGTTTCCGCGGAAGAATATCGCGAGAAGTTGTTCCAATACGAAAACTTTCTCAACCGGTACGTCCTGCCGCTTCAGGTCGAGATTTATGCGCTCCTCGATGAGCAACTCGAAGCAGGTCCGGAACACGCGAATGCTGACGAACTCCGGGCTTTGCTCTCGCGCAATGTTGAATCCTACCGATATTTTTTCCGGAAGGCGGATGTCCGCTGGCTCGGCTGCCTCGGTCAACATCAGCTCTTGTCTCCGAGGTGGGAAGTCGCCGACTATCTTTCGCGCGCCGCGCCCGATGCGAGCGCCGACGTCATGGCGGTCATTGAGTCCCTCAAGACAGACAAAAACGATTGGGCTACGCGGAAAGGCCTCATTGACGCCGCCGCGAAAATGCCCCCAAAGCTGGCGCGGCGCCTTCTGGACAAGATCGACCGCGAACAGTGGCTGGCGGAGCCGTACGTTGACTGGCTCATCTATTCCATTGATCCTCTCATCGCAAGTTTCATCGCCGGCTCCCAGCACAATGACGCAGCGCGGCTGATTTCTCTTCTCGCCAACCGCCTGGACGGAGAGCAGAAGCTGAAGTCTCACCGCCTTGAAAGGGTCCTGAAGCACATCTCCGTCGTTCCCGCCCCCGACCTTGCACCATACATCAAGGCTCTGGTCGTTGCTCTCTCCGCCTCTCTCTCCCGTGAGGGTCCAGAGAGTGGCGATGACCTCTCGTGCATGTGGCGGCCCGGTGTTGAGGACCACGAACAGAACTGGCGTCATGGGGACCCGAGAGATCTGTTGATCGTCGCCATCAGGGACACGCTCGTTCGCCACGTCGAACATCTCCATGTGACTGGCGGACCGGATGCCTCGGCCTTCATGGAGAATTCACTTAGATCGGACCCGCCGCGCTCCGTCTTCGCGCGCCTCAAGCTCCACTTGTATCGCGAACTGGCTTCTCACTTCATGCGAGAGATCGAGGCCGCTGTTACGGAGTACTTTGACACAACCGATGCCTGGCACGAGTATTTCCTCTTGCTGGCGAACGTGTTTCCGCAACTCAGCCAGGCGACTCAGGCCCGTTACTTCGAGATGGTGGACAGAGGGCCGACACGATGGCCAAAGGGCGAGCCGGACGAGCACTACCAGGAGCGATGGACGGCGCGGAAGCTCGCCCCGATTCTGGAGCATCTTTCGTCCGCGTCCATTGAACGGTACGGGACTGCTGTGGCCGAAGCGCGCGCGATCCCCCACCCGGATCTGCTCTCCTACCACAGCAGTGGATGGGCGAGCGCCACTTCACCTGTGACCGAGGCCGAACTCGCGGCCATGTCGATGGACAGTGTGCTCGATCTCCTGGCGTCCTGGCAGCCGCCACCCGACATCTTCATGTCCGGTTCGCACGCGGATCTGGCGCTCACCCTCTCCAAGGTGGTCGGCAAGAACGCAGAAGTATTTTCGCGGGAGGCGCCACGCTTCAACGACGCCCGTCTCCGGCCGGATTATCTGCATCATCTTTTCTCCGGGTTGCAGAAGGGCCTCAGGAATAAGGCTCAACTGGACTGGAACGGCATCGTCACTCTCACGACGGGCATCCTTGAGCGGGCGAGAGCGGGCGATCTGCCCGTTCTTGAGGCCACGCCTGGGGACAACCCCTGGTCAGCGGAATGGAATGGAGTATTCCAACAAATCGCCTCGCTTTTTGAGGCCAGTCTGACGAACAGCCCGTCTGATCCCGAATTCGCACTTCGCGGCGACATCTGGCGAGCCATCGAATTCCTGTGCGACCACAGGGACGCCGCGACGGAACGGGAAGCGGCCGGCAGTACCTCGGATCTTGCAAATCTTTCCTTGAACACCTTGCACGGGCGCGCCTTCCGGGCGCTCTTTGCATATGTCTTCTGGTGCGACCGTCATCTCAAGAGCAAGGGCGAGAACAGGAGCCGAATCCCGGTGGAAGCTAAGGTTATTCTTGAAAGGCATCTGGACCGGGCTTACGATCCGGGGCTGACCGTGCGTTCGGTTTGCGGCGAGTACTTCGGATGGCTCTACGTCTACGATCCATACTGGGGGGCCGGGCTGATCGATCGGGTCTTTCCTATCGACGATTTTGAGCGCCGATACGCCGCATGGGAGACCTACCTTGCAAACGGGTTTTTCCCGCAGCTCTACAAGGCTCTGAAGCCGCAATACGAGCAGGCCATATCGGACGTCAGGAGCTTCAAGCCGGCCGGGCGATTCTGGGCCGATCCGATCGAAGGACTCGCTGTCCACATGATGGTCGCCTACAGCTACCGCGAGGAGGGCGAGAAAGGCGCTGCATGGCTGAAATTCTTTCGGCTGGCGAACCCCAAACAGCGCGGCAAGGCAGTCAATTTCTGTGGCACGTCCTATGTCCAGAGAGATTCCGGGAGCACCGGTGAGAGGCTGCCCGACACGAACAGACTGCAGGAATTCTGGGAGTGGAGGCTGAAGGAGTCCAAGGACGTCGAAGAGTTGAAGGAGTTCGGATGGTGGGTCAGGGAGGGAAAATTCAACGATGAATGGATGCTTCATCGCCTGATCGCTACCCTGGAAAGGACAGGTGGCGACATCGTTGCCGACTTTCACGTATTGAGCGTCCTGCTGACGCTGGCGGCCAAGCACCCTCAATTGTGTGCCCAGGCGCTCTCTCTCATCGTGCGCTCAAAATCCGCAGACCGCGTGACGCTGGGCCATAGCGAGGACATTCCCCGCATACTCGCCGCGCTTTACTCGACCGGGGACGCTGATACCACCGACACCGCGGAGAACATCATCGACCACCTGACCAAGTTGGGATTCGATACCTTTCGGGAGATTTCGCAGGCTCAACGAAAGCCTGTCGATCCGAAGCATGAAGGGTTTGATCGCCCAGGGAGGCCAGCTTTACCCGCCGCAAGCTGACAAGGGAAATCCGGGACAGTAACCCCTGCGCCGGGCTTCGGCCACGCTGGTTTCCGCGCTCCAGAAACTGGGCGCAGGGATTACTGTCCTCCTCGTTCTACATCACGCGCTGGGGTGCGGGTGTCGCCTTCTGAACTTCACTGATCGCCTTCTGAGGCGAAGGCACGCTGCCTCTCCGACAGCGAGGGCTTTGGCGGGTGAGTTTCACCATGTGATTCGTGGGGTGCAGTCCGGGAATCTGTCATAATTCGAACTGGAAAGGAGTTCGCCGCCATGCCCGGTGAAGAGATCTACGAGCTCTACATCGATGCGTTCACGCCCGAGACGATCCCGATGGCGCGTCTCGCCGATTACATGGCGAACTTTGCGGAACTCCTCGGGCACCGCGAGCACGTCCACTTTGGGAAGCTGAAGCAGGGCAGTCTTGTCGTGGCCGCCTGCGTGGATGAGATTGCGCAGCGCAAGGTCGAGAAGCGGGTCGACGAGGTCCGATATGGAGTGGGCCCGGAACTCGCGCGGAAGGCGCTCCGGGAAATTGACGATAAGCTCGCTGAGGATAACGCGGTTGGCCGCGTCCTCCGCGGCAAGGCGAAACTGATCGAGTTCCCTGGGCGAACCCGCCACGTCGAAGCAAAGCTCGGACCTGTGGAGCAGGCGGGCGTGCTCGATGGCGAAGTCATCCAGGTCGGCGGACGCGACGAGACGATCAACGTCCATCTGAAGGCCGGCGACCAGATCCATTTCTGCGTGACTTCGAAGGCGGTCGCGCGGCGACTGGCCCAGCACATCTTCGGTAGCCCTGTCCGCGTACATGGAAAGGGAACCTGGGCGCGAATGGAATCCGGCGCCTGGACTCTGAAGAAATTCGAGATCGCCGACTTTGAAGCGCTTGACGAAACGCCGCTATCGAAGATATTCGATGGCCTGCGGGCGCGCCTCGTCCCTCCCGAAGGCATCGGCGAGTAGAGCAATGCGAGGAACGGCCATGGCGTCAAGCCTCGGTCGGTTCCTGAGCGCCGATTGCCAGCCGCAGCGTGGCCCGCAAGCCAGGGTTGGCCAGGAATCCGATGGCCGCAATCAATGCATGGAGCGCGGCCGGTTCGCCTGCCGGCCAAATAGTCGAGAGCGGTTGCACGCCCTTGGTTTCGTGCTCGTAGAAAATCCGGTCCAGACAGCGCTCGCGGCCCGGCAAATCGGGATGGTTCTTGACCGCGTGCCAGGCGAATTCGATATAGCGCGCCGCCAGCGGCTCCCGGTACTGCGGCAGGAACAACACCCGGCTCAGTTTCTCGACGCGCACTTCATGCACGAACTCGGCGAAGCTTGCCGCATTGGTGAGGTTCAGATTGGCGTTTGGCTCCAGGCAGTGGCGGTCGCCGCCGGAGATCACCGGAATGCGGGTTTCCCGCGACAGCCGCAGCACGTCCCGATTGTCCGCTGCCGGCTGCAACCCATTCAGCTCGAGCGCGTGGATGTGGGCGCCGTACGCCGCCAGAAATCGTTTCAACTCCCCGGCTTGCAGCTCGCGCGAAATCCGCTGCTCCGTGCAGTAGGGGTGGTTCAGCACCAGCAGCACATCGGGCATCGCGTCGAACGCGGCCACCAGCCGCCCGAGCCGCGCCTCGTCCGGCGCCGCCGTATAGCGCGCCATCTCCGCCATCCAGCCCCGCGCCTCAGCGGCCGGCAGATTATGCACCCCTAGGTGGAACACCGCCGCCCCGAACGGCGCCGTCCATTCGACGGAAAACGCGGCCGCGATGCCGAGCGTGTTCAGGTCCGCGCATGCCTCTATGTCGTCGTGGTCGGTCAGAGAAACCATCGGCCGCAAACGCAGCGCGCGAATCTGCTTGGCTTCCAGCTCATAGGCTGCCTGCGCGTGCAGCGGCGGCCGCCAGAACGCACGGTCGAAGTCCAGCGCGCGCCCGCACCGTTTCTTGCGCCGCTCGCTGGCGCGCCGGACGATGACATTGAGGGGAGGGATTTTTTCGATCAGCCGCGGCAAAAAGTCCAACGGCTCGCGCGAATGTAGCGTGTGACTGTGCAGGGAAACGGCCGACGAATAACCTTCGGCTGCCGCCTGGTTCCGCCAGAGGCACTCCACCTGTGGAGCGGAGCGCGACAATTGCCGGATGGGTCTCATGACAACATTGAGGCCCGAAAATGTTTTCACTGGCGTGACGAAAACGTGAAGTTTCGCACCGGGGAGCAGGGCCAGGTTACAGTTCTGTCAATCCCCGCGAATTGGCGGGCTGCCGAGAAACTGCCGAAAGCGGGTTACCGACCCGCTGCAGGTTACCGTAATACAGTCTCCGGCCATCAAGGCACTTACTCCAACGACAGAGTGACGAACCGCAGTTTGCCGTCACGCTCCACTTGCAGCACTACCGGATCGGTGGGTTTCAGACTGTTCAGCACCTGCCTGAGTGCTTCCACACTGGTGATCGGTTCCTTGTTTAAGGCGTAGATCACGTCGCCGGTTTCCAGGCTATCGCCGATATAAGCGGCGCCGCCCGTAATCGCGGCCACTACCACGCCGTACTTCTTGCGCAACTCCGGGAACATATCCGCCACTTTGGCGTCGATGTCGATTCCCAAAATGCCCAGCCGGGCCACCACGTTCTTGATGGGGTCGACCATGTCGGCGAAGCGTTCCGGGTCATCGTCGCGTTCCACAACGGTCACCGAAAACGTGGGTTTCTCGTCGCCGCGCTGCACCTGCACGTCCACTTTCTGCCCCAGCCGCAGGCGGAACAGCGCCAGCTCCAGCTCGCGTGCGTTTTGCAATGGACGGCCGTTCACGCTCAGCACAAGGTCGCCCACTTCAAGTCCCGCCTGAGCTGCCGGGCCATCCGGCGTTACATCGCTGAGTATCACGCCCCATTTCCGCGGCAGGCTAAGACCCGTTGCCATATCGGGCGTCACGGTCTGCGCCACCACGCCGATCTCGCCACGATGTACGTGCCCTTCCTTACGAAGCTGCTCATAGATGGATTTGGTGAGGTTGCTGGGGATGGCGAAACCCAACCCCTCGCTACCCCCGGATTGAGTCAGGATGAAGGTGTTCACTCCCACGAGTTGGCCATCGGTATTCACCAGCGGTCCGCCGCTGTTGCCGGGATTGATGGGGGCATCGGTCTGCACATACGCCATTACATCGTCCGGTTTGATTTGCCTCGCCACGGAGCTAACCACACCTAAGCTGACGGAGTTTTCCATGCCCAGAGGGCTGCCAAAGGCCATGACCAACTGGCCTTGGCGGAGTTGGCCGGAGTCGCCGAATTCCAGGAACGGCAGCCTGGAAGCTTCCACCTTGATCAGCGCCAGATCCGAATCCCGGTCCACGCCCACCACCTTGGCTTCCAACATCCGTTCCTGCTCGCCGGCTCCGGTGGCGTCGGCCGGAATCCGCACCTGAACCCGCCTCGCGTTGGCAACTACGTGATTGTTGGTGACGATGTACCCATCCGCGGTCAGAAGCGCACCGGAACCGGTATCCCGCTCGCGGGTGATCGCCGCGGCTTCCGTGCGGGTTTGGTCCGGGGCGGCGAAGCGGTAACCGCTGGCGTAAATCTGGACCACCGCCCTGCTCACGCGGTGCGACAGCGCCTCCAACTCCCGGCTCAAGCCCTGCAAAGCATCCAGCCGCTTCTCCCCAGCCGGCGGAGCGGCGGGCGTCTGGCCCAGCAGCGGGCCGGCGGCAATTCCGAGAGAAAGGAGCAGCGCAGGGAATCTCATTGCTACTGGATGTGATGCTTGGACCACACTGTCAGTTACGCGCCATAGCCCAAAGGGGCTAGCCGCCAGGTTCAACGGAGGACGGCAGCGATGGCCGCTCAGGCTGCGTCTGAGGCCGCATCGGCCGGAGGTAAGCCACCCCAGATCAGAACATCGGGGCACAAGTCGGCGCCGGTAGGCCAAACCAGCGTGCCCCCTTCGACACGCATCTCCCTAAATCGCGCCTGGTCGTTCCGGATCTCTGCGAAAACTGGGCCTACCAGCATGGGTCCGAGATCTCTCTCGACGACGCGACCATCGGTCAGTGTGAGCTGCACGCGATGGTCGTCGAGCGGCTTTGCTTCCCGGATGCGAACCAGTCTCATGTCTGCTCCCCAGTCTAGTGGGGCGATAGATTCCAAATCGCGTCACCTCGGGCATTTCTTTCTTCGATTCTCAGAGCCGCCGGATCTTCACTTCAAACGCATCCTCGCCAAAACTGTCATATAATTGGCAGCGCAACTCATATGTGCGGCCGCCGACGTCAATCCTCCGGGGGTGCTTGCCCATAGCGTACAATTCGGCACGTAGCGATTTCGCATCCTCGCTGGAACTGGGAATACGACAGCCTATGCTGACACCGACGTCGCCTTGGCAGGCGGACACTTCCTCGTAACCCTCGTCGTACTCGATCCTCAATGTCTTCGCGCCGCCCGCAATCGCCTGCACGACCAATCGATCTACCACGCTTTCTCTTGTTCCCGCCATTAAACGTCTCCCGGAAGGCATGAACGGCAACCTAACCCCTCAAGCCTGCTTATCGGTGGCGCGCCAGACCTCGCTCATGCCCCCTTCTCCAATGGAGTGTTGCGGGTTCATGCAGAATCCGCCCGCTGGCCTCTCGGATATGAATCTTATCATCCAGCGGCGCGTGGCACCGGGCCCACTTCTGACAGAAAGTGGACTCTTCCATTGGGCCCGCCGATGACAGACCCGAGGCCCACTCTCCGAAAGGGCGGTTTCCCGCTCAGCGGCGGGACCGCGTGCGGGCGCCAATACCAAAGGCTGGCCTGTAAGTCGGGAGCGATCAGCGAAGCGTGGGCCAATTATTCGCGATATGATGTTGCCGGAGGCGCATCGACATGCCAGCTAAGCTGCTTCAAATTCCAGAGTCGCTGCGTGGCAATTGCGAGGAGATCTTCAAGCTCACGGATGCATTCTGTGCTGAGCATCTGGATGCCGAATACGGGCAGTTGTGCCGCAAGCTAATAGCCAAGCTGGCGCGCAAACGCCCCTCACCTCTGGCGCGCGGGGACCTGCGGATCTGGGCCGCTACGGCGCTCTACGTCATCGGCGGCATTAATTTCCTGTTCGATCGAGCCCAGGATATTTTCATGACGGGCGATCAGCTTAGCGTACTCACCGGCGTGTCCAAGAGCACGCTCAGCAACAAAGGAAAGCAGGTCCGGGAGCTTTTGAAGGTGCAACATTTCGATCCGGAATTCTCGCGGCGAAAGCTGCTGGCAAACAACCCGATAGCCTGGATGGTGGAATTCAATGGTCTTATCGTGGACGCCCGCACGCTGCCGCTGGAAATCCAGGCGGATGCGCGTCGGAGGGGGCTGATCCCGGACCTGCCGGACTCCGAGTAAGAGGATCCGAGTTCGACCCGTCGCCTTCGCGCCCGTCGCGCGGCCCCCACGCCTGCAATGGGGTACACCTGCTCGTCTCTTTTCGTGGACGGCGTAAAGGGAGTGATCTGCGAAGTTTCCCCGATCGGACCTGCCCAGCGTGGGCCACTTTCCGAGATGAAGGTTTCACGGCCAGTGGCGCCAGTTTCCGAGTGGCGTGATCCGGCCGGAGCAATTACGATGAAGGCGGGACAACTTCGATAGGGTGGCGGCGGCAGAGTCGGCTCATTGCAAGACGCAAACGTTTTCTCAGGACTGATCCGAATGGCCTGTCTCCGAAGGCGCCGTAATCCAGTCGTTAGTGCCGAATTGATCCACGCGCTAAACGGATGACGGAAATCAGGTCTTCGGCCGTCGGCTTCGCCGGATGATCGGGAGGGCCTTCGAGAATAGTACCGCCTGCAACCGCCCCGGTTGCAGAGTGCCTCGATAGAGTAGAATGACTTAACCCTATGCCCATCGCCGCAGGGACTCGCCTCGGGCCGTACGAGATCCTCGGTCCCATTGGAGCCGGAGGTATGGGCGAAGTGTACCGCGCACGGGACTCGAAACTCGGCCGGGACGTGGCGATCAAAGTGTTGCCGCCGGCACTCTCCGCCGACCACGAGTACCTAGCCCGTTTTAAACGGGAGGCGCAGGTGCTGGCATCATTGAACCATCCGCATATTGCCGCCATCTACGGACTCGAAGAAGGCGCGATTGTGATGGAGTTGGTGGACGGGCAGACCCTGGCGGAGCGAATCGGGGCCGGGGCGCCGGCTATCGACGAGGTACTCGAAATCGCGAAGCAGATGGCGGAGGCGCTCGATGCCGCGCATGAGAGGGGTGTCATCCACCGCGATCTGAAGCCTTCCAACGTGAAGATCACGTCGAGCGGTTCCGTCAAGCTGCTGGATTTCGGCCTGGCGAAGTCAGTCCAGGGCCATGCCGTGGACCCGGAGGAGTCGCCAACGCAGACGGTCGGAGTTTCGAAGACCGGCGTGATTCTGGGGACTGCCGCCTACATGTCACCGGAACAGGCGCGGGGCCTGCCGGTGGATCGGCGCACCGACATCTGGGCGTTTGGCGCGGTCCTATATGAGATGCTGACGGGCCGGCGCGCGTTCGGGGGCGAGACGGTGACCGACATACTGGCGGCGGTGCTGAAATCCGAGCCCGATTATTCGTTATTCCCCGAAAGCCTGCCGCCACGGATCGCATACCTGGTCAAGCGCTGCCTGCGCAAGAAACCCGCGGAGCGGCTGCGAGACATCGGAGAAGCACGGATCTGGATCGAGGAAGCCGATGATGAGGCTCCGGCGGTTGCGCCACGCGCCACGCGCCGATGGGTCGCGATACTGGGCGCGCTCGCCGTGGGCGTTCTATTGGGAGTGGTCCTCTGGCGGGTTCTCTCACAGCCCGAAACACGCACCTGGAGAGGCACTTTCCTGGGCGGACCGAGTCAGGCTCTAGGGCCGAGAATCTCCCCCGACGGCAAGACGCTGGCATTCCAAACCATGGTGGATGGGTTGCTGCAAGTGGCGGTGATGAAACCGGAGAGCGGAAACTGGACCGTGCTCACGCGGGAGCGGGAGCAGGGGGCGGTTCAGGAGATTGCCTGGTCGCCGGATGGAACCAGGCTGTACTTTAGCCGCATGCTAGGCCCCCCAAGGGGAATCTACAGCGTTCCGGTGCTGGGTGGGGAAGAAAAGCTGGTGCTGGAAAGCGCGGCCAATCCGGAAATGCTGGCGGACGGCAGCCTGTTGGTTGTCAAGATCGACTCGAAGCGGCTGTACCAAGTTCATCGCTACTGGCCGGAGACCGGAAAACTGGAGCCGCTGCCGGCAGAGCTTGACTTGAGCGACGTCTCCATACCGCTGCGGACATTTCCCGATGGAAAGGAAGCGGCATACTTCGGCCGGCCGCTGTCGAGTGACGCGAGCGCGCCGGAGATGCTCTACGCGCTCAATCTGCAGACCGGGCAGTCGCGGCGGTTGGCGCCGAGCCTGACGATTCCCCCTCCGCCGCGGGGGAACGGATTCCCGATGGCCATCACCCCGGATGGCAGGCAGGTACTCCTGAGCTTGATTGAAGGAGACCTACGAACTGTTGTCGCCGTGCCGCGGACGGGAGATGGCCCGCCGGAAACGTGGCTGAACGTCACGCAGAGCATGTGGTATATGGATGCCGGTCCGGACGGCAGCTTGTATATCGATCAACTGTTGCAGCGGCCGGAGGCATTACGCTTCCCGGTGAATGGGGGTTCCCCGGAGCGATTGCTCCGCTCGATTGCACTCGGCCCGGTGGTGGAACGCGGAGACGGGAGTCTGCTGGCCTCCGCCGTGTTCGCCGGCCACACACGGGTAGCGACGGGGCGGCCGGGCGGCGCTTTGACGCCGGTTTCGGAAACGCGGGAAGAGACGGACGTATCGATCACAGCGGCGGGAGAACACACGGCGGCTTTTCCGCTGGGGTTACCAGGGAAGAGAGTGATCGCGATTGCTTCGCTGCCGGATGGGCGCATTGTGCGAAGACTGGCGGTAGCGGGCGGCATCATCGATAGCCTGGCCTCGTCTCCGGATGGGCGCCGCTTTTTCTATGTGGCGGGGCAGACGGTCTGGTCGATGCCGTCCGAAGGTGGAGAGCCAACCAGGATCACCGAGGGAGACAGCGTTGCAGTCGGCGCCGGCGAACTGGTGGTGAAGCTGAATGCCAATGATGGATTCCATCTGGTGCGATTGCCGCTCAGCGGTGGCGAACCGGTGAACGTGCCGCTGTCACCGGGCGCGACTTTGACCGCTGTGCCCTTCAGCCCGACAGCGGTTAGCCCCGATGGGCGGGTTCTGGTGGCGGTGAACGAGCCACATATGTGGTTCTATCGGATGGCGACCGTTGATTTGAAGACCGGACGTCTCAGTCTGATTCCGGTGGACTATGGTGGCGATATCTGGTTCCCGGGTTGGACGCCGGACGGGAAGATCGTTGCGACGGGGTTGGAGTATAGCTTCAGCCTGTGGCAGATGCGGCGGTAGGCACATCCGACGCCTCAGGGGACGGCACCAGACCAGACACAAAGCCGCCAACTATCTCCTGCAAATCCTCTGATGACGTTCGGCACGCATGGCCGGACATCGGCACGTCAGCGCACTCGGGTCAATTGCGCCGGGTGCCGATCGGCATCCACGGTCCAGATTTGGCGATCGGGGAAGTAGTCGATGAGCTGGCGATTTGATTCGGTTCCTAGATCTCTGGACCACACTACTTTGGCGCGGTCGATGTCCGCCTCGTTATAGACCCATTCGTAGGTGAAGACGTGGTCGGGTCGGTAGGTCACAAACACCAGGTGGCGGCCGGGGAGTCGGTCCAAGCGAGCCAGCACGGCGGCACGGTCGAGATTGCCCTTCTGGCTGCAGCACCAGGAGACGAAGGGGTTGTTGGGATTGGCGGCGCGGAGCGGCGGGACGAACAGCCTGGCGGCAATCACCAGCAGGATGAGGACAGGCAGAAGACGGGCCAATGCGAGCCAAGCCGGAGAGTTCCGGCCGGCGGCTCGCATATGTCTGATGCCTTGCAAAGAAATGAGGAGAAGAGCTACGAGTACCGTGGAGAGGTAATGCGGGTAGCGCGAATCCTCGACTGCCAGGACCAGGAGCATCCAACCGGTAACGGCCAGAGGGAAACGCATGCGCCGGTCGCGCACGATCCACGGAAGGAACAGGAGGGGCACGGATAAGAGAGGGCCGAAATAGAAGGTCCAAATGTGCATGGCGTCGGTGGCATTGCGGAGCGCATAGCGGAACGGGTGAAGGACGGCTTGGCGTTCGTTCTGTTCCCAGGAATAGTAGTCGCTCATCTGGCGATTGGGAAGGGTCATGGCGCGGGCCGGAAACCAGGGAAGGGTGAGCGGCCACCCATAGGTCTGCTGGTTGACGGCATAGGCGGGGCGGAGGGGATCGCCGGTCACGCGAGACTGATAAAGGCAGAGGAAGCCGATGGTGAGGCCAGCGATGAGGATAATGGGTACGGTGGCGCGCAGGAGGGTTGGGGTGAAGGGCTTCGCGTTTTCACAGGCTAAAGGCTGTGCCACCTGGTTCGCGGTCTTTTCACAGGCTAAAGCCTGTGCTACCCAGACGGCGATCGCGCCGGCCAGAGGGACACAAAGCATCATGGCGTCGAAGGGGCGCGAGAGGGCGAGAAGGGCCAGGCCGGCGGCAGCGGGCAACGCGGTGCGGAAGCCGGGGCAACGACGGATGCGCGGGCAGGCGCCTATAATTAGTGCACCGCCCAGCGCCGGCACCGCGCCGCCCCAGTAGCTGTCGATCCAATAACTGAAGAGGCCGAACCGCAGCACGCAAAGTAAGCCTCCGGCCAGCGCCCATGCCGGCGGCAACCAGCCCTGGAGCGCCCAACAGATCGCGGCGCAGAGCAGGGCCACGCTGAGCAACACTCCGGCCCACGGGCAGTGCGACACGGCTTCCCCGAGGGCCAGAAACAGACCTTGGCCGGGGAAATACATCGAGCTGTAAGTAGGGCGCTCAATCACGTGAATGGTCTCGAAATGGCGCCACATGGGATGGGTAGGGTTGGTCATGCGCCCGTGGGCCACCGTATCGGCCAGCAGCAGGTGACTGAACTCGTCGGTAATGCCCGGTTGGGGAACCGGTTCGAGCGGCAAAATGGCGAGCCGCAAGCCCATGGCGAGCACCGCGACGGCCACGACGCTTGCGGTTCGGCGCCTGGCCAAAGCCCGAAAGCGAGTTTCGACGGGCTGCCACCAGGCGGCCCCAAGCCGCGGGCGCCATGCCGCCCAAACGGCAGCCGGCAGAAGCAGAGCGAACTCGAGCCAGTTCAGGTCACTGCGGAACGTCCGAATGAGGAGGGTCAATATACCCGCAATCAGGATCGTCAGTGGGACAGGCCTCCTGGCCAAAAAGCGCTAACTTAAGCCCCCCGTGGCGCAAGCCTCCTGGCTCGCAGAGTGGGCTTTCGGGCCGACTTTTGAAGGCCGAGAGGAATCTCGGCCCTGCAGGCGTGGACGCCCGCGCCACGGTTGCTCCGGGGCCTCCTGGCCTGTCAGTTGCTTCATTATGCGGCAGAAAGCGATTCCGTGCCATTCCGCATTTGGTATTTGGGCGGCTATCCACCTTGGTTATGGCTGCCTGCCTGGCTCAGGCTCCGCACGCTAACCGGGAACAGTGGCGGGCGGACGGAATCGGGCTTCCATCCCAGCAGGAATTCGACGGCGGGGCCGCAGACGCGGGCCTGGCATGGGCCCATGCCGCAGCGGGTCTGCAGCTTGGCTTCGCGCCAGCCGGTGCAGGCACGAATCCGGCCGAAGGCTACGTCTTCGCAGCGGCAAACAAGGGTCTCATCGTCCGCAAGGTGTTTCAGCTCCTCGCGCAGCGCGAAGGCCCGCTCCAGAGATTCAGCGAAGCGCCGCTGGCGGTTTCGCGAGTCAAACAGGCGGCCCGCACGATCGCGCCGGCCGGCGGCGGCATGGCCGGCGATCTCGCCTTCGATCAGCGCCACGTCCAGGCCGCCGATGCCGGTGACTTCACCGGCGGCGTAGACGCCTTCCACCGAAGTCTGCTGGTAATCATCCACAGCCACGGCGTCACCCAGTCCAGGCCGGCTCAGGCGGCAGCCGAGCAAGGCGGCCAGTTCGGTATTCGGCGCCAAACCGAAGCCGCAGGCCAGGTAATCGCATGGCTCGGTGAACGGGTTGCCGCCACGGCTGAGGGTCACCGATTCCACGCGGCCATCGCCCTGGGCCGAGAGCGGCCAGCAGGAAGTCACAAAGCGCACGCCGGCGAGAGACAATCCAAAGCGCAAGGCTTCGGCCAGTTTGTGCGGATGGTCGAACAGACTGAAGCCAAAGCCCAGCACAACCCGAAAGGGCGCCTGCTCGGCGATGAGACGCACATCCGCGCCGGCGTGGCGGAGGTAGCGCGCCACCGCCAGCAACAACGGCCCGCTGCCGGCAACCACAACCTTTTTCCCGCGCACCGGGAGGCCGGATTTAGCCAGGGCCTGCAGCCCACCGGCGCCCATCACGTTGGGTAAAGTCCAGCCGGGGAAGGGCACGAAGCGCTCGCGCGCGCCGGTGGCCAGAACCAGGCTGCGATAATGCAAATCGAGCGACTCGCCGGCGGTGGTTTCGAGCGCCAGACGTCCGGGCTCGGGCGCGGCGAAAACGCGGGCGCCGGCAATCATTTCGACGCCAAGCCTGGCGGCGGTGGCGACCCACGGCACGGCGGGATCGGAAACACGATCGAGCGAAGCGCGCCAGATTTGGCCGCCGGGGCGCGGATTGTCGTCCACCAGACAGACACCGCCGCGGGGCACGGAAAGCGCCGCCCGGCAGGCCGCGGCCAAGCCGGCGGGGCCGGCGCCAATCACCGCCACGTCGAAGCTGCGAGCCGCTTCACTCATGCTGGAAAAGACAGAAGACGCTATTAGAATAGCGGGAAACGGGTGCGGCACTCGGGCGGGGGCGCCCGGAGTAATTACTGAGGCTCGCGAATTACAGTTACGGATGGCGGAGAATGTGGGTCAGGTGGGCAGTCTCTGGGCGGCCCGCGAAACGCCGATTACCAATCGGCGGCAGGATGCCATCCTGCCCCACAACGTGCTGACTTGCTCTCTGCCTCGGGGTCGGTCTTCGCGGCGGAGAAGGTCGACCGCAGACCTGGGGGTCCGCCACACAGGCGGCTTGCCGTCCCTCGATGGCCCGCGCCGCAAACGCCGCGTTACCATGGAGTCGTCATGATTTCGCGCTTGATTTGTTTCGTCGCTGCCTCGGTGTTGATGGCGCAGACTGCGGCCGCTCCGGGCGCCACGGCCCGCAAAGCCCTCGATCTGCTCCTGGCCGGCAAGTATGCCGAGTTCTCGGCCATGCTTTCGCCGCAATATAAGGCAGGAACTACAGAGGCAATCTTCGGCAAAATGGTGGCGGAGATCAAGACCTGGGGCGAAGTGCAGAAGATCGCGGACCCCAGCGTGCAGGATATGGGTGTCAACGCGGTCGTCACCATTCCCGTGAGCTTCACCACCCAGAACATTAATTTTCAGTTCGGCGTGAACGCGGAAACGGGACTGGTTTCGGCGCCGTTGATGCGGCCCGGCGCTACCAGTTGGCAGCGCCCGCCATACAGCGATCCCCAAGCTTTCCGCGAGCGCGAGGTGACCTTCGGCGAAGGCGAAAACAAGCTGCCGGGGTTGCTGACCGTTCCTACCTCCGGCCCCGGACCCTTTCCAGCGGTTCTGCTGGTGCAAGGGTTCGGCCCTAAGGACAAAGACGACACCTCGTACGCAGTGAAGCCGGCGCGCGACCTGGCGGAGGGCCTGGCCACCCGCGGCATCCTCTCGATGCGCTACGAAAAACGCACCAAGCAATACTTTCAGCGGATGCTGGGCAAGCCGTACACTGCCGGCGATGAAACCGTGGACGATGCCGTGACGGCGCTCGCGTTTCTTCGCCAGCAGCCCGGCGTCGACCCCCATCGCGTGTTCCTGCTGGGGCACGACCTGGGCGGATACCTGGCGCCGCGGATCGCTACCGACGATGGCAAGCTGACCGGCTTGATCATGATGGGCGCCAATACGCGGCCGCTGGAGGACCTCATGATCTACGACCTGGCCGCCCTCCTCACGTCGCAAAAGGTCGACTCCGCCAAGCTACAAGCCGCGGTCGATTCCGCCAAGCTGCAAGTCGCGCGCGTCAAAAGGCTTGAGCCCGGCGATTCCGATGCACCCTCCCTGCTGGGCTTGCCCGCCGAATACTGGCTCGATTTGAAGGGCTATAACCCGGTGGAAGTTGCCGCCAAGCTGAACATGCCGATCCTGGTGCTTTACGGCGAACGCGATTTTCAGGTGCCCGCGGAGGACTTCAAGGCGTGGCAGGATGGCCTCGGCGAGCGGCGCAACGTCACGCTCCACAGTTACCCCGCCCTCGATCACCTCATGGTGGCGGGCCAGGGCAAAAGCACGGAGGAGGATTACCGGAAGCCCGGGCACGTGGCTCCGGAAGTGGTCGACGAAATCGCCAAGTTCGTCACGCGCTAGAACTCAGGCCCCCGAGCTCACTCCCAAATGAACTGGAACGACGCTGCCCAAGACTTACTGAGCCAGATCCTTTCCCAGACTCCCCGTCCCATGCGAGATCAGACGGAAGCGCAGTTGCGCGGCGCGGCCGAAGCCCTGGCCGAACAGGACGGCAAGAACCGGGTGGGCGTCGAGACCGTCATCGCCGCCTGGGTCGCAGCGACACCCGAGACCCTCCGCCCCGATTTGCCCCGCCAGATGGAGCGCTTCGGCCTGGATCCGGAAGAGTACCGGCATCTGCTGGGCCCGGACTTGTAGGGCGGGCGGCGGTAAGCTAACTGTGAGCCATGACCAATACGGCTGTTCTCCTGATCAACTGCCCGGACCGCAAAGGCCTGGTCGCGGCCGTCGCGGGCCTTTTGTATCGATTTGGCGCCAACATCACGCACGCCGATCAACATCAAGACCATGAAGCCGGGCTGTTCTTTATGCGGGTGGAGTGGACGCTGGATGGATTCGATCTGAGCGCATTCCAGGCGGAATTCCGGGTGACCGCCGCGGATCTGGAGATGCAGTGGCAGCTCAAGGTGATGTCCGAGGTGACACGGGTAGCGGTCTTCGTGTCTCAGCACCTTCACTGCCTGGCGGATATTCTCCACCGGCACCAGGCCGGTGAGCTCGACTGCGCAATTCCGCTGATCGTCAGCAATCACACCGGTGGAGAGCGCCTGGCGCGATTTTACGGTATCGAATTCCGGCATATTCCGGTGAGCCAGGATACCAGGCAAGAGGCCGAGGCGGAACAGCGCCGGCTGCTGTCGGCCGAAGGGATCGATTTGATCGTTCTGGCGCGATACATGCAGATTTTGTCGCCCTATTTCGTGGAAGAGTATCCGGCGCGGATCATCAATGTGCATCATTCTTTCTTGCCGGCCTTCATGGGCGCCCGGCCTTATCACGCGGCATTCCAGCGTGGGGTGAAACTGATCGGCGCCACCAGCCACTACGTCACGGCGGCGCTCGACGACGGCCCGATCATCGAACAGGATGTGATGCGAATTTCGCATCGGGATCAAGTGGAAGACCTGATCGAAAAAGGCCGGGATATCGAGAAGTCGGTATTGTCTCGGGCGGTGAAGTGGCACCTGGAGCGGCGTATTCTCTGCTATGGCAACAAGACGGTGGTGTTCGATTAGGCGGCGCACCGGGCCTACAATGGAGTCTTCACCGCGGCCTCATGAACGATCTCCTTCGCCGCCAGGCGCGGCAAATTTTCGATGAAGCGCTCCGCGCGGCCGATCCCGAAGAAGCGGTCGAGCGTCATCTCCGCACCATCGACTTCGCTCGCTTCCAGCGCATTTTCGTGCTCGGCGCGGGCAAAGCCGGGGCATCCATGGCACATGCCGCCGAACGCGTGCTGGGGGACCGCATCACGGCCGGTCTGGTGAACGTCAAGGACGGGCACGTGGCTCAGCTCGAGCGCATCGAGCTGCGGGAAGCCAGGCACCCGCTGCCCGATGAGCGCGGTGTGGCCGGGTCCGAGCGGATTGCGGCCCTGGCGGAAAGCGCCGGCCCGGACGATCTAGTGCTGTGTCTGATCTCGGGCGGCGGTTCGGCCCTGTTGCCTCTACCGGCGGACGGAATCAGCCTCGCGGAAAAGCAGGAAGTCACCCGGCTGCTGCTGGCCTGCGGCGCGGACATCCACGACATCAACACCTTACGAAAACACCTGTCGCGCATCAAGGGAGGGCAACTGGCGCGTATGGCAGCGCCTGCCACGGTGGAAGCGCTGCTGCTGAGCGATGTAATTGGAGACGACTTGAGCGTGATCGGCTCCGGTCCCACCGCGCCCGACCAGTCTACGTTCGCCGATGCCGCTGCTATTGTCGATCGCTACGCGCTGCGGCCGCGGCTTCCCGAGGCGGTGCGGCTGCGGCTCGAGCGCGGCGCGCGCGGCGAAATCGCGGAAACGCCCAAACCCGGCGACCCGCTGTTCGAGCGGGTGCGCAATACTATCGTGGGCGGCAATCGCCTGGCGCTCGACCGCGCGGCGGCCTGCGCTCAAAGTCTCGGCTTTCGCACGCTGGTGCTGGCCTCCACGATCCAGGGCGAAACCCGAGAGGTGGCGCGTATGCACGCCGCCATCGCCCGCGAAGTGGCGCAGTACGGCAGTCCGGCAGCGCCGCCGGCGGCGATCGTCAGCGGCGGAGAAACCACCGTGACGCTAAAGGGTGACGGCCTGGGCGGACGCAACCAGGAGTTTGTTCTGGCCGCCGCCATCGATATTGCGGGCCTCCCTAATGTGGTTGTGTTCAGCGCCGGCACGGATGGTACCGACGGCCCCACGGACGCCGCCGGCGCGGTGGCTGACGGCGAAACGCTGGCCCGCAACCCCGCGGCTCCAGCATACCTGGAGCGCAACGATTCCTACCGCTATTTCGCGCCGCTGGGCGACCTGGTCATGACCGGCCCCACCAACACCAACGTGGCGGACGTGCACATTTTGCTGATCGGCGCGCCGCAATGAGTTTCTGGCGCAAGGAAGTAGTGGAGTTCGCATTGAGCGGCGAAACGCGGCGCCAGATGGCCGAGCAGCGGGCGTGGATCGAGCGCGAGCCCGGCAATCCGCGCCCCTATTTTCAGTTGGCGCAGTTCTACCGGATGGAAGGCCGTCAGGAGGAAGGGCTCGGCCTGCTGCTCGAAGCGGTGCGGATGGACGCCCAATTCGCGCCCGCGCACGCTGCTCTGGCCGAAATCTACGCCGTGCGCGGCGATTACCCCGCGGCATGGCGCCACGCCCTGGCCGCTGAGGCTCATGGCGATCCCAGTGCCGCCGAAATGCTGCGCCGCCATGGAGTCGGTGTGGAATAGGCCTTTGGCCTGTCTTTCCGCAACCTGCAAAAAAGCCAGCGCCACCTGCTAGCATAAGCGTTTTTGAAAGGAGCGCAATTCCCATGCGCGTGAATCATACCCGCGAGAAACTCGCCCAGGGCGGCACCGTTTTCGGAAGCGGCTTGCAAGTGTACCGGTCGCCGGAGATTGCCCGCACCTTCGCCGCCGCCGGCTTCGACTACGTCTTCATCGACATGGAGCACGGGCACTTCGATCTCGAAACCGTAGCCGACATGATCAAGGCGTCGCACTCGTGCGGGATCACGCCCATCGTGCGCGTATGCGAATTGCTCTATTCGCTGGTGGCGCGGCTGCTGGACGCGGGAGCGGATGGCATCATCCTGCCGCGCGTGGAGGACCCCCGCCTGCTGGCGGAAGCCCTAAGCTGGATGCGTTTTCCGCCGATGGGTAAGCGCGGTTACGGCGTGAACGCGACCATGGTGGATTACGCGCCGAACTCCATGCCCGAAATCATCGAACATTCGAACCGCTGCGTGCTGGGCGTAGTGCAGTTCGAAACCACCACCGCGCTGGCGCGCGCCGACGAGCTGCTGAGCGTTCCCGGTCTGGACATCGTCATGGTCGGCCCGGCCGACCTTTCCATCTCGCTTGGCATTCCGGGCGAATTCGACAATCCCAAACTGGTTTCCGCCGTCGATCGCCTGATCGAGCAATGCCGCAGCCACAACGTGATCCCCGGCATCCAGACCCGCAGTGTCGCCATGGCCCGCTTCTGGGCCGAGCGCGGTATGCGCTTCGTGGGCGCTTGCGCCGAACACGCGTTCCTGCTGGAGAAATCCAAGGAGGCTGTGAAGCAATTGCAAGCGGCGGTTGCGCCGCAAATGGCGCGGTGATATAGCGGAGAATCGTGAGCGGAATTTGATAAAGCATAGAGAAGAGTTCCTGTTTTTTGATCGGCCTTGTGGAAAGCCTGTGCATCGCCGTGGATGCCGGCGCGAAACCAGCCGTGTTTTGAACGATTCGGCGTCCACAGAAAAAATCCGCCGGCTACATTTGGATTGGTTTGAGGTTGCTCCCCTCTGGGGTACGCTAAGACACCGATGCACTTGGCCTATATAGACGAGTCTGGATCCGACGGCTTAGTCACATCTGGCGGTTCGATGACATTCACATTGGGATGTGTCCTGATCGAGGCCGAGCGATGGCCGGATGTCTTTGACGACATGATTGACTATCGTCGGTATCTACGCGATCGCTTCAAGATTCCGGTCCGCGCAGAGCTCAAGGCGAACTATTTGCTCCGGAACGGTGGTCCACTCCGACCCCTGCACCTCAGCGAAGGAGCGCGTTTTGCCGTCTATAGGGGTCATATGCGACTGCAGGCAAAGCTCGGTTTGAAGTGTTTCGCGATCATGATCAGGAAAAATGTGATGGAAGCGCGAGGGCTCACGTTGAACCCTAGGCACGTCGCATGGGAATATCTGATTCAGCGATTGGAGCGGTTCACGACTAAGGAGAAGACTCATGTTGTGGTCTTCCATGACGAAGGGGAAGGCGGTATAGCGCGCACTCTCACCAGGAAGGCGCGACGTGCCGGATCAGCGGGCAGCGCGTTCGGAACGGGAAGCTTAAAGCGCCCGGCGCGCCTCCTGCTGGACGACCCGGTGAGCCGAAAATCGCACGAATCGTACTTTCTTCAATTGGCGGACCTGGACGCCTACGCGGCTTTCAGGAGCTATTATCCGCCACCTGAGCGGCCCATCAATATTGTTCCGCAGGGCATGTGGGACCAACTGGGCAGCGCAAGAATGGGAGCGGTCAACCAATATTCTGGGGGCACGCCGGGGATTGTGGTGTGGCCGTAAAGAGGAAAGCCCCCTTTTTCAAGGGGGCTTGAGGGAAGACCTACACCGACCTTAGGGCACGGGTCGGTCTTCAAGTTGAAGGATATCATGTGTTTACAGGCGAGTCAAGACCTCTTGACCTCCTGACGGCGCTTCTTGAGTTGACGGAGGGCGGAAACACGCGGAGAGCGGCGTCACCATCCCGCCACCTTGGCGCAGGCGATAACCGCCTGTCCCAACGACAGACCGCCGTCGTTGGGCGGGACTTCGGATTGCCAGTAGACCTCGAAGCCGGCTGCTTCGAGCCCCGATACGGTGGCTTCCAGCAGACGCATATTTTGGAAGCTGCCGCCGCTCAGGCACACGCGGCTTAATCCGTCGCTCCGGCGGACATCTTCGCAGGCGGCGACGATGGCCCGCGCCAGCGTATTGTGGAAACGCGCGGAGAGACTGGTTACACTGTCGCCGCGGCGGATGCCACCGATTAGCGCACGGATGGTTTCGCGGAGATCGATTTCTCCGGCGGCCAGATCGAAGGGGAATACGGCATTATCGTCATTGGCTGCCGCTTCCAGTTCCATGGCGGCTTCGGCTTCGTAGCGGCTCTCCAGGCATACGCCCAGGAGGGCGGAGACGGCGTCGAAGACGCGGCCGCAGGACGAGGTATCCACGGTCTGGAAGCGGCGTTCGATCATCGTCGAGACCACCCGCATGCGGCGCTCGTCCACGGCCGCCAGTGCCGGAGCTTCCGCGGGGCTGAGGCCGGCGTCGCGCAGGTAAGCTAACGCGGCGCGCCAGGGTTCGCGCACAGCCGAATCGCCGCCTGCCAGCGGGATGTAGCGCAAATGATAGCGGCGTTCGAAACCGGCGTAATCGCAGACCAGCACTTCGCCGCCCCAAATGGCGCCATCGGCGCCGTAGCCGGTTCCATCGAAGGCCACGCCGATCGCCTTGCCTTGGAGGCGATGCTCGGCCATGCAACTGGCGGCATGGGCATGATGGTGCTGCACGCCGATCATAGGCAGGTTCATTTCCAGGGCGGCGCGGGTGCTGAGATAGCCGGGATGAAGATCGTGCGCCACGGCGCATGGATTCACGCGGAAGAAGCGCTGCATGTGGTCGAGCGTCTGGCGGAAGAAGACCAGGGTTTCGTAGTTTTCCAGGTCGCCGATGTGCTGGCTCAGGATGCCGTAGTGGCCGGTGGTGAGGCAGAAGGCGTTTTTGAGCTCGCCGCCGGCGGCCACGAGCGGCGGCAGCGGCCGGCCAAGATCGATGGGCGCGGGGGCAAATCCGCGGGAACGCCGCAGCACCACCGGCTGGCCACGGAACAAACGCACCACCGAATCGTCCACGGCGGTGCGGATGGGGCGGTTGTGAGTGAGAAACCGGTCGGCCAGGTGTTCGAGCCGCGGCAGTTCCTCTTCCCGGCTCACGATGGGTTCTTCGCTCAGGTTCCCGCTGGTCATGACCAGCGCGCGGAATTCACCGCCCGCGAAAAGCAGGTGGTGCAGCGGCGTATAGGGCAGCATCACTCCAAGATCGGGGACGCCGGGCGCGACCGCTGGCGAAACCATCGCATCCGGGCGGCGGCGCAGCAGCACGATGGGCCGGCGCGGGCCGGTCACCTCGCGGGCGGCTTCGCCGTCCACGAAGCAGAGCGCGGAGGCGGCCTCCAAGCTGCGCACCATCAAAGCGAAAGGCTTGTTGCCGCGCCGCTTGCGTTGGCGCAACAGCCGCACCGCGCCGTCGTTACCGGCATCGCAGGCCAAATGATACCCGCCCAATCCCTTGATGGCCACGATGCGCCCTTCGGACAGCCAGCCGCGCACTTCCCCGATCGCCGCCGAAATCCGCGGGCCGCACTCCGGGCAGGCATTGGGCTGGGCGTGGAAACGGCGGTCGCTGGGATCGTGATACTCGGCTTCGCAGGCAACGCACATGCGGAAGCCGGACATGGTGGTGGCGGCACGGTCGTACGGGACGTCTTGAATGATGGTGTAGCGCGGGCCGCAATTCGTGCAGTTGGTAAAGGGATACAGATAACGGCGGTTGGCCGGATCGCTAAGATCCCGCAGGCAGTCGTCACAGGTGGCGATGTCGGGCGGGACCAGGGCAAAATCTCCCACCGGTGCCGCGCTCTGGCGAATCTCGAAACCGGCAGCGCCCGCTGGCGGCAGGTCCGCCACGTCGATTTCGGCAATTCGCGCCAGCGGCGGACATTCGGTGCGAAGCCGCACCAGGAAAGCGGGCAATTCGCGGCCTTCGGCTTCGATTTCGACGCCAGCTTCGGTGTTTCGCACGAAACCGGAGATGTCGAGTTTGCGCGCCAGGTTCAGTACAAACGGCCGGAAACCGACCCCCTGTACGGTGCCGCGAATTCGAATCTGTTTGCGCACGCCGCCGCTCATTCCACCGGTGCCGCCTTGCGGTAACCTGTCAGAATCAGTTTATGCGAAGCTTCGACAGTTTGACTGAAAAAGAGGTCCTCGCTCTGGCGATTTCGCTCGAGGAAGAAGATGAGCGGATCTACGCCGATTTCGCCGAAGGGCTGCGCCAGGATTTTCCGGCGTCCGCGGAGGTCTTCGACGGGATGAAGGAGGAAGAGTCCGGCCACCGGCGCCGGCTGATCGAGCTTTCGCGCGAAAAGTTCGGCGATCATATTCCCTTGATCCGCCGCCAGGACGTGCGCGGCTTCGTCAACCGCCGGCCGGTCTGGCTGGTGAGGCCGTTGGGGCTCGACGCGGTTCGCAATTCGGCCGCCGCCATGGAAGTCGAAACCCGCCGCTTCTACGAACGCGCCGCGGCGCGCACCAACGACGCCCGCGTCCGCCAATTGCTGGACGACCTGGCGCAGGAGGAACGCTATCACGAAAACCGCGCCGAAGCGCTGGAAGAAGCCATGGTCGGTCCGGACGTGAAGAAGCAGGAAGCCGAGGCCAGCCGCCGGCTTTTCCTATTGCAGATCGTGCAACCGGGTCTGGCCGGGTTGATGGATGGCTCGGTCTCCACGCTGGCGCCGGTGTTCGCGGCCGCTTATGCAACCCGCCGCCCGGAGGACGCTTTTCTGGTAGGCTTGGCGGCTTCGTTGGGCGCGGGGATCAGCATGGGATTTGCGGAGGCGCTTTCTGACGATGGCAGCCTGACCGGGCGCGGCCATCCCTGGGTCCGAGGCGTGATTTGCGGCCTGATGACGGCACTCGGCGGCATCGGCCACACGCTGCCGTTCCTGATTTCCGATTTCAACTCCGCCATGACCGCAGCCATCGCGGTGGTGGTCGCCGAACTGGCTACGATCTCCTGGATCCGGCACCGCTACATGGAAACGCCGCCGTTATCGGCTGCGCTGCAAGTGGGCCTGGGCGGCGCGCTGGTGTTTGTCACGGGGATTCTGATTGGAAGCTCGTAATCACTTCGACCGCGTCCGGAGCATTTCCATCAGCCGATCCAGAAAGGCGACCTGGCCCTTGAGCAATTTCTGACGGGCCTCGGCCAAGGGGAACCAGCCCGCCCGGTCCACTTCCGGAAATTCTTGGCGCTGGCCCGATTTCGGCGGCCACTCCATTGCAAACAGGTTGCTCTTCACGAGCGCCGCGTCTACATCCTTCTCCAGCGCCCATGCAGTCACAATCTTGCCGCTGGGTTGCTTCAATTCGCCGAGTGGAAGCAGGTTGCCGGGCTCCAATCGGAAACTCGTTTCCTCTTCGAACTCGCGAAGCGCGGCGTTCAACGGGTCCTCTTGCCGGGCATATTCCCCTTTGGGCAGAGACCACGCGCCCAAATCTTTCTTGGCCCAAAAAGGCCCGCCAGGGTGCACGAGAAAAACCTCAAAGCCGCCGGCTCCGTGCTTGAACAGGAGGATTCCGGCACTCAATTTTGCCATTTTCGAAGTATACGGGCGGCAGCGAGATTCTATTTAGGCAGCGTGTATTCCAGATCGTAGGAATGCTGCCCATTGGCGATCTGGATATCGAATGTTCCGGAGATTCCCTTTAGTTCGCCCGTTCCGGATCCGGGAACGACGATGACACTCATTTTGCGCCCGGTCCGATCCATGGTGGCCGTATGCTGCAAGGCGAAACTGCCGTTCTTGCCCTTGAGTGTGCCGGTCACGACCTCGATCGCAACGTATCCGGCAACGCCTTGCTTGGGATCTCCGCCGGAGAACATTTCGCCCTTGCTTGTCGCCTCCAGATCGCCGTGGATCTGCTTGTCGATAGAAAAACGGGAAAGCCCTTCGGCCGGCGCCGGCGTGAGCGGCTGAACATTGACAGTGAACGTGCCCCGCGCGTGGTAGGTCATAGAGGTACTCTTTTGCTGCGCCAGCATAAACGGTGAAAACCCCAGGAAAAGGACGGTGAAACCGCGACGCAGCATGGGTACCAGTGTACGCCTTTGCGGGTTCTTGTCGCACCTGCGGATTGCAAATGCTTCAGCCAAAGGTTAGATTAGTGCCTTGGCCTTTCCTCTCCGTGCCGGTAAGCGTCATGGAGGCCACATTGGACACTGCCCGCTTCGCGTGTTTTCCCAAAGGGATCGCGGTTTTTTCCGCCGCGCTTCTTGTCGCCGCTCTTCCCGCCCTCGCGCAGGACGATGTGACCACAAGAAACGGTCCCAGCGCATACAATGGCGCGTTCATTACGGGGCCCGCATCCAACCCCCTGAGTTTCCTCAATGGAGACGCCTACCGGACGTTCGCATCCCAGTCGCCGTACTTATTCTCCGATTTCGCTCCGGCGACCGTGCTGAACGAACAGCTTCCTGCCTGGATCAGCTTTGGGGTGGAGGAACGATTCCGCTACGAGGGCTACCGGAATGGCAGCTTCAAGCTGAATAACAACGATTCCTATCTGCTGAACCGGTTTCGCTTGCAGATGAACCTGCAGTTCACGAGCTGGTTCAAGGTTGTGTCGCAGGTTCAGGACGCGCGCCCGTTTCTGCAGAAACCGCCTTACGGCCCGCCGAACGAAGTCCGGTGGGATCTGAAACTGGCGTATGCCGAGTTCGGCAAGCCCGAGAAGAGCTGGATCAGCGTCCGGGTGGGCCGTCAGTTAATCAACTACAACAATACGATCATTGCCAATTCGGAGTGGCGCAACCAGGGCCGGTCGTACGATGCGGTGGTCACCAATCTCCAGCACGACCGTTACCGGTTGGGAATCTTTGCGGCATCGGTGGTAGTTCCCCAGATTTCCGGCATCAGCCATCACCAGGAAGGCAACAACATTTACGGAATGTACGGCGCCGTCGATCGTCTGCTGCCTCATTCCACGCTGGAGCCGTTCGTGCTTTGGCGGGTACAGCCGAGCGTGGCGATTGAAACCACCGCCAAAGTGAAGACCGCGAGACAGGACGAACAGGCTTACGGTTTTCGCTTCAAGGAGTTGGTGGCCCGCTCGCTGGACTATTCCTACCAAGCAGTCGTCGAACGCGGCGCGGACGGCCCGAATAGTATTCGCGCCTGGGCGCAGACGTTCGGAGCGGGTTACCGGTTCGACGGCGTTCCCTTCCACCCGCGCATTTTCGGGCAACACGATTATGCGTCGGGAGACAAGAATCCGAACGACGGTGTGCATGGAGCGTTCGACACGATGTATCCCACGGCACACGACCGTTTCGGGGTCACCGATCAATTTGGCTGGCAGAATATCGTGGCGGAAAGAGCGGGATTCACGGTGGAACCGCGGCGGCGCTGGACGGTCACCACGCAGTACCTCGATTTCTGGCTGGCCAGCGCCACCGACTCGCTCTACAACAGCTCGGGCGGATCGATCGTGCGCGACGCGACGGGGAAGTCGGGCACCCATATCGGCCAGGAAATCGACGCTTATACGTGGTTCGAGCTGAACCGGCACGTGAACTTCGGGTTCGGTTTGGGACACATTTTCCCGGGTGGCTTCCTCACCGCGACCGAAAAGGGTCCGACGTATAACTATCCTTACTTCGCCATCAACTTCAAAGACAGTGGCAAGAAAGAGGAATAAGGTAGGCTTCGATGCGCGCGCGTCCCGGCGGGTAAGGAAGATGACCCTTTCGATTGGCTTCGCCAAGCAGACCACCAGTATGTTAGCTTCTTAGCTGGAATGCGACTTTCCGCTGCTTTGAAAATCGGCGCCCTGACCGGCGCTCTATGCCTGTGCGCCCAAGGGCAAAACTCCCCGGGCAAGGACGCGCAAATCGAGGCGAAGGGCATGCCGCCCAGGCCCAGTCCGGGCGAATACCAGGCCCATGCGCAAGCAGGCGCGGTGACGATCGCGGCCGAATTCACCGGGCGCTCGGTCCCCACGCTGCAGGGGCCCCTTGCCACGGAAGACTACGTGGCGATCGAAACCGGGTTTTTCGGGCCGCCTGGCGCGCGGATAACGATATCCTCCACGGATTTCTCGCTCCGCATCAACGGGAAGAAGCCCTTGCCCAGCCAGCCTTTCGGGCTGGTGATCGCCTCGGTCAAAGATCCCGAGTGGGCGCCGCCTGAACCGGTCCAACCGAAGCAGAAAACCGTCCTGAATAGCGGCGGCGGATCTAGTGAGCAGAGCGATAGCAAGACGCCGCCCCCGCCGGTCAAGATCCCGATAGAAATACAACGCGGATGGGCGCAGCGCGTGCAAAGGGTCGCGCTTCCGGAAGGCGACCGCCCCCTTCCCCAGGCAGGGCTGATTTTCTTCCAGTACCGAGGCAAGGTCGACCGCATCGATTCGATGGAGCTGATTTACGCCGGTCCGGCTGGAAAAGCCACCCTGACGCTCCAGCCTTAGGGAAAAGACCGAACGCCGGGCCAGCTTCGAGCCGGCTTATGATTACCCGGCCCGGCAGCTCGCAGAATTCGAATCGCGTTCTTTAGTATCATGAAATTTGCATGAACCAGCGGGAATCAATGCTTGCCCCGCCGGCTGGATTCTCGCAGCAGATACTTGCCAAGCTGAGCGAACTCGAGACGGCGCTCGGCGTCGTGATTCGCGGGAAGCGCGAAACCATTCGATTGTCGGTGGTGTGCCTGCTGGCGCGGGGGCATCTGCTGATTGAAGACGTTCCGGGAGTGGGTAAGACCACGCTGGGGCAGGCGCTGGCGCGGGCCGCGGCGTGCACGTTTCATCGCATCCAATTCACCGCGGATATGCTGCCCAGCGACGTGGTCGGTGTGACCATTTACAACCGGCAAACGGAAGTTTTCGAATTCAAACCGGGGCCCATTTTCGCCAATTTTCTGCTGGCCGACGAGATCAATCGCACCACGCCCAAGACCCAGTCGGCGCTGCTCGAAGCCATGAATGAGAGCCAGGTGACGGTGGATGGGCATTCGCACACGCTGCCACGGCCGTTCATGGTGATCGCCACCCAAAATCCGGTGGAGCACCACGGCACGTACCCGCTGCCGGAATCGCAGCTCGACCGCTTCCTGATGCGCCTGCGGATGGGGTATCCGGATGCCGCCAGCGAGCGGGAAATCGTGCGTGCTCCCAGCCAGCCGGCGCCGGCGGAATCTCCCGCGCCGCTCGATCCCTCCGATGTTCTGCACCTGCAGGACGCCGCCACGCGGGTGATGGTGGACGATGCGGTGGTGGACTATTTACTGGCGGTCGTGGAGCAGACCCGGCGTCACGAATCGCTGGCGTTGGGCGTGAGTCCGCGCGGCTCGCAGGCGCTGTACCGGGCGGCGCAGGCGATGGCCCTGGCCGAGGGCCGCGATTACGCCATTCCGGACGACGTCAAGCGGCTCGCCGTGCCGGTGTTCGCGCATCGCCTGGTGGTGGATACCCGCAACGTCCTGGGGCCGCGGCGGGGCGATGCCGGCGAGCGCATCATGGAAGAAGTCCTGAGCCAGGTGCCCGTGCCCCTGTAGAGTTTCCCCAACTATGAAGACTGCCATTATCGGCCTGCCTATGACGGGCAAGACCTGTTTATTCACGATTCTGACCGGCGTGCAGCAGGAAATGCGGATGGGCGCGACCGCCGCGCGCACCGGCGTGGCCAAGGTGCCGGACGCGCGCCTGGAAGCGCTGGGGCGGTTGTTCTCGCCGCCCAAGGTGACGCACGCCACGGTGGAATACGTGGATATGCCGCCGGTTTCGAAGGAAAGCCTTCGCGACCCCTCCTACATGGCGAGTCTGCGCGTGGCCGATGCCTTCGCGCAGGTGCTGCGCTTGTTCGAAGACGAAACCATCCCTCACGAAAAGGGCTCGATCGACCCGGTACGCGACCTGGAAGACCTGGAGACCGAGTTGATATTGAGCGACCTGGTGGTGGTGGAAAAGCGCCTGGAGCGGTTGGATAAAGACCGCAAGAAGATCAAGAACGCCGAGCTCGACCGCGAATTCGAATTGCTGGAGCGGTGCAAAAAGGCGCTGGAAGACAACCAGCCGCTGCGCAATCTGGAATTGGACGCGGAAGACGAAAAGCGCATTCGCGGCTTCCAGTTTCTCTCGCAGAAGCCGGTGCTCTACGTGTTGAACCTGGGCGAAGAGGAAGCGCTGAAGCTGCACCAACGGGAGCGGGAGTATCGCGAGGGCCCCCTGGCGGGGCGGCGCAATACGGCCGTGACCGCGGTGTGCGGCAAGATCGAGGCCGAGCTGGCGCAACTGCCGCGCCAAGACCAGGCCGATTACCTGGCCAGCTATGGATTGAAGGAATCCGGGCTGGAACGGCTGATTACGGTCACCTATTCGCTGCTGGGGCTGATGAGCTTTCTTACCGCCGGCGAGGACGAATGCCGCGCCTGGACCATCCCCATGAACAGCAACGCGGTGAAAGCGGCCGGCGCCATTCACTCCGATTTCGAAAAAAAATTCATCCGCGCCGAGGTGGTGAACTGGAAAGCGCTGGTGGATTTGGGGGGATACCCGGCTCTGCGCGAAAAAGGGCTGCTGCGCCTGGAAGGCAAGGAGTACATCGTGAAGGACGGCGACGTGCTGGTGATCCGGCATGGTTAGCGACGTTCGTAGGGCGGACCCCCTGGTCCGCGCGGGACGCCCCCGTCCCGCCCTTTTCCCCGAAAATCAATACGCGCCCGGGTGGGACAGACGATCGTTTTTTGTCGTCTGTCAGGCTGGTGTGCCCGGGTGGGACAGACGATCGTTTTTTGTCGTCTGTCAGGCTGGTGTGCCTTCGCGCGGGCCTGACAGACCACGAAAAACGATGGTCCGTCCCACCCCCGAATCGAAGACCTCTGGCTTAACCCAAATTCCACGACGTCGGGAGTTCGGAGTCTCGACACGGCGGCCGGAGAGTCTGCCGCACGTCACACCTTAGCCCAATGCCAACCGGGGACACCATCGTCGCCATTTCCACTCCGCCGGGGCGCGGCGGGCTGGGCGTGGTGCGTCTCTCCGGCCGCAATGCGCGCCTGGTGGCCGAGAGCATTCTGCGATTCGACGCCGGCGGCGGCTGGCGATCCTGGCACGCGCGCATGGCGGAATTGACCGACGATTCCGGCCACGCGGTGGATCGGGCGGTGGCGACTTTTTTCGAAGCGCCGCGCTCGTATACCGCCGAAGACGTGGTGGAAATCGCGTGCCATGGCGCGCCGGTCGTTCTGCGGCACGCCGTGGCGCGCGCGCTCGGCGCCGGCGCGCGGCTGGCCGAACCCGGCGAGTTCACCCTGCGCGCGTTTCTGAATGGCCGCATCGATCTTCCCCAGGCCGAGGCCGTGCGCGACCTGATCGAAGCCACCACGCTCTATCAGGCGCGCGTGGCGGCGCAGCAGGCGGCGGGTTCGGTGTCGCGCCGTCTGGCGCCGATCAAGGAAAAGCTGCTCGATCTGATCGCGCTGCTCGAGGCCGGGATCGATTTCGCCGAAGATGACGTCAGCGTGGCCTCGGCGGACGAGATCGCCGCCCGCCTGAAGCAGATCGAGGACGGCGTAGTGAAGCTGGCGGCCAGCTTCGCTTACGGCAACCTGGTGCACCAGGGGCTGACGCTGGCCATTGTCGGCCGGCCTAACGTAGGCAAGAGCAGTTTGTTCAACCGGCTGCTGGAGCAGGACCGCGCCATTGTCACCGACATTCCGGGAACCACGCGCGACGCGATTTCCGAGACTGCCTCGATCGGCGGCTTTCCGGTAAAGCTGGTCGATACCGCCGGCATTCGCGAGCCGAAGGAAACTATCGAATCGCTCGGCATCGAGCGCAGCTTCGAAGCCATGGCGGATGCCGATCTCACCCTGGTGGTGGTGGATATTTCACGGCGGCTCGATAAGGAAGACCGCGAGATCATCCGCCGCGCGCGCAGCCAGGGCCGCATGCTGCTGGCCGGCAATAAGTGCGACCTGGGGCGAGCAGCCGCGGCTTCGGGCACGGAAGAAGCCATCGCCGTTTCCGCGCTTACCGGCGAAGGCATCGAGCGCCTGCGGCAGGCGATTCTCGACGCGGTGCTGCCGGCCGGTGCGCCCTCGGCCGAGACCGGTTTCATCACCAGCCTGCGCCACGAGCACTTGCTGTTCGAGTCCGGCGTTTACGTGGCAAAGGCGCGCGGCGCGGTGGACCTTCGAATTCCGCATGAAATGGTGCTGCTCGACCTCTACGCCGCTCTGCAACCGATCGACGCCATCACCGGCGCCACCACGGCGGACGACATTCTGAACCGCATCTTCTCCACGTTTTGCATCGGCAAATAGCCGTGGCGGAGACGCCCGGACAATGCGCCCCAGGGGAATTCTACAAATGTGGCCTTCCCGCTTATCAGAGAGTGTGATAAAACCCTTTATCACACCCTAGCACGGAAACACAGGAAAATGTTTTGCAAGTCGAGCCGCGAACGGCGAAGTCAGCCGCTTTTCGGCCCTTTCCCGCACCGCGTGACAAAACGGCTGAAACGGCGTAAGATCGGCGCTGTTACGATAGCGTGTGGAGAGCTGGCCATGACCTTAACTATCGACCTTCCAGATGAGCAGATGGCGGCGCTCGCGGCCAAGGCGCGGGCCCAAGGCGTCTCCGCCGAGGAATATGCCCGCCAACTGCTGGCACATGCTCTTGAAGTGGCCGGGCCGCGACGACGCCATATCTCCGAAGTGATCCGCGACAACATGCGCAAGGTGCCGCCAGAAATCCT
>Ga0187848_10000579_pt1 | contig 33075 bp, 35 predicted proteins | sample June2016WEW_4_40_FD_132424 | JGI IMG/M metagenome (GOLD analysis project Ga0187848, IMG submission 132424) | Peatland microbial communities from SPRUCE experiment site at the Marcell Experimental Forest, Minnesota, USA - June2016WEW_4_40 | ecosystem: Environmental > Terrestrial > Soil >... | reverse complement strand
GTGCTGCACAGCGTGCTTTGCCCCGGGGTGCGCGTCAACAGTTACTGCGAAGTGGATTATTCCATTTTGTTGCCCGACGCCGAGATCGGCCGCAACAGCCGCGTGCGCCGGGCGATTATCGATACCGGGGTGAAGGTGCCCGAATCGAGCGTAATCGGTTTCGACGCCGAAGCGGACCGCGCCAAGGGTTACCATGTAACCGAAACGGGAATCGTGGTGGTGGCGTAGAGCCCACGGCGCCGCGCCCCGGATTGTGCCGGGAGCTAATTCGAGAAGAAGGAAAGGCGGGACGAGGGCGTCCCGCGCGGACCAGGGGGTCCGCCCTACTGTAAGGAGTCATAACCTAATGATGAAAGTGGTTCTGGTGCGTCACGGCGAAAGCGAGTGGAATAAAGAAAACCGCTTTACCGGCTGGACCGACGTGGATCTCTCGGTCAAGGGCATGGAGGAAGCGCACGAGGGCGGCCGCGTGCTCCAGGCCGAAGGGTACCAGTTCGACGTGGCCTACACTTCCGTGCTGAAGCGCGCCATCCGCACTCTCTGGACGGTGATGGATGAGATGGACCTGATGTGGATTCCGGTCTACCGCTCCTGGCGCCTGAACGAGCGCCATTACGGCGCGCTGCAGGGTTTGAACAAGGCCGAAACGGCGGCCAAATTCGGGGAGGGCCAGGTGAAAATCTGGCGCCGCAGCTACGACATTCGTCCGCCTGAGCTGACCCCCGACGACCCGCGCTTTCCCGGCCGCGACCCCCGCTATCGCGATCTAACGCCGGCCGAACTTCCGCTTACCGAATGCCTCAAGGATACCGTGGCGCGCTTCCTGCCCCTCTGGCACGACACCATTGCTCCGGCCATCCAAAGCGGCCAGAAGGTGCTGATCGCCGCGCATGGCAACAGCCTCCGCGCGCTGGTGAAATACCTCGACCAGGTTTCCGACCAGGACATCGTCGAGCTCAACATCCCCACGGGTATGCCCTTGGTCTATGAGCTGGACGACAACCTCAAGCCGCTACGGCATTACTATCTCGGCGATCCCGACAAAGTGAAAGCCGCCATGGAAGCGGTGGCGGCGCAAGGGAAGAAAAAATAAGAACCGGCACACTCTTGGTGCCGCGGGATAAGTTTGTCAATGATTCCAGCCGGAGTAATCCGGTTGGTCTTGTGCCTCGGGAGTGTGCGCGGGGAACACGGTGGGACAGACGATCGTTTTTTGTCGTCTGTCGAGCGGTTGGCCCGGCGAGAGCCTGACAGGCCACGAAGAACGATGGTCGGTCCCACCTCTGGGTCCCCCAAACATGGCTCGACCCAAATTCCACGACATCAGGGGTTCGGGGATTATTTTTCTCCATTGGCCTCCACGCGGAGGCGATACACATTGCCGCGGGCGGTGATGAACAGCGACTTGCCGTCGGCTTCGCCGAAAGCGCAGTTGGACGGCGGCTCGCGCGAGGGGATGGTGCGCAGGAGTTTGCCTTCGGGGCTGTAGATGGCGATTCCCTTGGCGGCCACGTAGAGGTTGCCCTTATCGTCGACGCGCATGCCGCCGGGCACGCCATCGATGCCGGAAATGAGAACGCGCGAAGCGGTGGCGTCGCCGGCGCGGTCGAGATCGTACGCCACCACGGTGCGTCCGTCGGCATTGGCTACGTAGAGCAAGCGGCCGTTGAGGGAAAGGGCGATGCCGGTGGGGCGGGTGGAAAAGTGGCCGATGAGCTTGATGGGCCCGTGCGGCGGCAGGTGATAGACGCCGTGAAAATCGAGCTCGCGGTGTTCGGACTGGCTGGCGAAGGCGGGGTCGGTAAAGTAGACGTGGTCGTTGTGGGAGATGACGATTTGGGCGGGCGCGTTGAGGCGCTTGCCTTCCCAGCGCTCGGCGACGACGGTGATGGCGCCGTTCTTTTCCGTGCGGGTTACGCGGCGGGCGCGGGACTCGCAGGTGTAGAGGCGCCCCTCGGAATCGAAGGCGTTGCCGCAGGGGCCGTGGGCGTCCTGGCGGAAGACGACCGGGTCGCTGCCCGGAGTCCATTGGAGGAGTTGATCGGCAGGGGTGTCGCTGAAAATCAGGAAGCCCTGCTTGGACCAGGCTGGGCCTTGGGTGAAGACGTACCCTTTGGCCAGCAGCTCGGTCTGGAAACGGGGAGAATCCTGGCCGGCAAGGGTTGCCGCGAGCGCCGCCAATGCCAGGCAAAGGACCGCCATGCGCGGCGTTCGGAATGTCATTGGTTCAAGGTTTTCTGCACGACCAGATTGTTGGTGACCTGCTTGACGCCCTTTACTTTTTTGGCGAGGGAAGACGCGCGGTCTTTCTGCTTTTTGGTGCCTACGGCGCCGGTGAGGGTGACGATGCCTTGCTGCGAATCCACCTGAATGCCGCCGCCCTTGACGATCGGGTCGGAAGTGAGCTTGATGCGAACCTGATCTACGATCACGTCGTCGCTTTTGGGCTGATCAGCCTGCAGGACGAGGCAGAATAGGGCCGGGAGAAGTAGCAGGCTACCGATAAGTTTAGTCATTGTCTTCAAGGACATTGTAACTGGTGGGAGGGGTGCGGGGAGAAAAGCTCCGGTGCTCACTCTCCGTCCCAGCGGCCTCGTTCGCGCAGCTTTCGCACTTCCTCGGCTGCCAATTCCCGAAGGCGCGCGATATCTACTTTTGCGGTTCGGTTCAACGGCATCGCGCCGGGCTCCAGAACGACGTAGTGAAGCGGGCGCATGTAGGATGTTAGCGAGCGCGCGTGCTTGCGCAGTTCCGCTTCGCCGACGTTGGTTCCCGGACGCTTTTCCACGAACGCGATGATGCCTTCGCTCCAGATCCGGTGCGGGTGTCCCACCACGCCGACGTTGGCCACCTGGCCGGAAAGGGCGGTGAAGTGATTCTCCACGTCGCCCGGAAACACCTGATGGCCGGCGGGCTTCAGGACCCATTTGGCCCGGCCGGAGAAATGCAGCCCGTCCTGGTCGATGTGGCCCATGTCGCCGGTATAGAGCCAACCATCGGTGGACAATGTGGCGGCCGTGGCTTCGGGATCGTTCACGTAGCCGAGAAAGGTCTGCGGGCCGTGGAAGCAGATGTGCCCGGTCTCGCCTGGCGCCATTTCCGCTCCGGCCGATCCATCGCCGTTCATCGGCTCGCGGATCGACATGCGGTATGCCGGCATGGCCCAGCCGATCCCGCGAGCCACTCGGTCGGCATCCTCGGTGACCGGCGTATAGGTGCAAAAGCCGGAAGTTTCGGTCAGCCCCAGGCCGGTGGCGATGCGCGGCGCCATTTCGAGCATGCGGTCCAGGAACGGCCGCGGCACGGCCTGCCCTCCGTATACCGCCGTGCGCAGGCCGGCCAGGTTGCGCCGCGCGAAATCCGCGGTACGCCATTCCATCTGGAACATGGCGGGAATCTGGCCGATCAGGTTCACGCCGTGCCTTTCGATGGCTTCGAGCGACTTCACCGGGTCGAAGATTTCGAGCGTCACCGCCGTGCCTCCCATGAAAAGCGATGTCATGAGGATTTCGGCCTGCCCGCCGACGTGAGAGGCCGGCAGGTTGCACAGCGTCTTGAGCTCCGGGCCGAAGCCGAACGCCCGGCCCAGGCAGAGGTTCTGGCAGGCGATGCCGCGATGGGAAAGCAGGGCCGGCTTGGGCGAACCGGTGGAACCGGTGGTGAAGATCACCTGCGCGACGTCGAACTCGGTCAGCTCCGGACTTACCGATTCCGCGCCCGAGCCGGCTCTCGCCAGCACTTCCGCAAAGCTGGCCGCGCCGGGAATGCATTCGCCGGGCGCCGACATCTGAATGAAATGCTCGACGAAATCGCATTGCCGCCGCACGGCCTCGCCCAGAGCGGCGAAATCCGCCGCCGGTGTTTTGCCCAGAAAGGCGTAGCCCCGCGCCCGAATCAGCCCGAGGGAGCGCAGCACCTCGGCAGGATTCAAACGCAGATCGAGCGGGGCATGAATCACGCCCAACCGGAAGCAGGCGTATTCGAGCAGGACGTGCTGGTTCGAAAGCGGCAGCGACGCCGCCAGAAAGTCGCCCTTGCGGAAACCCATGCGCGATAGTTCCCCGGCCAGCGCTATCGAGCCCCATTGCAACTCGCGCCAGGTAAGCTCGGCGCCGCGGGTGGCATTGACGATGGCGGCTTGGTTCGGCTTCCGCGCCGCCCAATGATCCACCGCGGCGGGGAGCAAGTGAAAGCCGGCGTAGTCGTTCTCAAATTCTTCCAGCGTAACCTGCGGAATGGGGGGAGCGGTCATGGTTGTCTATCTTTGCATGATACAGAGAGAAGAGCGGGACGAGGGCGCGAAGGAATATGGCCGCCGATGAACACCGATGAACGCCGATGAAGAAATGAATGGATTTATCAGCGCTGGTCGGTGTTCATCGGTGGCTCGAATTTGGTTTTTTGACAGCTTCTACGCGACCATGCCAGCTTGGCGCCGATTGCCAATCGGCGCGCGGGTTGCCAACCCGCCCCACAGGTCTGCTGGAGTTTTCGCCGCGGCAACGGGTAAGCTGGTGGGGTGGGCCGACTGATCTTTCGCGTGGCGGGCTATCTGGTGCTGGCGGTGGTGGCGGCGTATTTGGTGGACGGCGCGATTGCCAAGGCGCGCGGCGCCGGGGCCTTCGGGCAAGTCCAAGTGCAACCTTATTATGCAGTTCCGATGAAAGACGGCAAGACCGAATTTATGATGCTCGACCCGGAAACCGACACCTGCATTCGTTCGATTTTTCCGCACTTCGGGTCTCAGCCTTGCTGGCGGATGAAGAGCCAGCAACGCATTAATATGTAACGCGTTCGTCACTCTTCGGACTTTTTCGCACACCGAATCGCGGAACTCGCCGCCTTGCGTTACCGTATCCTTATGGTGCGACTATGACACTCACAAGCAGCCCCGAACTGGGCCAGATCCATGCGCTGCTGGCGGAAAAAGGATACTCGGTATCCGAGCCGGCGGCCGATACGCTGAACGTACGGGAAGTCGAAAGCGGGGTCACCGTGCAGGCGGTGCTCCAGGGCGGCATCCTGTACCTTTCGCTGGTTTGCACGGTGGCGCCGGAAGCGGCCATCACGCCGGACATCATGCGGCGCATGCTGGCGGCCGATAACGGCATCTCCACGTCTTATTTCCAGCTCTACCCGGCCGACAATGGGAAAATTGCCATCACCCTCTCGAACTTCTGCAAGCTGCAGGAAATGGGGCCGGACGATGAAGACGATATCCTGTCCTGCGTGCATTTCCTGTTGGTGGATGTGATGACTGCCCGCCGCGTACTGAGCGGCCTGAGGAATTAAGGGAGCCGCGTAAAGGAGAAATCACCATGCCATTTCTTTCCGATTTTTTTGCCCGTCTGGGTCGCGTGGCGCGCGGCCAGGCCAATCAGGGCGTCGATGTGATTGAGGACGCCACCTTCGAAGCGACGGTGCGGCAGACCGTGGCCGATATGAAAAGCGAGCTCAACAACGTGGTGCGCGCCTCGGCCGCGGCGATGAGCAATTACAACCGGCTCGACGCCGAATACCAGAAGTACGTCAAGCAATCGCAGGAGTGGAAGGACCGCGCCGGACTGGCGCTCGATGCCGGCAACGAACAACTGGCGAAAGCGGCCCTTGGCAGGAAGGGCGAATGCGATAAGCAAGTCGCATCCATGCAGCAGGCGGTTGCGGCGGCGCAGCAGGCCAGCGAAAAATTGAAGGGCCAGGTGGGCGAGCTGAAGCGCAAGATCGACGAAGGGGAGCGCACGGCTACCACGCTAGTGGCGCGCAAGAACGCCGCCGCGGCGCAGCGCAAGGTGGCGGAGGCGATGGCCGGCGTAGGCAGCGCCGATAACGCTTTTGCGGCGCTGAACCGGTTCGAGGAAAGCGTATCGAAGGAAGAGGCCACGGCCAAGGCTTTTGACGATCTGGCTTCGACCGGCAAGGACGACGACCTCGAGAAGCAGTTCGCGGCGCTGGGCGGGCACAGCGTGGATGCCGAACTGGAAGCGCTGAAGCGCGAACGGCAGGCCAAGGGCGCTCCCGGCCAGGCGCCTTACATTCCCAAGGAACTGCCTGCCGCGAGCCCGGCGATTTCTAGCGGGCAGCAGGTGGGCGAAAAGGCTAAAGCCTAAGCCGGCGGGCGCCGATGATTACCTATACGCTGGAAGCCCTGCTGGGCATTCTGCTGGTGGTGGTTCTGATGAATTTGTTCAAAAAGCACGCGCCCGCCGCCGCTGCGCAGCCGGTGGAGGATTTGGCCAATCTCAAGCCGTCGGAAGCCCGCGTGGGAGATGCGCTATCGGTCTCCGGCGCGGGCGACGAGATGACGGATCTCGACTTTATCGTCGAGCGGAGCACCTGGTTTCAATCCGGATCGAAGCGCTGGCTGGAGCTCAGCGGACCATATAAGACGCGGCGCGTGGCGCTGCGGGTGGATTTCGGCGACGATCTGGAAACCAGCGTGCAAAACGATCCCCGTAAGGCGACCATCGAAGACCTGGGTCTTTCCGAAGACGACCTGGCGCAAATGGACGAGCGCCAGAATACCGCCGACTCGTTCGAATTCGACGGCAAGGTCTGGCTCTACGTACTGAGCCGCGAAGCGCAGATGACGCGGAGCGACCAGCCGCAGCCGGTGGGCTTCTATTATTGGGAATTTCGCGAGCAGGACGGCGCCGGCCGGCTCGCGATCCGCAAGCTCCAGGGCGACCCCTTCGCGGTCACGCGTTACACCGGAGTTCCGGTCGGCGACGTGACCGTGTATCGCGGCCGCGGGTAGGAGGCAGGGGTGAGAGACCCTCTGGATAGCTCTGTGGGGCAGACCATCGTTTTTTGTGGTCTGCCAGCCAGGATCTTGTTGCATGTGGGGCAGACCACGAAGAACGATGGTCTGCCCCACTGAGAACCGTGGCCACGCGGCAGTTAAGAGAATACTGAGGATAATATGAGCCGCTCCGGATTGAAGTTTCTGGCTTGCTTGCTGGCGACGGCGATGGCCATTCTGCCGTTGGCCGGGCTGGACAATTTGCCGCGAGATCTGCGCGCGCGCATCGACAGCGAGCGGACCGCGCTGGCTGCTTCGCTGCGGCAGGAGCAGTCCGCTAAGAGCGAAGTGAATGCCGACGTCGCGGCCGATCCCTCTCTGTTCAAGACGATTGCGTCGGCGAGCACTTGGCCGGGCCAGTTCGCCGATTCCGAAAGCAAGTATGCCGCCGCCCAGCGCCAGATGGACGAGCTGGGGCGGCTGGAGAAGGCCAATCGCCGGCAAGACCGCGCGCGCGCCGAATCCGTGCTGCTCGAAGAGCAAGGGCTGCGCTCGGCGGCAGACAGCGGAGCGCAAACCGCGCGGAAAGACGCCGCCCATTGGGTCGAGCTCAAGCGCGATTTGCCCAACGAGCTGCGCCGGATGGAGCAGGATTACAACGCCATCCATGCATTCAATCTGACGCCCGTGGCCAACGCCGTTCAAAAAGCGGAGACGGATTGGCCGGATAAGAAGACCGACCTGGACACGCGTCTGGGGAGCCTGCGCAACACCGTCACCACCGCCGACCAGATCTGGCAATCCGAGGCCGCCGACCGGCGCGCCGCCGCGGCCCAGGATTGGGGCCACTTCGAGTTCGCCTCGCTGGTGGCCGGCGCTGATTCGTTGAAGACCGGCGCGGCCGACCTTCCCCGCCAGGCCGCCGACCTTCAGGCGCTCAGTGGGCAACTCTACGATTCCTGGGACAAGATCCTGGTGGATATGGAAACGCGCGGGATCGGGACTGCGCGCTCCTGGGACCAGCAGATCCGCACCGTGCGCACCCGCTTGGCCGATGCCGCCGATAAGACCGGCGTGGTTTCGAGCGACGAAAAGTGGGTGGAAGTTTCGCATGCGACTTACGCGGCCGATGAGAGCGATCTCGGCATGGCGATCGAGCATAAGCCGGCCGGCAAATACGATATTGAAGCCGAGCGCGTGGCGCAGCCCGCGGGCTTTGCCTATATCGCGCCGCCCGAAGTGGGGTCTAATCGGTATGGGTACTGGGATCACAGCGGGGGCCATGACTTCTGGGTGTTCTACGGCCAGTATGCGCTCTTGCGCGACCTGCTGTTCAACCGCTATTACCGCCCCTTGGATCGCCGCGACTGGGAGGATTACCGCTGGTCGCGCGATGCCGGCCATACTTACTACGGCCGCAGCGCCGAAGGCACGCCGGTCTACGGAAGCCAGGGTTCGGCCACGCGCGATCGTTACGCGGGCAGCAGCTATGCGCACAGCGGAGGCTTCCGCGACTCCGACTATGCGTCGAGGCACGGCTCCTATCGCAGTTCGCCGTATGCTTCGCCGATGGGGCGCGATCCGAACGCCGACCACAGCCCCAGGCGCTTCGGAAGACCAGGCGCCGAGCCGGAAGCGCCGCACGGGTTTCGGCCCTCGCCACGGCCCGCGGCTCCCAGGTTCCGTCCTCCCTCTGGCGGCGGCCGGCGTTTCGGCAGGCATTGAGCCTATCGGGGAAAACCCGTAGTATCAAGAACCGGCTTGAGCCACGGATGAACACGGATAAAGACAGATAACTCAATTGATTTCTTCTTGGGTTCTTATCTGTGTTTATCAGTGTTCATCCGTGGCTATATTTCTTCCGTGGCCCCTCCCGACCCGCAATCGGCCTGTAACCTCACCGCCCCTGCGAGCGCCCTAGTTCGATTAACATCAAAATTATGTCTAGATGCTTAGCAGCTCTGCTCTTGCTGTGCGGACTCGTTCTGGCGGAGGGTCCGCCGGTAACGGCGATCCACAACGCCAGAATCGTTACCGTGAGCGGTCCGGTGATTGCCAAAGGGACGGTGGTGATTCACAACGGCCTGATCGAGGCGGTGGGTGAGAACGTCGCCATTCCGGCCGGCGCCTGGGTGATCGATGGCGAAGGCATGACGGTTTACCCCGGCTTGATCGACGCGTTGAGCACGGTGGGAATACCGGGCGAGGCACCGGCGGCTGCTGCGGCGGGGCGGGGAGGCGGGCGCGGGCAGACTACGACTCCGGCTACTACTGCACCGGCCGCCACGCAACCCGCGGCGCCGCGTTCCATGGGGCCCGAAGACCGCCCGCAGACCACCAGTTGGGTGCTGGCGGCCGATGAAATTTCTCCCTCCGATCACCGCATCGAGACCGTTCGTTCCGGCGGCATCACCACCACGGCCACTTATCCAACGCACGGTATTTTTGCCGGGCAGGGTTCGCTGATCGATCTGGCTGGCGATGAGAAAGCCGGCGAAATGGTGGTGGCGCCTTCGCTGGGCCAATATATTTCGGTGACTCGCACGGGCCTTGGAGGCGGCGGAGGATTCGGGTCAGGGTTTCCCGGCGCGCTGATGGGCTACATCGCCTATATCCGCCAGATCTATCTCGATGCCGATCATTACAAGCTGGTGAAGGATGCCTACGCCAAGGATCCGCGCGGCATGGAGCGCCCGCAATACGACCGTGCGCTCGAGGGCGTGATCGAGTCCAAACGGATTTTGCTGCCCGCCAACCGCGTGGTGGAGATGGATCGCATGCTGCGCCTGGCGGTGGATTTGAAGCAGCCGGTCATTCTTTACGGCATGCGGGAAGCGTACCGTGCGGAAGCCGCGCCGGTGCTCAAGAAATACTCGAGCCCGGTGCTGCTGAGCCTGAAATGGGCCGAGGAGCCGCGCGATCCCGATCCGGAAGCCGATCAGACGCTGCGCTCGCTGCTCAATATCGACCAGGGGCCGGCCGCCGCCACGATGCTGAAGAAAGCCGGCGTGCCTTTCGCTTTCTATACCGATGGCATCGATGCGCCGCGCGATCTGAATCGCGCGGTGAAGAGAGCCATCGACGCAGGACTTTCGCGGGAAGACGCGTTGCGAGCGTTTACTTTGTCGCCGGCCGAAATCTACGGCGTGGCGGACCGGTTGGGCAGTATCGAGAAAGGCAAGATCGCCAACCTGGTGCTGACCAAGGGAGACATTTTCGACAGCAATACGCGCATCGATACCGTATTTGTGGATGGCAAGCCGTATAAGCCGGCGGCGGAAACCCCGCCGGGCGGCCGCGGCCAGACGACCGAGGAACCGGGGGAAATCCGATGAGAAAGCTGCTCTCGATAGCGCTGGCCGCGCTCGCGGCACTCGTACCAATGGCCGCCCAGACCATCGTGATTGAAAACGCCACCATCATGACCGTGACTAAGGGCACGCTCAAGGGCGCGGTGGCGATGAAGGACGGCAAAATCACCGAAGTGGGCGAAAAGGTGATGGTGCCGCAAGGCGCCACGATTATCGACGCCGGCGGCGAATACCTGATTCCGGGGATTATCGATTGCCACTCGCACATCGCGGTGGATGGCGGGGTGAATGAGGGCAGTGTTTCGGTTTCCTCCATGGTCGATATCAAGGATGTCATCAATCCGGAAGACATCTCGATTTATCGCGCGCTTGCCGGCGGGGTGACTACGGCCAACATTCTGCACGGATCGGCAAATGCCATCGGCGGCAAGACGATCGTGCTGAAAATGCGTTGGGGCAAGGACGCGCAGGGCCTGATCTTCGAGGGCGCTTTGCCGGGAATCAAGTTCGCGTTGGGAGAGAATCCCAAGCGCGCCGGCAATCCGCAAGGCGGCCGCGGCGCCGCCGCGGCGGCCGTGTCCGCGCGCTATCCAGCCACGCGCATGGGCGTGGAAGACGTGATTCGCGAAGCCTTCAACCAGGCCAAGGCGTACAAGGCGGAATGGGACGCCTATGACGCCAAGGTGGCCCATGGCGAACATCCCATTCCGCCGCGCAAGGACCTGAAACTCGAGGCCCTGAAGGAAGTGCTGGAAGGCAAGCGCTACGTGCACGCGCACTGCTACCGTTCCGACGAAATTCTGATGCTGCTGCGCGTCGCGGACGATTACGGTTTCAAGATCCGAACCCTGCAGCACGTGCTGGAAGGCTACAAAGTGGCGCCAGAGATTCTGGCTCACGGGGCCGGCGCGAGCACTTTCTCGGATTGGTGGGCTTATAAGATCGAGGCTATCGACGCCATTCCTTATAATGCGGCGCTGATGCAGAAGAAAGGCATCGTGGTAAGTATGAATAGCGACGACGCCGAGCTGATGCGCCATCTCAACACCGAGGCCGGCAAGGCCATGAAGTATGGCGGCGTGAGCGAAAACGACGCGCTGGCGATGGTCACCATCAATCCGGCCAAGCAGTTGGGTATCGACAATCGGGTGGGATCGATCGAGGTAGGCAAAGACGCCGACCTGGTGCTCTACGACAAGCACCCGCTTTCCGATTACGCCAAAGTGGAGAAGGTGCTGATCGACGGGACGGTTTATTTCGACCGCGATAAGGCCGTGAGCGAAGCCAAGGCGACCGCGGCGGAAAAGCAGAAACTGCTGGACAAAATCAAGCAGAGCCAGCCCCGGCAACAGCCGGCCAGGAGACCCAACGGATGAAACGGAACGGATTCGATTTTGGCGGGCTGGTGGCGGGGCTGTGGCTGAGCGGCGCGCTGGCCTGGGCGGCGGCCGATGTTCCGGTGCTGATCCGTGGCGTGGATGTGTACCCGGTTACCGGCCCGGCGATGAAGAGTGTTTCGGTGTTGATTGAGAACGGTAAGATCGCCGACATCGGCGCCAAGGTGGCGGCGCCGAAGGGAGCGCGGATCATCGAGGGCAAAGGTCTGCGCGTGTATCCCGGCATGATCGATTCCGACACCCAGTTAGGGCTGGAGGAGATCGAGGCGATTCGCGAGTCGGTCGATACCGGCGAATTGGGTGAGTTCATGCCGCAACTGCGTGCGCTGGCGGCTGTCAACCCGGGCAGCGAGAATTTTCCGGTAGTGCGGGTGAACGGCGTCACCGCGGCGATGACATTTCCGAACGGCGCCGGCGGAGGCGGACGGGGCGCGGCGGCGCGTCAGGTGATCTCCGGACAGGCGGCACTGATCCACACCGACGGCTGGACCTGGGAACAAATGGCCGTGCTGCCGTCAGCCGCGATTGCGGTGCAGTTTCCGGCTTTGGGAGGCCGTGGAGGTCGGGGCGGCAATCCCGATTTTCCGGCGCTTTTTGGCGAAGAAGCCGCGCCAACCACTTATACCCAGACGCTGCGCAATTATCAGCAGGAAGTAAGCAAGCTCTCGGATTTCTTCGACGAGGCGCGGCGCTACCAGAAGGCTAAAGCGGCCAACGAACCTGGATTGGCGCGTAACCTGAAATATGAAGCATTGATCCCGGTATTGGACCGAAAGACTCCGTTGGCCATTGCGGTATCGACGCCAAAGACGATTCACGACGCAATCCAGTTCGCCGACAAACAGAACGTCAAGGTGGTTCTGTTGCAGCCGCGCGAGCTAGGCAACGAAGGCGGGGAGCTGAAGGCCAAGAACATACCGGTGATTCTGGGCAAAGTGCTGGCCCTGCCGCATGGCGAAGACGATGCTTACGATCAGGCCTTCACGCTGCCGCTCGAATGCTACAAAGCCGGGGTGAAATTCGCCTTCGGCACGTTTGACAACCAGTTTGTGCGCAACCTTCCGTACCAGGCAGCTACCGCGGTGGCGTTCGGACTACCGCAAGAGGAAGCTCTAAAGGCGATCACTATCTACCCGGCGGAGATTTGGGGCGTAAGCGACCAGATAGGCTCCATCGAAAAAGGCAAGCTCGCCGACCTGGTGGTGACTACGGGCGACATTCTGGAAATTCAGACTCAGGTGAAACACGTACTTATCAAAGGGCAAGACGTAGACCTGACTAATAAACAGACCCGTCTATACGAAAAGTACCTGGCACGGCCATGACTCATGCGTAGGACCTGCGGTGTCTTTCCACGGTACTCAGAGGGCAGATTACCGCCTTCGACTCGGCCGCGAGGGTTAAGAAACTGCGCCTTGGGGCTTCTGAAGCTCGTCGGAATCCAGCCATAAAGTCACCGGACCGTCGTTCACCAGGTGCACCTGCATAGAGGCTTGAAACACTCCGCACTCCACGGGCACGGGGCCGCGGCGCGCGGCGGCCACAAAGTAATCATAGAGTTCGCGAGCCATTTCGGGAGGCGCGGCGCGGTCAAAGCTGGGCCTGCGCCCTTTGCGACAGTTTCCATACAGGGTAAACTGCGACACGATTAACATCGCACCGCCGGCCTCGATCAGATTGCGGTTCATCTTGCCGCAGTCATCGGGGAAAATACGGAGTTGAGTAGCTTTTTCCAGAAGAAAATCAGCTTCGGCACGGGTGTCGTCCTTCTCGATTCCAACCAATACTAGTAATCCCGTACGTATTCCTGCTACGGTCTTATCCCCGACCAATACTTTCGCTTCGCTTACCCGCTGAATCAGCAACCTCATATTATGACCTTAGAACCGGTACATACCTGTCTTCTATTTTGTAACATCCTTTACCGCTCCATGTTATAGTGTCCGGGGGAGAGCTCTAATGGCACGTCTTATCTCTACACATGACACAGCCACATTGCAGATGGCGCTGGTTGGATATGAGGTCGAGAGGCAAAAGATAGACGAGAGAATTCGCGAGATCCAGAGTCAACTTAAAGGCAAGGCTATTACGGCGGCGCCGGCAACGGGAGACCAAGCAGCGCCTGGGAAGCGCGTTTTGAGTCCCGCGGCGCGGCGCCGCATTGCAATGGCGCAGAAAAAGCGTTGGGCGGAGCATCGCAAGCGGCAGGCTCAAGCCAAGGCGGAAGCAAAGTAGGGGAGGGGCGGAGGATTTGGCGCCGGCTAGCCGGGCATTTCGCTCCGCTCAAGGGTGCAAGCCCGGGCTGCGCCTTGGCGGCGTTTCCAGAGTGTCACGTTCTGAAGAAGAACCGCCGGAATGCCGGGTGGCAAGCGATGCCGATGCGGATTATCGTACTGATCGGCCTGCCTGGCTCGGGTAAGTCAACTTACCTGGAGAAATCAGGCGCGATCGGTCTCTCGAGCGACCGGATTCGCCTCTGGCTGACCGATAAAGAGAACGACCAGAGCGTCCAGCGGCAAGTTTTCCAGACGCTGCGCTACTTGTTGCGGCAACGCCTCGGGATCGGCCGCCCGATCACCTATATCGACGCTACCAACCTGACGCCGCGCGAGCGCCGGCCCTATCTGGAGATTGCGCGCAAACGAGACTGCACGGCCGAGGCGGTATTCTTCGATGTGCCGGTCGAAGTGTGCCGCCGGCGGAATCAAGGCCGCTCGCGGGTGGTGCCGGACGACGTTTTGGCGCGGATGGCGGCGCGCCTCACGCCTCCGACAGAGGCGGAAGGATTCGCGAGGATCACGGTAATTCGGGAGTAGGGTTTCTACATTAAGAGAGCCTGGCTGGCAGACCACAAGAAACGATGGTCTGCCCCACGTCTGCCCCACTTACTCCTGTGGGCGGAAGCGGATGGCTGCGCCGCCGCCGGAGGCCAGTTTGAGGCGCAGCACGGTGCCCGGAGTTACGGGCTGTTGCGTGATTGTGGTGTGCTTGGGACGATCGGCGGCATCGGACGCGTCGGCGTAGATTTCCGCCACGTAATTGCCGTGGCCGAGGAATTCCAGCGGCAGATCCACTTCGGCGCCGCGCCAGCCGGTGATCGCGCCCACATACCATTCCCTGCCTTTGCGCCGCGCCACGCTGATGAATTCGCCCGGCCGGCCACCGGCAACCTCGGTTTCGTCCCAAACGTTGGGGACGGCGCGGATGAATTCGAAATCCTTCTGGCCTTGGTACGCCTCGGGATAATCGGAAACCATCTCAAAGCCACTCTCGAAGACCACATAGAGCGCCAACTGGTGGGCGCGCGTTCCCATCACCATGGGTTTCTTGCTCCGCGGCTCAAATTCGGCGCGCGTCACGTTGTCGAAACCGCCGGGAGTGTAGTCCATCGGGCCGGCGAGGGCGCGAGTGAAGGCCAGCGTCAGGTTGTGTTCGGGGGTGATGCGCGCGGACCACTTGCAGTATTCGAGCCCCATGACTCCTTCCCTGGTGAGCAGGTTGGGCCAGGTGCGATCGATGCCATCGGGCTTGAAGGCGCCGTGAAAATCGATCATGAGGCGATGGGCCGCGGCTTTGGCCAGCACGCGGCGATAAAAGTTGACCATCCACTGGTCGTCGCGATTCATGAAATCGATTTTGACGCCGGCAATGCCCCATTTCTCGAACAGCGGGAAAGCCTGGTCCATCTGGCGATCGATGTCGGTCCAATGGGCCCAGAGCCAGATGCGCACGTTCTTGGCTTTGGCGTACTCGAGGATGGCCGGCATGTCGATCTCGGGGTTGGTGCGGGTCAGGTCGGCGTGGGAGTCGTTCGGGCCGGTGCTTCGGTACGCCCAGCCGGCATCGATCAATAGGTACGGCAGGCCGGAAGCCGCGCTGAAATCGATGTAATGCTTCATGGTGGCGGTGTTCATGCCGGGCTTGAAGTCCACGCCCTCGGCCCAGGTTCCGCTCCACCAGTCCCAGGCGGTCTTGCCGGGCTTGATCCAGCTTGTGTCGGCGATAGCAGACGGCGGATTCAGGCTGGTGACGATATTCGATTCCACCAGCCGTCCCGGTTCGGCGCCGATGAGCAACACGCGCCAGGGAGTGGCTAGGGGAGCGTTGGCGGCCACCGCGAGGTCCTTCTGCTCGAGCGATGGCGAGAGGCGGCTGGAAAGCAGAAACGCGTCGCGCGAATTGTGTTCCAGGTACATGCCGGCGTAGCTCTCGATGTTGGCTTCGGTGATGGCGACCCACGCCGTGCCCGGCAATTCGGCCAGAAAAGGGAGGCCGATGAGCTCCCGCGGGTGAATCGCCGAGAGCGGCAGGGTGACGTAGGAATCTTCGTAGGGAGTTTGAAATCCGTCGAGGAGGAGCGGATAGGTGGTGGCATCCTTGGCCAGGCGGAAGGTGGTATGTTCGGCGGCCAGGCGGATTTCATCGAGGCCCGCTTGTTTGGGCACGACATAGCGAAAGGCCAAGCCATCGTCGAACGCGCGGGCCTCAAGTTGGAGGTTGCGATGGGGCGCATCGGTCTCTTCCAGATCGAGCGCCAGGCTGCGGTAGACGCTGTGAACGGTGGACGCTTTGCCGTGGAGCAGGGTGTAGGTTTCGTCGCCTTGCCCCGGAGTTACGTGTGAGACGCGGACGCGGGCGCCCAATACGGGTTGACCGGCTAATTCCAGGCCGAGGGTAGAGCGCAGCACCACCGGCTTGCCGCGAAAGTTCACCGTGTAGGCGAGCTGACCGCCATCGGCGGTGAAAGCGATTTCGAGAGCGCCGGAGGGCGAGGTCAAAGCCGATTGCGCGGCGGCGGCGACAACCGAAAGCATGCTCAAAGCGACTAGGTTTCGCATCAGCAATACTATAGCGCCGGGATGGGGCGGCGAAGTGCAGCGCCGAAGCGCGAAAAAGTCGCGAATTTCAGCGATATCCCCGCCGCCATTGCGACTAATGCGTGATAAAGTGAGATAATATCACGCTAACGCTATGATTGTATCGCTTTCGGTGTCCAACTTCCGGTCGTTTTCGTCGGAGGAGACTCTCTCGCTGGTAGCCAGCAATCGCTTGTCGGGCAGCCACGACGACCACGCGGTTCCCATTCCTGACTCCAAGGAAAGAGTGCTGCGCACGGCGGTTCTCTATGGGGCGAACGGCGCAGGCAAATCGAACCTCTTCAAGGCCATTCGATATTTGAAGTCGGTTGCTCTGGAGCCACGCAAGAAGAACAGGGGGACCGGACGGGAACCGTTTAAGTTCGCTGAGCCGCAGGATGAACCCTCAAGCTTCGATTTGCAGTTCATCGCGGCGGATAAGCTGTACCGATTTGGTTTCAAGGTTGACGATGAGCGGATCGTCGAGGAATGGCTGTTTCAGGTTGTTGGGAACCGGCAGAAACCGCTTTACGAGCGCACCACGGACGAAAATGGGAAGGTAACGATAGACGCGGAGGGCCTCAAGGGCGCCGGCGAGAAAGTAGTGGCCCTAGCAAGAGTGGGCGGACCGCAGAACCAGTCCTTCCTGGCCACGGCTAACGCAACGCTGGACGACTGGAGGGATTCTGGTGAGGAACTGGGCCGCGTTCTGACTTGGTTCCAGGGGAGCCTGAACCTCGTCGGCCCTGATGAGTCCATTGGACCGCTTGGGCACCAGTTGGATCAGGATTCGGGCTTCCTTTCATTTGCAGGCGCTTTCCTCAAGTCGGCCTCAACCGGAGTGGATCACTTAGAGGTGCTCAAGAAGGAGATCTCCCAAGACGAGATCCGACGGCTGTTGCCTGATAGTGCGGTCAGATCACTGAGAGACCTGCCCGGAGGGGCGGATGGTCTCCCCGTGGTGGTGAGACTAGAAGATGTCACCGAACTGCTGGTTGAGCGAAAAGGCGAGAATCGCGTCTATCGCATCGCCATTCAAGCAGCTCATGAACACGAGCCTGGAAAGGTGGTTCGGTTGGAACTCGCCGAGGAATCCGATGGCACCCGCAGACTGCTGAACCTGATCCCCGCCCTGCGTGCTCCGCGAGCGACAAGCGCCGTTTACTTCATCGATGAGATCGATCGCAGCCTCCATCCGATACTCGTCAAAGAATTCCTGGAGTTCTTCCTAAAGTCGACCGATGGCGGTCCTCGCCAGATCATTGTGACCACTCACGAATCGAATCTGCTCGATCAGGAATTGCTGCGCCGCGATGAGATTTGGTTTGCCGAGAAGGACCAGACAGCGGCTACGAGGCTGTACTCTCTCCTCGATTTCAAAGTCCGCAATGATCTCGAAATCCGCAAGCACTACCTGCAGGGCCGTTTCGGAGCGGTGCCGTTCCTGGGTAACTTGGAATCTCTGCTGACTAAGCCGGACCGGCCGGCATGAGTCTCATCCAGCGCCAGCCCCGACCGCTTACACGGGACGCCGCGAGCTTGAGGGACGATCGCCTTTTCATTGTGGCCTGTGACGATACGTTCGCTCCGAAACAGTATTTCGATTTTTTCCGACTCACGCGTGTGCAAGTCCACGTTGTGCCGACACCTGACGGTTCCTCCGCCGCTCGGCACGTGTTGGACCGTCTTTTGCGCGTCGAGCATGACGAGGACGACCAACGTTGGATGTTGCTGGACACCGACCACTGCGTGCAGGGCACCCACCTCGCGGGCTTTGTCGAAGCCTTGGCTGAGGCCAAGCGACAAGGGGTGAACGTCGCCCTCAGCAAGCCATCGTTCGAGCTCTGGTTACTCTTGCACCATGTGGAGGAGAGCGCCTTGGGCCCGCTGCCGACCGCGAAGGACGTCGAGGGAGCGTTGCGGGCCACGCTTGGACAGTACAACAAGACAAACCTCAAGCAAGGGCATTATCCTCTGGCGTCGGTATCCGATGCCTGCGATAGGGCCATACGCCTGGACGCCACGGTCGAGGGTGGGGATATTCCGCGTGAGAACACGACGCGGGTTTACCGGCTTTGGCAGGCCATCGCCGCCAAGGCGGCACCGCTGCAACTTCCTCCTGAGCTCCGCGGCTTGCTGCGATAGCGCCTCAAAAATGTGCGGATTGCCCCGCAGCTCGGATTCGGCTATCTCCGGCCCGCTATGCTGGACAGGTGACCCTCCCCGGCTGGCTGGTGGTCTCGGATCCGCGGTATGCGCCGCAGGTGCGTGCGCTCCTCGAGCGGCTTCCGGAGATGGACGGCGCGCCGATTCGGATCGAGACGAAGCGCAACCTGCGCGACCGGCATGGACCGGTCCACGCGGCGGCGTTTTTGCGGGACCGGCGCATGGTTTTCGATTGCGGGCGGGCCGAATTTCCGCGCATTTTCGTGCATGAGCTGTTTCATTTCGTCTGGCTGCGGTTGGGGAACCCGCTACGGCACACCTGGGAGGACTGCCTGGCGGCGGAGTTGCGGGCCGGCGCGCGGGGCGAGTTGGGGTGGTCGGCGGAATGGCGCAAGGGTGAGCTGGAGGCCGGAGAAATCGCCGCCCGCGGCCGGCGCTGGCGCGAGTATTGCTGTGAGGGCTTTTGCGATACCGCCGCCTGGTTCTATGGTGGCGCCGGCCGGCACCCGGAATTTACCCTGCGCAAACGGTGGCGCAAGAAGCGGGCGGCGTGGTTTAAGGCGGTATTGGACGGGCGGAAATTATCGATATAATCGAATCAGGAACGAAACGCTTGACGAAACACCCCCTATTGGTTGCTTTCACGGCCGTAGTTTTGGCCGCGGCCGGATCGGGCGGTTGCTCGTCTTCGGGTACGGCCAAAGCCGCCTCGCTGAAGCCCGAGAGCGAACGCAAGCCGGCGCCCGAATTCACGCTCAAGGATACCGACGGTAAGCTGGTGCGCCTTTCCGACTATCGCGGCAAGGTGGTGCTGCTGGATTTCTGGGCCACCTGGTGCGGGCCCTGCCGCGTCGAAATCCCCTGGTTTATCGAGATGCAGCGCAAGCACAAGGACCAGGGCTTCGAGGTGCTGGGCGTGGCCATGGACGACGAAGGCTGGGAAGTCGTGAAACCGTTTCTGGCCGACATGGGGGTGAATTACCGGGTGATGATGGGCAACGACGCCACCGCCCAGCTTTATGGCGACGTGGACGCCCTGCCGAGTACGTTTCTGATCGACCGGGACGGCCGGATTGCCGCCATACATCTTGGACTTAGCAGTAGAAAGGAATTCGAAGATGGTGTGGAAGAGCTGTTGCGGACTCCTGCTTTGCCTGCCCTTACTCTTCGCACAAAGTAGCGGCCATCTGAGCGTGGGGCAGGTGCACAGCGTGGCGGCCAAGCGCGGCGAGACGGTGGAAGCACGCATCCCGATGACGGTAGACGCGGGTTTTCACGTCAACAGCAATAAGCCGAGCGAAGATTACCTGATCCCGCTGAAGCTCACCTGGAATTCGACCGGCGCGCTCGAAGCCGGCGAGATCGCTTATCCCAAACCGTCCATGGAAAAGTACGCCTTCACCGATAAGCCGCTTTCCGTGCTGACGGGCAGCTTCGAGGTGGTGGCGCATTTCAAGGTTGCAAGCAATGCTCCGGCCGGGCCTGGCGTGGTGGCCGGCAAACTGCGGTACCAGGCCTGCAACTCCAACACCTGTTTTCCCCCCAAGACCGTCGATGTGAATTTGCCGTACTCGGTGCCATAGCTGAGGGCTGAAAGCTGAGCGCTGAGAGCTAGAATTAGGATAGGAGGCTCTCATGTTCACCATGTTGGCTGTCCTGGTTTACGGCGCGGCGGGAGTATTGTCCTTCTGGCTTTTGTACCGCTACGGGTCGCGCCGGTGGTATTGGCACGTTCTGGCGCTAGCATTGGCCGCGGGTGTCGGCCTGGCGCCTTCTCCTCCGGGCTGGCAGGGCCCGAATATCGACCTGATAACCGGATTCGTATTCCTGAGCCTGGCGATTTGGGGCATTGGCGGCCTGGCGAAGCTGCTCGCGCCCCATCGCGGACACCAGAAGACGGCCTGACAGGCTGGGAAGCCTGTCCCACTTGGGCCGGCGCTACAATTTTGATTTCATGCCACGCCGCGGCGCTCTGCGCAACCGGACCGAATACTGCGTGGCCAGAGCGGCGGTGTTCTCGCTGGAATGGGCGCCAGCCGGCTTGGCTTACGCGCTGGGGCGAGTCTATGCGCGCCTGCTCGATATTGCCATTCCACGCCTCGGCCGCGTGGCGCGGCGCAACCTGGAAGCGGCCTATCCAGAGCTGGAACCTGCGCGGCGGGAGGCCATCGTCGATGGCGTGTTCCGGTCCATCGCCCGCGTGCTGGTGACGTTTGCGCGGTTTCCGCGGATTCATCGCGGCAATCTCGACGGCTGGATTCGGCTCGAGGGCGGCGAGTACTTTCAAAAAGCGCTAGAGGCGGGCCGCGGCGTGCTGTTTGCCACGGCCCACTTGGGAAATTGGGAGCTGAGCGCCTTTGCCCATGCCATGCTGGCCGCGCCTATGAGCGTGGTGGTGCGCCCGCTGGACAATCCGCTGCTCGATCGGCTGGTGGAGAGGCGCCGCGCGCTCAGCGGCAATCGAGCCATCGGCAAGAAGGATTTCGCGCGCTCGATTCTGAAGGCTCTGGCCGCCAACCGGGCGGTCGGCATCCTGATCGACCAGAACGCGCTGCCCGGCGACGGCGTGTTCGTTCCCTTCTTCGGCATGCCGGCTTGCGCGAGCACAGGCTTCGCCAAGCTGGCGGCACATAGCGGCGCCACCGTGATCCCCGGTTTCGCCCTGTGGTGCGAGCGCGAGCGCCGCTTCGTGTTGCGATTCTATCCGCCCGTGCCCATGTCCGGCGACGCCGCCCGCGACACGGCCGCGCTGCAGGCGAAGCTCGAAGAAGTGATTCGACAATATCCCGACCAGTGGCTCTGGATTCATCGGCGGTGGAAAACGCGGCCGGAGGGGGAGGCGGGGTTTTATTAGGCGGGTGGCCTCGCATCCGATGAATGGGAGTTGTGGGCGTAGGCGCGCTTACGCCCTTTCGGGTTGGGTTTTCCCGCGCCGTTCCTGACCCACGGCTCACGCCGTGGGCTACTATCTGCCGCCCTGGCGGGCGGAAGATCGCGTGCCATTTGTTGAGAATTTCGCGCCTCTTGGCCGACTCACTTAAGGCCGGGGAAAGTTACCGAAAAGCCCGTAGGGCATGAGATAGACGCCGTTCCTGACCCACGGCTGACACCGTGGGCTACCGTCTGCCGCCCTGGCGGGCGGAAGATCGCGTGCCATTTGTTGAGAATTTCGCGCCTTTTGGCCGACTCACTTAAGGGCCGGGGAAAAGTTACCGAAAAGCCCGTAGGGCATGAGATAGTAGCCCACGGCGTAAGCCGTGGGGGCGGGGCAAGGGCGTAAGCGATGTCACACAGCTATTCCGCGTTGGCGGTTCACGTTGTGTTTTCTACCAAAGACCGTTTGCCGGACTTGTCGCCGGAACTGGCCGGCCGGTTGTTTCCGTACATGGGTGGAATCGTGAGGGAGCGGAGGGGCGTTCCGCTCATCATCAATGGTCCGGCCGACCATGTTCATTTACTGCTGTCTCTTCCGGCAACCGAGTCCGTCGCAGAGTTGCTTCGCGTGATGAAGACTAATTCGTGCCGGTGGGTGCACGAGCAGTTCCCGGCCAACAGCCGTTTCGGCTGGCAAGCGGGGTACGCCGCCTTTACCGTAAGCGCGTCCCGGCTGGAGCAGGTGAAAAGCTACATCGCCGCGCAGCAGGCGCACCATCGCAAGGTCAGCTTCCAGGAAGAATTCATGACGTTCTTGAGGAAGCACGGCTTGGCCTACGATGAGCGGGAGCTCTGGGCTTAGAACCCACGGCTCACGCCGTGGGCTACTATCTGCCGCCCGGCCGGGCGGACGGCCACTTATTCCACCCGATAATTGGGCGCTTCCTTGGTAATGATCACGTCGTGGACGTGGCTTTCGCGCAGGCCGGCGGGCGAGATGCGCAGGAAGCGGGCGTTCTTCTGCAGGCTGGGAATATCGGGCACGCCGCAATAGCCCATGCCGGAGCGCAAACCTCCCACGAGCTGGTAGACCAGATCGGCCAGCGGGCCTTTGGCGGCCACGCGGCCTTCGATGCCTTCGGGCACCAGCTTCGAGTTCGGGTCCTGCTCGTAGCGGTTGGGCTGGCCTTGCGACATGGCGCCCATCGAGCCCATGCCGCGGTAGGTCTTGAAGGTGCGGCCCTGGTAGAGAATGGTCTCGCCGGGGCTTTCGTCGGTGCCCGCCAGCAGGCCGCCGATCATGACCGTATCCGCGCCCGCGGCGATGGCCTTGGTGATGTCTCCCGAATACTTGATGCCGCCATCGGCGATCAGCGGCACGCCGGCTTCTCGGGCGGCGCGCGAGCATTCCGCAATGGCCGTGATCTGCGGCACGCCGGCGCCCGATACCACCCGCGTAGTACAGATCGAGCCCGGCCCGATGCCCACCTTGATGCCGTCCACACCCAGTTCGGCCAGTTCCCTGGCGCCTTCGTAGGTGGCCACGTTGCCCGCCGTCAATTGCACTTGCGGGTACTTGCTCTTGATGGTCTTGACGGCGGACAGAACGCGGCTGGTGTGGCCGTGCGCGGTATCGATGGCCAGCACGTCCACTTTACGCGCCACCAGTTCCGCGGCGCGCTCTAGAAAATCGCCGGTGGCGCCGATGGCCGCGCCCACGCGCAGCCGTCCTTTGTCGTCTTTGGCCGCGTGGGGGTATTTCAGCTTCTTCTGGATGTCTTTGACGGTGATGAGCCCCTTGAGGTTGTAATTGTTGTCCACCACCAGCAGTTTTTCGACGCGGTGCTTGTGCAGGATCAACTCGGCCTGCTCCAGGGTGGTGCCTACGGGAACGGTGATGAGGTTCTCCTTGGTCATGACCTCGGAGATGGGCGCGTCGAAGCGGGTTTCAAAACGCAGATCGCGGTTGGTGAGGATGCCCACCAGCTTGCCGCACTTAACCACGGGCACGCCCGAGATGCGGTAGCGCGCCATCAATGCCTGGGCGTCCGCGATGGATTGTTCGGGCTCGATGGTGATGGGGTCCACGATCATGCCGCTTTCACTGCGCTTGACGCGGTCCACTTCTTCCGCCTGCCGCTCGACGGACATGTTGCGATGGACGATGCCGATCCCACCCTGCTGCGCCAGGGCAATCGCCAGGTGCGATTCCGTTACGGTGTCCATGGCGGCGGACACGATGGGAATATTCAAGCTGATGGAGCGGGTGAATTGCGTGCGCGTATCGGTGTCGGTCGGTAAGACTTCGCTGCGGGCTGGCGCGAGCAAAACATCGTCGAACGTCAGCCCCTCGATAAGAGCTTCCTGAATCATAGGGGGTTGTTCCATGATAACGTACGGCGGCCGAAGAGCACGGCTGGCGCTGGGTGGGACAGACGATCGTTTCTTGTCGTCTGTCGAGCAGCCTGACGTGGCGGGCACGACAGACCACGAGGCGATGGTCGGTCCCACATGGAATCTATGCAATTTTTCGCACATTTCCCCTTCTTTTTGCGGTACCCTGTTCGGGGTACATGTTGAGCGGACTCCTTGCCCTGTTCATCCTTTGCCTGGCTGTAGCGCCGCGCTTAGCCGAAGCGCAGTCCGGCGGTTTCGATTATTACCTGCTTTCGCTGTCCTACGCTCCGGACTTTTGCGCCCAGCCGGGCGGTTCCAAAGCGCCGCGCGAGTGCGGAGCGGGACGCCGCGCCGGGTTCCTGGTGCATGGGCTTTGGCCGCAATCGAACGCAGGACGCGGTCCGAGCCACTGCGGGCCGGCGCAGCCGGTGGGGGACCGGCTGGTGCGCGCGATGCTGCATTACTTTCCCGACGAGTCGCTGATTCAGCACGAATGGGCCACGCACGGCGCCTGCTCCGGCCTCAGCCAGGCCGATTACTTCGCCGCCGTGCGCAAGGCTCGGGATGCGATCGTCATACCTGCCTCGCTGGCCGCGCCGGCCAGTGCCGTGAACCTCTCGCCGGCGAATCTGTTGCGCGCGTTCACCTCCGCCAACCCTTCGTTTCCGAAAGGCGCTTTCGCGCTTTCCTGCTATCGCGACGGCGAGCTGCAGGAAGCCAGGGTATGCTTCGACAAAAGCCTCTCGCCGCGGCCGTGCGGCAACGGCGCCGGAATTTGCCGCGAGCGCACCATCAGCCTCCTGCCGGTGAATTGAAGCGCCCGGCGGCTCTCAGCTCGGTTTGATGAACGTGCCGTTGTGCAGCTCGTCCAGCGCCTGCCGGAGCTGAGCTTCCGTGTTCATGACGATGGGGCCGTACCAGGCAACCGGCTCCTCGAGCGGTTTTCCCGATACCAAAAGGAAGCGGATGCCCTCCGGACCAGCCTGCACCACCACTTCGTCGCCGCGATCGAACAGGACCAGCGAGTGGTTGGCCACGTCGTAGACGGGCTCGCCGTTGGTTGAGGCGGCCTGTTCGGTGAGAACGGCGCGGGGATCGGAGGCGTCGCGAAACGTGCCGGAGCCCGCGAAAACATAGGCGAAAGCGTTGCGCGTGGTCTCCACCTTGAGCCGCTTACGCTTGCCGGGCGGCACGGAAACGTCGATGTAGCTCGGATCGGCGGCAACGCCTTCCACCGGCCCTCTTTGACCCCAGAACTCGCCGCACACGACGCGCACGCGAGTGCCGTCGTCGTCGGTGATTTCCGGAATCGCCTTGGACGGAATGTCCTGATAGCGCGGGGCGGTCATTTTCAGCGACGCCGGCAGGTTGGCCCAGAGTTGGAATCCCTGCATGCGGCCGCGGGCGTCGCCTTTCGGCATTTCCTGGTGGAGGATTCCGCTGCCGGCCGTCATCCACTGAACGTCGCCCGCGGACATTCTGCCTTTGTTTCCCAGGCTATCGCCGTGCTCCACGGAACCGGCGAGCACGTACGTGATGGTCTCAATGCCGCGATGCGGATGCCAGGGGAAACCGGCCAGGTAATCCTCCGGGTTATCGTTGCGGAAATCGTCGAGCAACAGAAACGGGTCGAAATCCTTGGTTTTGCCGAACCCGAAGGCGCGCTGGAGTTTTACCCCGGCGCCTTCCACGGTCGGCTTGGTTTGCAAAATTTGTCTAATGGGACGGAGCGACATCGCATTTCCCTCCTACTGAGTTTTATATTGTTCCATGTGGCCCGGGCGCGTCTGCCGTCCGGGCCGCACCTGCCTCACTTAGCGCACGGTTTCGCAATTACGGTGACGTGTCCGGCAACCGCTCCCTAAGAAAGTGTGAAATAATTGGCCAAACCATTTTTGCCATCCAATGTTTTGAGAGACTTAGGCTGTGCAAAACTGGCCGGAAATCGAATATTTCACAGCTTCTAACGGTCGCGGCTCGGAAACGCGCGAAACCGAGCCGCGACCGTTAGGGAGCGATTGCCTGACACGTGACGGTGCGAAACCGAATACTTAGCTCTTTATGAGCTGGACTTCCAAGGTAATGGTCACTTCGTCGCCCACCAGAAAGCCGCCGGTCTCGAGCGCGGTGTTCCAGTGCAGGCCGAAGTCTCTGCGGTTGATCTTGGTGGTGGCCGCGAGCCCCACGCGGGTGTTGCCCCAGGGGTCCTTGGCGGGCGCGGTGGGACCGTCGACGGTAAACACGACCGGGCGGGTTACGCCGCGAATGGCCAGGTTGCCTTTTACGGAGAGTTCGCCGCCCGCGGTGCGGGTCACTTGGGTCGATTCGAACGTCAGGACAGGGAAGTTGGCTACGTCGAGGAAGTCGGCGCTCTTCAGGTGAGCGTCGCGCTGGGCCTCGTAAGTATTGATGGAAGCCGCTTCGATGGCCGCCTGAACGCGCGAATTGGTAATGTCGCCTTGGTCCAGCGTCACCACGCCGCTCACGGCGCTGAATTGTCCTTTGACGTTCGAGATCATCATGTGCCGTACCTTGAATTCGGCCGCGGAATGTGCCGGGTCGATTTTCCAGGTGGTGGCGGTTGGCGCCACGGTCGATGTGCTCATGGTGTTTGGGTCCTTTCGGTGTTCTTTACTATCTCGTTATACGGATAATCGTTACAACAGATAAGATGCAAAAAAAGAGATCAGGTCAGCCGGCTGCGGCAGGCGGCCAGTAGCTCGCCAAGCTCCCGCAGGCGCTTGGGGCCCAGGTGGCCCAATTGGCCGCGGTGAGCCTGCTGGATCGGCTCATCCAGCCGGGCCAGGGCCTTCAGACCTTCCGGCGCGATGCGGACGAGCACCGCGCGGCGATCGCGGGTTTCGCGACAGCGCGTAATGAGGGTGCGCTTCTCCAGGCGATCGAGCAGGCGGGTGATGTCCGGGTCGCGCGTGATCATACGGTTGCCTACTTCGCCGCACGTGAGCCCGTCAGGGGCGCCGCGCAGAATTCGCAGCACATTGTACTGGGTGGACGAAAGATCCTCGCCTTTCAGCACTTGCGCCAAGCCGCGCGAAAGCACGTCGGTGGTGCGCACGAGGTCGAGAAAAACGGTTTCCTCGCGGCAGCCGGTCCGGCGAATCGTGGCTTCTGTCTGGATTCCCTCGCCCACGCTCCCAATATATCCGTTTAAACGATATTTGTCAAGAGGTAGTATGTGACAACGAGATTAGCCCCGAAAGCCATTGAAAACGCGAATCGGCCCTATAAAAAACTTTCGCTTATCCTCAGGCGGTGGAATGAGCCAAGAATCGGCACGGCTACGTTACAATAGTGCAAATTCACACAACCGGAGGCTCCGCTCTGCGATTCTCGTCCTACCAGACCGATGGTTTTTACGACGAAATGTTCGAGGCCGACGGCAGTTCGCGGCCGCACGTCCGCCTGTTGGTGGAAATCATCGAGTCGCTCTCGGACGGCGCATTGCTGCGCTATAAGCACGCCGCCGAAACTTTGTTGCTGCAGATGGGAATCACGTTTAACGTGTATGGCGATTCGGCCGGCGCCGAGCGCATCTTCCCTTTCGACCTGGTGCCGCGCATCGTTCCCGCCGCCGAATGGAGCATCATCGAAAGCGGCCTGCAGCAGCGCATTCACGCCCTGAACGCCTTCATCGACGACATCTACCACGAGCAGAAAATCCTCAAGGACGGCATTATTCCAAGCGAGGTGATTCTCTCGGCGGCTTCCTACCGCAAACAGTGCCAAGGTCTGAATCCGCCCTGGGGCGTGTGGTGCCACATCACCGGCACCGACCTGGTGCGCGACCGGGACGGCTGTTACTACGTGCTGGAGGACAATCTGCGCGTGCCTTCCGGCGTTTCCTACGTGCTCGAAAACCGCGAAGTGCTGAAGCGCATCTTCCCCGGCGTGTTCGAAGGGTTGTCCGTGCGTCCGGTGAACGAATACCCCAGCCGGCTGCTGGAAATGTTGGAGTCGCTCGCGCCCGCGGGCGTGGCGGAGCCGCGCGTGGTTCTGCTCACCCCCGGAATCTATAACTCGGCCTATTTTGAGCACAGCTTTCTGGCGCAGCAAATGGGCGTGCAGTTGGTGGAGGGCCGGGACCTGGTGGTTTCCTCCGGGGACGTCTTCATGCGCACCACCAAGGGGCTGGAGCGTGTGCACGTGATCTACCGGCGCGTGGACGACGATTTTCTCGATCCCGAAGCTTTTCGCCCCGATTCGCTGCTGGGGGTTCCCGGCCTGCTGGCTTGTTACCGCGCTGGCCGCGTGGCCCTGGCCAACGCGCCCGGCAACGGCGTGGCCGACGACAAAGTGATCTACGCCTACGTGCCCGAAATCATCAAATACTATGAAGACCGCGACGCCATCCTGCCCAATGTGCCCACCTATCTGTGCTGGCGCGACCAGGACCGCGCCTATGTGCTCGATCATCTGGATCGGTTGGTGGTGAAAGCCGCCAACGAATCGGGCGGCTACGGCATGCTGGTGGGACCGCACTCGACCGCCACCGAGCGGGCCGAGTTCGCCGGCCGCATTCGCGCGAATCCCCGAAACTACATCGCCCAGCCGACGCTCGCTCTCTCCCGCGCGCCGACCATCGTCGACGACCACTTCGAAGGCCGGCACGTCGACCTGCGACCCTACGTCCTGTGCGGCAAGGAAATCTACGTGCTTCCCGGCGGCCTCACGCGCGTGGCCATGCGCAAAGGATCGTTGGTGGTGAATTCCTCGCAAGGGGGCGGGAGCAAGGACACCTGGGTGTTGGCGCCGCACCCGACCGAGTTGCAGTCGCAATCGCAGATCCAGGCGGAACCGTCATGATGGCCGCCCCGAAAAGACCGTTACTCAGCCGCGTGGCCGACGCCGTCTACTGGATGGCCCGCTACATTGAGCGGGCCGAAAACGTCGCCCGCTTCATCGACGTCAATCACAACCTCACGCTCGACCTGCCGCGCCATTACTCCGACCAATGGCAGCCCATCGTCGATACCACCGGCGACCGCGCCATCTTTCAAGAGCGGTACGGCGAGGCGACCCAGGAAAATGTGGTTCGCTTTCTGGCCTTTGAGCCTGAATACCCCAACTCGATCTACTCCTGCATCGTCGCCGCCCGCGAGAACGCCCGCTCCGTACGGGAAACCATTTCTTCGGAAATGTGGGAGCAGATCAACAGCATGTACCTGCTGGTTACGGCCCAGAACCGCAAAGGCCTTCCGGAAGTGCTGCCCGAATTCTGCCTCCAGATCCGCATGGCCTGCCACCTGTTCCAGGGCATCACCCAGGACACCATGAGCCACGACGAGGCATGGCACTTCATTCAGTTGGGCCGGCGTCTCGAACGTGCCGATAAAACCAGCCGCACGCTGGATGTGAAATACTTCATCCTGCTCCCTTCCGTCATCGACGTCGGCACTCCCTACGACGATGTGCAGTGGACCGCGCTGCTCAAATCCGTCACCGGTTTCGAGATGTACCGCAAGAAGCACGGCCGCATTTCGCCCGACCGCATCGTGGAGTTTCTCCTCCTCGATGGCGACTTTCCGCGCGCTGTGCGCCAATGTCTTGCGCGTGCCGACGACGCTCTCCACGTCATTACCGGCACGCCGCGCGGCGCTTTCTCCTGCCAGTCCGAACAGCGCCTGGGCCTGCTGCGGTCGGAACTGGATTATGCTCATGTCGAGGCGATTTTGAGCGCCGGCCTGCACGAATTCCTGGACGCTTTGCAGACCAAGATGAACACCGTCGACGAGTGCATCTTACAAGACTTTTTCGCCCAGCGCGCCGCCCCGGCAACGGCGGGAGCGTGAGTGTCGATTTCCGAGCGCAGTCCGTCGTCCAGGACGTTCCGTGACAGCCGCAGCAACCGCTCCCTGAGTGCTCCTTACGGGAAGGCAATACTGGCGGGAACGCCAACGCGAGTTTTCGCCAGGCCCGGCGTAGTCTAAGAGCAGCTAACCGAGTGAAGGCGCCACTTTGCCGGACTGGGTTACCCCTTGAGCTTTTTCTCCGCCGCCGCCGCCCCGTTTCCTTTCGGCTCGAAACCCGCTTGCCGCAGAGCTTCTTCCAGCGCCTCCAGCACCAGCACCACATTTTCCGCCGTCGAACCGTAACCCATCAGGCCGATGCGGAAGATCTTGCCTGCCAGCGGACCGAAACCGCCGGCAATCTCGATCGAGCGCTTCTCCAGCAGGTACTGCCGCACCGCGGCTTCGTTCACTCCCTCGGGCACCGAAACCGTGTTCAGCGTCCACAAACGGTCGCCGCTCGTCTCCACCAGCATGAGAAGGCCCATGGCCTCGATGCCGGCAACGAACGCCGCGTGATTGCGCTGGTGACGCGCCCAGCGGTTTTCGCGGCCTTCCTCGGCCACCATGGCGAGGCCCTCGCGCAACGCATAGAACAACGTAGCCGAAGCCGTGTGATGATATTTGTGGCCGCGATAATAGCCGTCGAGCAACTGCAGATCCAGGTACCACGATTGCACCGGGGTAGCCCGTTTCTTCAGCCGGTCCAGCGCCTGCGGCGAGACCGTCATCGGCGCCAGACCGGGAGGGCAGCCCAGGCCTTTTTGGGTGCAACTGTAGGCGATATCGATACCGTTGGAATCCACCAGCGTGGGCATGCCGCCCAGCGACGTCACGCAGTCCGCGATTATCAGCGCATCCACCTCATGCGCCGCCTCCGCAGCCGCCTGCACCTGGTTGTACATGCCGGTGGAAGTCTCCGCCTGCACCATGGCCACCATCCGCGGCCGCTCGCGCAAAATGAATTCGCGCGCCTGCCCGGCATCGAACGGCTGGCCCCACGCCCGGCTGAGCCGCACCACCTGGGCGCCCTGCCGGGCAGCCATTTCGCCGATGCGGTCGGCGAAAAAGCCATTGCTCAACACCGCGAATTTCGCGCCCGGCTCGGTGAAATTGGCCACTGCCGCTTCCATTCCCGAGCTTCCCGTCCCGGATGTCGCCAGGTTAAAGTCGTTATCCGTCGAGAAGGCGTACCCCAACAGCGCGCGGATCTCATCCGTCACCTGGAAAAAGAACGGGTCGAGGTGCCCTACCACGTTCTGCTGCATGGCCTGATACACGCGCGGCGCCACCAGGCTCGGCCCGGGTCCGAACAACCATCGGGAGGGAGCGCACAACGGTGCGTAACGTTGAACTGTGCCTGTCATTTTGAGGTTTTGGCTTTCTTGTATTGTTCTCGTATGGCTTCGATCTGCCGGGCGTGAGATTCGGCGTGGTTCGAAAAAAGTTCCAGCATCTGCCGCAACGACAACGGCCCCCGTTCGGTGTGCCTCCCGGTGCGCTCGTACGCCGCTTCATCCAGCCCTTTGAGCAGCTCGTAGTTCTCGGCCCGCAGGCGGCGAAAGCTTTCGAGCGATTGCTTGGGCTTGCGGCGGGCGTAGTCCAGCCGTTCCACCCACGCATTCTGGTCGAATGGTACCAGGGTGGGATTGTCTTCCGCGATCACCTGGCGCAAGCGCCCCGCTGCCACGATCTCGGTATCGGCCACGTGCGCGATCAACTGGCGGATACTCCACTTTCCGGGCGCCGGGATGTAATCTTCCTCCTCGCCAAAAACTCCGGTGAGGATCACCGCCATCAGTTCCGGGCCGCGGCGGAATCGTTCGAGCAGATCGGGAATTTCAGGCATGGGAGTTCGTTTAATAGTAATCGGCGCAGCTCAAGTAATAGCCGCACTGGGAGCACACCAGCTTGCACTTCAGCTCCGTCAGGCGGGTCGAACAGCGCGGGCAGTAGAGCATCGGCTCTTCGTCCCGTCTGGAGGGTGCGGTTACCTTGGGCTCGGGCGATCCACCTTCCTTCAAGATCCCTCAATTATAGCGCCCGTGCCCGCATCGGGCTCGTGCGGTCAGCCGTGCGGCCCTCCCGGGGAATCGCTGGGAAATGTGGCGTTGGAGCGCAGGACTTCAAAGCGGGATAAGTTGGTGGACGAGATGGGATTCGAACCCACGACCCCGGCGTTGCGAACGCCGTGCTCTCCCAACTGAGCTACTCGCCCACACGCTCCTTTACAATATAACAGATGGTCAGCCTGAGAACGATCGGGCGATTGCGCCGCATGCGGCTCGATTGGGACCGGAGGGCGCGCGAGAACGCCCGCCACTTCGTCGTCACCCACCAGGCGGAATGGTCGGACGAGGAGTTCTTCCGTTCCGGCGAAGTGGCCATGGAAGAAGACATTCTGAACGATTTGGGGAACATCTGCCAGGGGAAGGACCCCAAGTCCATGCGGGTAATCGAAATCGGCTGCGGCGCGGGACGAATGACGCGCGCCCTGGCCGGTTTCTTCGGCGAAGTTCATGCCGTGGACATCAGCCCGGAAATGGTTCGTCTGGCGCGCCGGGCGGTCGCCGGGTTCAAGAACGCGTCCGTCTATTGCAACAACGGAAGAGACCTGCGGGTATTGCGCGGGCCCGCTTGGAAAAGGCTCCTCCGCGCCGCCCCGCCTCGATTCGACTTTGCATTCTCCAGCATGGTGTTCCAGCATATTCCGAGCCGCCCGATCGTCGAATCGTACGTTCGGGACGTGGCGGCGCTGCTCCGCCCCGGCGCGCTGTTCAAGTTCCAGGTGCAGGGGAACCCGCGCGTGGGTATCGAGGGGAAGAATAGCTGGATCGGCGCGTCCTTCACCGAAAAGGATGCGCGCGAAATGGCGGACCGGTGCGGCTTTGAACTGAGGTATCAAGCCGGCGCCGGCGATCAATACTATTGGCTTTGGTTCTTTTGCCGGGGCTAAGACGCGCCGGCAGTCCTCGACAGGGCCCTCTGGGAGCCCGTTTCGCCGCCCTCGCGCCGCGAAGCCCAGTACCGCTTCATGCGCGCGGAAACCTCTTGCCGCTCTCCGGCGCTCATTCCATGACGCCCCCGGCGTTTCGGGCGTTCCTCCGTCGGTATGCCATCCAGTTCGGACTTGCGCAGGCATTCGAGCGAGGCAATGGCACGCTCGACTTTGTCCTTCTGCCAATACAATTCCTGCAATGTCTTACTCAAATCCATCGCCATCCCCGTAACGAGCCCGCTTCTTCCAAACCAGTGGGCGATTTACACATTGAGTCGATTAGAGCCACGATCCCGGTCTGGCTGGCTCCCGACCGGCCCCAGGTTAGGACAAGCAACAACCCGGTAGAAATAGTATGGCTCAAGAATGCAAATTAATCTACAAACTTTAGGCATAGAAACTTTATACGGCTCTGAGTGAGAATCCGACGGATGGGCCATTTTAGGCTGCTTTCTTGACCGTGTGAACCGCGATGAATTCGACGTTGGTCACGGCCATCCGCTTGGCCTTCAGTAGCAGGTAGCGGAGGT
>Ga0187848_10000575_pt1 | contig 33176 bp, 12 predicted proteins | sample June2016WEW_4_40_FD_132424 | JGI IMG/M metagenome (GOLD analysis project Ga0187848, IMG submission 132424) | Peatland microbial communities from SPRUCE experiment site at the Marcell Experimental Forest, Minnesota, USA - June2016WEW_4_40 | ecosystem: Environmental > Terrestrial > Soil >... | reverse complement strand
TCGGTCAGCGCGTAATGGCGCACGTGCTGTCCGGTGATCAGAAGGACCGAATCGCCGTGTCCGCTCTTCTTATAGCGCTTGTACGCCTGCAGGATTCGCGGATCGTCGAAGCCCAGCACCCGGTCGTGATAGGCATGCGCCAGCTCGTGGAGCACGCACCAGGGCTGCTCGTTGACCTGGCGTGCCCGGGCGAAATCGGCCGCGTCGGGGAGGTGAACGCAGCGTGCCAGCTCGCGGGAATAGCCGTGCGATTCGAGCCACTCGGCCGACGGATGGTACTGCATCGAGTGCAGATTGCCGTGCGTCAGATCGAGCACGATAGTGACGGCCTTGAGCTTCGCCAGGCGATCGGGGGCGACGACATAGGTGATGTCGCCCAACTTCGCTTCCAGGAGCTTCAAGGCCCTGACGCCCAAGGCTTCGTTGGGCGCCCGGAGCAGCCGATCATCGACGCGCACGGTCCAGCCTTCGATGTGCCGGACGCTCCGCGAGGTCGGCTTTGCGGGCTCGGGCTTTTCCTCCGCGCGGCCCGTCGCCAAGAGCAAACACGCCAGCGCAAAACCGCAAGACGCCCGCGCAATCGTCGTCATGGCAGCTTTCTCCTTGTCATTATTTCACGACCAGCTTGCGATCGGCCGTCTTTCCACCGGCGAGTTCCACCGCCTTGAGGACCCATGGGCCGGGGGGATCATTCAGGGCCAGCGAGAATGCGGCCTCGGTCCGGGCCTGGCCGGGCCCCAGCAGCCGCGGTCCCGAGTAATACGATCGCAGCGTCCCGGCCGGATCGTACACTTCCAACCGTACCACGCGAACCGCGCCGTCGGCCTGCCCGGTGCCCAGGGCGCAGCGGACCGAGGATCCCCGCGTCGCTTCCGCCGGGCACTCCAGCGTCGGCGCCGGGCGCTCGACCGGCGACAGGCAGTACACCTTGGCCGCACCCGGATAGAGCACGGCCGCGATCTTGCCGGTCTGCCCCAAGTGCTTCTTCTTCCGGACGTCGTACACGTGCAGGGCGGCGGGCAAACGGATCGCAAAAGCGTCTTCCGGTTCTCCGCCGACGTATTCCCGGATGATTCCCAAATAGCGGACGTCCTGATCGGTGAAGGACACGACGTGGCCGTGGAAGGCATTCTTCCCCGCCGGTTCCACCGCGAACTCCGGCCGGATTCCCGCCAAGGCCAGCCCGCCGGCGATCAGTTGGCGGAACACCGTCTCGCCGCGGCCTCCCATCTGCCGCTCTTCGAGGTATGGCACCAGGCAGAGGTTCAGGTAGACGGCCTGTCCCTTGCCGGCGGCAGCATGGTAAATCAGGTCCTGGGCGCGATCGGGAGAGCGGAGGACGGCCGCGGCCTTCGCCGGCACGACCTTCCCCAAGGGCGCGATGCCGGCAATCTGCCGGCCGCGTTTCAGGCCGCCCCAGTCTTCGTTGAGCGTCAGCTCGGGCTTTCCGCCCGCGGAGGGCTGGCGGTCGGGCGACAGGCCGAACAGGTCGTCCAACTGCCCCGAGTTCAGCGTGCGGCAATGCTCGTTCATCCAGCCGGGGCTGTTGTCGGCGATCACCACGCCGCCGCCTTGGGCAAAGGCCCGGATCTCGGCGGCCTCCTTGTCCGACAGGGCCAGGCACTCCGGCAGGACCAGGGCCCGGTAGCCGTGTTCGGCGAGAAAGCCCGGCGACGCCAGTTGGGCGCAGGCCACGAAGTCGAATTGCAGGCCGCTGTCGTGCAACAGCGAAACCCAGGCGTTGCGGACCTTCTGGCAGCGCTGTTCGCGGTTGAGGATGCAGTTGGCCTGGATGCTGGGGTGGGAATGCAGGATGGCGATCGGGGCCGGATCGCGGCGGACGCTCCGCAAGAGCGGCCAGATGCCGCCGCGGACTTCGGCCAGGAAGTTTTTGGCCTCGAGACCCGTCTCGGAGATCGTCAAGTCCGGGAGGAAGTAATTCGGCGTTCCTAGGGAGGTGAGGCCGAAGCACTCGTAGAACACGGCCCACCACATGCTGCCTTCCCGCACCGGTCCGCACGCCCGGCCGCAGGCGTTGTTCAGATACGGGGCCACGAGCGTGCCGGCCGTTCGGCTGAAAGCCTGGTGGAGGTATTGCGTGTTCTCGCTGCCGTAGCTGTGCAGCACCCTGAGGCTGTGGCAGAGCTTCCACCAGTCGACGCCGTTGCCCGCGGTGGCGTCCTGGGTGCCGGAGATGCTGATCTTGGCCTGGGGGTCCACCTCCTCGAGGGACTTCTGCAAGCAGGCGAAGAAATCGGCCAGGGAGTCGTCCATGAACGTGCGGAAGTCGGCCCAGGGCGCGTAGTTGCCGCCGGCCCGCCGGCGGGCCTCGTCCGCGGTCATGGGCGCGATCTCGGCCCAGTCCTTGTACCCGGTCCCCCACTGGCCGTTCAGGGCCGCGACGGTCCCGTAGCGCCGCTGGAGCCACTGGCGGTAGGCCGCGATGCTGGCCGGGGCGAAATCGAAGTCGTAATAGGTGTTGTAGGAGGTGAGGGTCATTTCGTCCCCAAGGCAGTAAGCGTAGCCGCCGCCGTAGGCCATGGCCATTTCCGCCGCTTTGCGCACGGACTGCTTCGCCCGCTCTCGATAAGCCGGGTCCCACAAGCACGGCTCGCGGACCAGGTACTTTCGATCCTTCGTCTTGGCATAGGCGTTGCTCTTCTCATGGAACTTGGGGTCGCTCACGTCCCAGATGCAGAGCGGCGACGTGCTGCCGCAGACCTCCGCGTCCAACACCGCAAACAGCGGGTTGTCCATCATGGTGGTGATGCCGATCAGGCCGGCCCGCCGCCTATCGAGGTCGTAGAGATACGGGAGCGGCCAACTGTGGATCGCGGAACAGTACCATTCGTATTGGCAGCACTGCATTGGGTCCCAGGTGCGCGGCTTGAGCAGGAGCACGGTCTGGGTCTGCTCGTCGAGGATCCGCCCGCCCTGCCGGAGCCGCACTGCCACGGTCATGGGGACGGACAGCGCATCCAGCGGCCGGGCCTCGAACGCCGTGGCTGGGGCCGTGGCCGCCAGTGCCTGCCGGAACACCACCCGGCCGTGGAAGTCGGTGATCTGGACGTCCAGGGCATGCTCCGGCCCGGGCTGGCCGCTGAGTCTCACCCGCCCCCGCACCACCGGCTCGCTGCCGGGCGGCAGGATCGATTTCTCGAGCTCCACGGTTGCAATCTCCAGCGACGGCCCGGTCTGGTAATACCCTGAGGCCCAGGTGACGACCTTCCCCTCGGGCGTGAGGACGCGAAGGTCCGCAAGCGTCACGCCCGGCATCAGGTCCGCCGGGGGCGTGAAATGGAAGGTGTTCTGCCCCTTGACGAGGTCCACGCCCTGCGATTGACTCGTCATTTCTTCGGAGAACTTGTTGCGGTAGGTCATTTCGAGAACGACGCGCCGTCGCCGGTCCGGACACTCGACGGTCACGGCCAGGCCGCCGCCGGCGTCCCGTCCGGCCACTTCCGCCGCGAGGTCGGGCTCGCGGCCGGCGGCCCAAAGCAGTCCCCGGCCCGCCAGCGAGAAGAAATACTCCCAGTACCGCCATGTGATCTTGCGGCCGGCGCGGTCCGTCATGACGCCCGGTTTCCGGGTCCGTGAATCGGTCTCGTTCTGGGCCTGCGGGGTAATGCGGCTGAACGAGTATCCCTCGCCGGTCAGGAGATTGGAGTACACGTCCCAAGCGAAGCAGACCCAGCGGCCCTTGCCGATCTCTCCGGCGCCGAGCAGGGGGATTTCCTTGGGGATGCTGTCCCCCTTGTGCGTCAGGAGCACGCTGTCTTCGGGGATCTGGCCGTCGTAGGCGATGCCGCCGATGCGGGGCAGCAGGTCGTAAGGGGTCCCCGCGGTGAGGAAGTGTTGCCGCTTGGCCTCCAGGAAGCCGAAGCCGCTCCGCTTCTCGCCGCGGGCAAAGGGCCAGATGTGCTGCAAGTCGCCCGCCACGCCCACCGGGGCCACGTAAACCAGTCCGGTGCCGGCCTTCACCTTGTCGAGGATCGCCTTGCGGGTTTCGTCGTCGAAGGTCTTGGCCCAGTGCAGGCCGGCGATCATGATCACGTCCAGCGGCTGCTGGAGCTTCTTCTTCAGGCGAGCCTGGGCCTGCTGGGGCGTTCGCGCGGAGCGCTCGCCGACTTCGTTGAAATAGCCCCCCTCCGTGTCGTAGAGGAGTTTCTCCGTTTCCACTTCCAGGTCGAAACGCTGCATCAGCTCCACGATCTCCCGCTGGCGGCCGCAGTCGGTCAGAATCAGGGCTTTCAGCGGTCCGCGGGCGTACGGTTTGGCCCATGGCACGTGCGGGGAGGGCACTTCCAGCGAGAGCTTGTGCTCCGGGAGGCTCGGCTCCGCCGCCGCGGGCGGCTCTTTGGAACCGACCTGGGCACACTCCGGCGCCAGGGCGTAGACCCCGCTGGGCCCGCCCGCCACCAGCGGCCGCTCGATCGACCCGATCGGCCGGCCGCTTTCCACGATCTCGCAGCCGATCACCGTCGTGCCGGCGGGAATCAGCATCTCCTGCGGCCATTGGACCGTCTGCGCGACGGCGTTCTGGAGTTTCACGTCGTGCGAGCCCCGATCCGTCCAGGCCGTCGCCGGGAGGAGCCGCGAGCGGAAGCGGAGCGTCAATTCCCGCTTTCCGGCCGCGACCAGCTCTACCCGCGGCAGGGCCTTGCCGCCTGGAGCGACCTGCGCGGGGAGGATGATCGAGCCGGCCACGCCGCCGAAGAAGCCGTCCACGCGCTCCAGGCCGGTGAACGGCATGAGGGCGACCTCGGTCTTGAGGCTCTGGCCGCAGGGCACTTGGATCCGATTGTAGCGCCATTCGCAGGTGGGGACGGCCAACCCCAGGAACTGATAGAAGAGGTTGAGATGCCTGTAATCCACCGCCCAGGCCAGCCCATGCCGGCCTTCGCCGACGCCGGCCATCCAGCCCCGGGCCGGATTGCGGACCCACAGTTCCGGGTTCCGCGGCCTTTCGAGGGGATCGTTGCAGACCTCCAGGATGCCCTGTGTGGTCGGGATGAAGTACTGGTTCCTCCCCCCGATCACGCCGAAAAAATTGTGTACCCACAGGCCGTAGTCGCCGTCGGTCATGGAATCCACGGTGTTCTTGATCTCGTACTCGGCGCGGATCAGGGGACTGCCGTTGGCCAGCGTGATGGTCTTGTGGACCTCCGTGAAACTGTAGATGCCGCCGGCTCCCCGACCCCACAGGTGGATGGCGACGGAGCCGGCGGTTCGCGTCACCTCGTGCCGGTAGACCACGTCGGCGTAGTCTCGCGAGGTGGGCGACCAGAAGCAGTCGCGAAACAGCCCGTAGCCCGCGTCCGAATAATCGGAGACCAGCTCTTTGTTGGCGGGCTTGTAGAGCATCCGCTTGCACACCCCGCCTTCCGCCGGACAGAATTCCATCCGCACGAACTCGTTTTCGACGACCACCGGCTCCTGGGCTGCCGGCGCCGCGGCCGCGGCCAGGACGAACCACCCCGCCAAAGCGTACTTCCTCATGTCTTCATTCCTCCCGGGGTCGCCCGCGACCACGAGGATCTCGTACGGCACCAGGTACCCTTCGCCGAAGAGCTTCAGCTCGATGGCGCCGGTCCTTTGCCGAACGGGCACTTCGAGAATCCACAGCCGCTGATCGAACTCCTCGGTGAGATAGCCGGGCCCCTCGGCGGCCTTCACGCGTTGGCCGTACTTGTTGCAACTGACTTCGATCTTCCGCAGCGTATGCCCGCAGTTCACGCGCACCAGGGACAGGACCAGCCGGTCGACCATCGCCGGCCGCGGCAGCGAGAGCGAGATCGTGATGCCTTGCTCCAATCCCCGGTATCCCCGGCCGATTTTCTGATTGTCCGCACCCTGGTTCCAGCAGAAGATCCCGTCGGTCAGATAACCCTCCGGCGCGTCCCCATAGCCGGGGATCGGGACGCCGTCGCGGACCTCGTACTTCACGTTCCTGAGGACCGGCACGGCCGTGAAGCGGACATCGCTGATCCACAAGGTCCCGGCCGTGGGAGCGGAGAAGCGAACCACCGCCACATCCGCGGCGTCGAATGCCCGCACATAAAGCCGAAAAGGCCGCCAATCGAAGGTTCCGGCCGGAAGGCGGCCGCCCGGCCCGGGTCCGGACGAAGGGCCGGCTCCGACATAGCACTCTCCGGCCTTCCGCAAATCGTGAGCCGCGCGGGGCTCGGCGGAGCAGCCGAAACGGACCGCCAGCGGGACCTCGCCGGCCGGCGGAATCTCCCGCCCCTTGACGCTGCACTCCAGCACGTAAATCTGCGACGGTTTGACCGGCAGCGGCCCGGATTCCAGAAAGCCGGGCGTCTTGGCACTTGCCTTCTCCCGCCGTAGGACCGCGGCGGGCGTGTCGCCGCATTTCACCTCCGGGTCGATGCCCACGGTGCACGTCCCGCCGCCGTCCGAAACCGTCCAGCCTGCCAGTCCGATTTCCAGCGCCTCGTTAGCCGGCTTGCCCTGCGGCGCCGCCGCCGGGACGGGCACCGCACACAACAGACTCAGCACGGTGACCCAGCTTAGCATCGTCAGGTCCTCCCGAGGCAATGCCGCTCACAGTTGCAGCCGAATGCGGCAGCGGGTCAGCAGGGCCGTGACGGCCACGAGACCTGCGGCCAGCACTGCCGAGCGCGCGATGCCGAGCCCGCCCGCGTTGAAATGGGTCTGGAGGTAATCGATCCCCAGCACCGCCAACAAGGAATAGAAGGCGAAGTGGAGCATGTACATCAGCAGCGTGTTCGACCCCGCCGGCTGGACCAGTGCGGTCCATCGCGTGACTTTCTTCACGTCGATCAGCCAATACAGCAGCGTGTAGACCGCACACGCGATGCCGACCGAGCAGAGGGTCCACGATGGGGTGGCGCCATTCTTGTGGATACCCCACAGCGGCCGAAGGAGCAGGCCGGCGGCCCCGAACCCCGCCGCAAACACGAGCATCCAGGTGATCCGGCTCTTGGGCGTGGTCGCCGGCGAATTGGGCCGGAAGAGCGTGGCGACGACCATGCCGGCCACAACCATCGACGACATCCCGGCCAGGCCCTCCAAGCTCGGCTTGAGCCAAGTCGGCCACCAAGCCAAAGCGCCGCACTTGCCGCCGATGTGGGTGGCCACCAACAGCGCCAAAGCGCCGGCGACGGCGGTCCCGTGATCGCGGCAGCCCAGCCAAATGAACGCCGAAACCAGATAGCCCCAGCCGATCAGGCCCACGATGCCCCACCAGCGGGTCTGTAGCCAGACGACGTGGACGACCCCGTTTTCCTCTTGGTCGGCGCGGTAGATCCACAGCAAGTACGCCAGCATCGCGACCGCCGCCGCGCGGACGCCCACCCACAACCAGCGCTTCCAATCATGGGCGGCCGGCCAGCGGTTCCACAACAGGATGATGCCCAGGAACAACAGGACCCGCCACAGCGCGCCGCTGATGCCCATCGCCGCTGCGTTCAAGGGGATCCCGTGGCAGCCGTTGACCATGCACAGCCCGATGAAGATCAGCCCCAGCCCGCGGGTGACGATGTGCCCGGCAAGCCGCAACAGCGAGTCGCCCCGCGCGATCCGCCGCTCCAGGGCAATGGGAATCGACAGGCCGACGATGAACAGGAAGGCCGGGAAGATCACGTCGGGCAAGGTCAGGCCGTCGATTTCCGTGGGCAGGTGCTTCAACCACCAGGGGGCGTCGGCGATGTGCCCGAGGTCGCTGTCGCCGATGTCGTTGACGAAGAGCATCAGGAGCATCGTCAGGCCGCGAAACACGTCGATCGAGACGATCCGCGGCAAGACGGGTGTTCCGACCTGTGCCGGACAGGCGGGAGAACCCGGCCCGCGCGGCACGGGAGAGGACGGCTGGGTTGTGGTCATTGCTGCTGAAATCCGGCGGGAATGGGAGGCCGGCCGCGAAGCTCCCGGTCGTAGCGGTCCTTCGCGGGCAGGAAGCCCGCGTGCCGCTCGACATCCGGGCCGATGGCGGGCCAGGGGTGGTCGCCGAAAAACGCCGGCTTGGCTCTCAAGTACAGCGAGGCGGGCAGCTTGCGCTCCTGGATCTTGTCGTCCCACTCGGTCCGGCCGGCGGCTTCGTCGACGTTGCCGTGCCGCAGGAGCGTCGCCGCCACCCGCGGGTCCAGCGTCGTGGTGAGTTCGTCGTAGCCGATCCGCCAGGCGCCGGTGGGCGGGGCGTACGCCGGAAGTCGCGCGATGACGTTTCCGACGACGTTTGCGAACAGGTTGTCCATCTGGACCGCGATTCCCCACATGCCGTACTTGACCGCCGGAATGGACTTCCGCTCGATATAGTTGCGGAAGAAGGTGTTGTTCCGGCTGGAACCCAACACGTGATCGCAGTCGATGTGTGCGGCGACGTTGCCTTCGAACAAATTCATGTAGGGGCAACCGCCGTGGAGCGAAATGTCCGACATCAGGAAATCCGTGCGCGGTCCTCCCTCGTTGATCGGATCGCGCGAGTAGTTGTAGCCGTAGACGTTGCCGCAGCCGGCGCACTCGACGATCATGGCGTGGCGGCAACGCACGAAGACGTTGTTCTCGATAAGGTTGTCGGTGGACCGCATGTAACACCCGGCGCCGTAGTCCCCGTCGCCGCCGGCGTTGTAGGAATCGTGGAGATAGCAGTCGCGCACCTCGCAGGCGTAACAGCGGTCGAGCCGCACGTGCCACTTCCGCGTCATGTAGCTCTCGACGTTCTTGACCCAGCAGTAGGCCGAGCAGCGAATGGTGACGTTGTCGTACCCCTCGCCGGCGGTCCGCTCGACATCGAGGTCTTCGATGCCGGCCTTGGAGCAGGTGGGATACGCCAGCAATCCCGCCTGGAGATCCTTGCGAAAGGTTCGGTAGAGCGGACGGGTAAGAGCGACCGTGTTCCCCGTCTTGGCGACCACGACCGCCATTTGGGAGGCGACGCGCTTATCGAAACTCGGCACCTGTCCCACCACCGCCGGGTCGTTCTCTTGCCAGATGGCGATCAAATCGCCGGCGGAGACCTTCGCGGCGTCGGCCAAGGTGAGCTTGCCGGAGCCGGCCTCGGATCCGGCGGTGACGGGCACGGTTTCCGTGTTCTTGTAGTTCGTGCCGATCTCCAGAATGCTGTCGAACTTGGCCCCGGGGCCGGCCAGAATGCGGGTCTGGGTGGGGCCGGCGCCGCGGAGGACGATCGCTTTCTTCCAGCGCAGCGGTTTTGTCGTCTTGTACCTGCCCGCCGGCAGGAACACGGCCTTTCCCGCCGGGCAGTCGTCGAGGGCCCGCTGGATGGCCGCGGTGTCGTCGGCCGTGCCGTCGCCTTTGGCCGCATAAGGCGCGTCCTTGGCGTTCACGTCCGAGGGATACGCGGGAATTCCACCGGGAATGCCCGGCGACCAGTCGATCCGCCGGTCCGGCGCGATGATCTCGGCGGCGGCGGTCCGGCCGCAATCATACGCCGCCCAGAGGGCCAGCAACGTCCCCAACAGGCCCGCGGCGGCCCCGCGCCGTGCCACCCGACTCTCGCTCCTGAAGCGCCTCACTTGCAGTCCCTCCCGTCAGGCAGATTTATTGAAGAACGGAATCCCGGGCTCACTTGGCGGGCGACAGAAAACCCTTCGGCAGCAGCGTGCGGAGGGTCTCGACGATCCGGTCTTCCATGGCCGGCCGCAAACGCTCCGGCCAGCCATAGGTGACCGCCGTCGAGAGGGAATTGTTCACCTCGTACCCGCCTTCCTTCAACAACCGCTTCGACTCGATGTAGAACGAGACGTCGTTCGTGTAGGCGTTGATCCACAGCCGGCCGGCATCGAACTCGCGTTTCATGCGCAGGGCGTAGTCCACCACCACTTCATCGCCCAGGAACACCATGGCCAGGTCGTCGCCGAAGGTCCACGCGGCCAACGGATACTTCTCCGCCGCCGGCCGCTTTCTCTCGGGGCCAAGACGATTCAACACATCCCCCGCGATATACGAGTCTTTGGCGAGTGCCTTGAGCCGGTCAATGTCGGGCGACGCGCCGTAGGGCAGCGTCAGCACGGTTGCGCGGGCCGTGACCTTCGGCTCGACGGGCTTCAGCGGCCCCGCCAGAAGCCGCTGCACCTCGTCCGCCACGGCGTGGCCGTGTTGCCGGCACAATTCGACCGATCCGTTCGGGTAGGGGTCGCTATCGGCCCCGCAACCAATGGCGATCATGGCGATCGCGCCGGGATGGCCGGCCTCGATGAACTCCTGGGCACATCCGGCCCAGTCGCCGTGGATCTGCTTGTTGTTCCCGCGGAGGGTGGTGTTGTGGCAGGCGTAGTTGATCAACACCGCCAGCAGCTTGCCGTCCGCGTCCGTCACCCGCAAGAGCGGCAGGCTGCGGTCCACCGGCCCTTTGTCATACTTGCCGAAACGGACCCATTTGCCGTTTTCGAGCGTGCGCCGGTTGCCGGCGAAGCCGACGGAGCCCTGCGTCCAGGCCAGCCGGCCGGGCCTCCGCGACGCCAGCGCCTGGAGCACTACCCGCTCCATCCGGTCGAGCAATTCCTTTCGGTATTGGACGAGGTGCTCGTGCTGCACGCCGGATGTCGAGTCCATCTCCTGCAAGTTCGGCCCCGAATGAATGTGGGCACTACAGAGCATGAACCGCTCGGGCTTGAGTGTCGCCCTGGCCTGAACGCGGCGCAGCACCTCCGCTCGCATCTCCGCCGGGACGGCGCCGTTGTCGACGGTCAAGATCACGGCCGAGCCGTCGCCCTCGTCGCCGCCGATCGCCAAGGCCGCCGCCTTCAGGCGGCCTGCCACGTCCTGCGACTCGAAGGTGTACTCGTCGTACCCGTACAAGCGGACGGGGCAGTCCGGCGTGATGTCGATTTTCGCCACGCCGATCGGGGCGGTCTGCGCCGCCGGGGCAACCTCCGCCGCCGAACACGCCAGCAGGATCGCCAAGGACCAGAGGACCGATGAATGCAGCGACATCGCCGGTTCCTTTCACCGTGGCAGCGGGGATCGGTTACAGCAGGCACTTCCCGGCCGAAGGATAATTGTAGTAGGGGGAGGGGTGGTTGTCGATGGGCTGTTCCCCTGGGCCCGGCAAGTTTTCCCGGCGGACCGTAATGTAGCCGGCACCGGGCACCATGCGCAGCGTGGTCGGTGTCCCGGATTCCGCACACGGCGTGTGCGGACTACATTGCCGAGAAATCTTGCCGCACCCGATCGACTCGCCAACTTGAATGTTGCGCACCCCGCTGCTAGCATGAGAGCGCCATTGCGGCTCGGAGCGTAATGATGTTGACGGGGTTGAGGACTCGCCGGGCGGCGTGCGCACGGTTCATTCTGAAGGCCGCGCTCGCTTGGGCGGCCGCCGGCGGCATCGGGCCGTGTGTCGAAGTGCCCGGAGCAACCATCTCGCTGAGTGCCGCCGGGCTGCCCGCCGGCGAGCCGGTCCGGCAGACGACTTCCCTCAAGATGGCCGTGGCCCGGGGGCTGAGGCCCGGCACGATTCTCGACGTGGATGATCGCGGCGGCCCGCTGGTTGAAGACCTGTCGCTGACCGACATCCGCGGCGAGCCGGACAAACCCATCGTCATCCGCGGGACAGGCCAGCGGCGGGCCGTGATCCGCGGACGCCTGCGGTTGACCGGCGCGGCCCACGTCGTACTGAAATCGCTGGCCTTCGAACCCGCCGTGGCCGACGACTCCCCCGAGCCCTGGCTCAGCATCGAAGGAGAGCAAGTCGAGATCCGCGATTGCTCGGTGACCGGCAGCCCCGGCGACGGACTTCACCTGGCGGGCACCGATAACTCCATCATTTCCGGACAGGTGGCCGCCTGCGAGGGCTACGGAGTCGTGCTCGCCGGCTCGGCCCGGGTGGACGGCCTGCGGGTCATCTCCTGCCGCAAGGGCGGCCTGGACCTCGGCGGCAACGCCCTGGTGAGCAACTGCCTGCTCTTGCACAGCCGCGGCCCCGCCTTGGAAGGAAGGGCCGGGAGCGATCTCCGCTTCTATCACAATCTGGCGTATGACAACGGCGGCGGGCTGATGCTGGATGCCTGCACGAGCGCCGGCGTGCTCAACAACCTCCTCATCAACAACTACGCCTCGTCGCTGCTCGGCCAACAGGACGTGGAGATCAGCGCCGGCAAGGCGGCCCGGATCGACTACAACCTCTACTTCCGCCATCCCGGCAAGGACAAGTTGCTCCGCGGGCTGCCCTACGCCCAGGGCGTCGACCTGGCGCCGCTTGCCGCCGGCAACCCGTTCGGGCTTCGCTTGCGGCTGCGGGGGGAAGTCGTCTCATCGCTGGGCGAGAGTCCGTGGGTGGAGCGGTTCGACCGGCACTCGCAGTGCCTCGACATTCTCCAGCGGTTCACCGGGCCGGCGTCCTGCACTCGCTCGTACGAGGACCTGTTCGTCGATTTCCAGCAGGAGGATTTTCGGCCGCGGTTCAGCAGTCCGGCCGTAGGACGGGGAGCGGACCTGACGGCGGAAGTGGCGGCCGACGTGGCCGGCCGGCCCCGCTCGGCCCGGCACCCGGACATCGGTCCCTTCGCGGCGCCGGCGGCCTGGTGGCAGGACATCGACTCGGGGCGGGCGACGATCGTCGACGGCAGCGTGGGCCTGGACGTGGCCGGCCGCGATTGCGGGCTGGGCACCGTGGAGCGGCCGTTCGCCACGCTGGCCAAGGCGGCGGCCTTCGCGCGCTGGGGCAGCCGCATCTACGTCAAGGACTCGATCTACCGCCATTCCGCAGTGCAGACGACGTTTTCGCTGGGCCCCGACTCGCTGTTGAGCGGCTTCCCCGGTCACCGCCCCGCCTTCAGTCCCTCGGAGTCGATCGAAGCGGGCCGCTGGGAGAAGCTGGCGTCCGGCGGACTGTACCGCATCCGCGATTGGCACACGTTTCTGGGCTACAACTGCCGCGCGAACTGTTGGCCGGAGGACTACTACGGCAACATGCATCTGGGCGGGCGGGAAGCGAACGTCACCTGCCTGAGCAGGAATTCCGCCCGGATCGCCGAGCCTTTCCGCCCGATCCGTTTTCTGTGCCTGGACCGCGACACGCCGCAGGTGCTCTGCGACGGCGTGGCCCTGCAACAGGCCGGCGGCGTGCTGGGCCTCGAGGATCTCCCGATCGGCACGATGAGCGCCTGGGGCCGGGATGCGTCGCACCTGCGGCCGGGCTCGTTCATCGTCGGCCGCCGCGACTTCCTCATGAGCCGTGCGGTCGGCCAGGGCACGCTGCAGGACGGCCAGCAGTTTCCGGAAGGCCCCAACCGCGACCCGGAGATGACCTATCGCATCGACGGCCACGGCACCGGCTTCGTCTCCGAGTTCGTGGCCCGACCGCTGCGGGCCTGGCACCCCCTTCACGCCTATGCCGGCGGCGACCGCCTGTGGAAGCTCGACCCGGCCGTGACGGGCGCTATGGGTAAACCCGAAACGAGACTCTTGCAAGACGGCTGGCGGCAGGTCCAATCCGGCAAGGACTCGGCTTGCTGGGTCCGGCAGTTCGCCCTGCCGGTCCACGAGCTGGTTCGGGCCGACGGCACGCCGCTGAAGCGACAGGCAGCCCGGCCCGGCCGCGAGCAACTGCCGCTGTACGGCTGGCTGCAGCGCCAGTTCCCGACCGGCGACCCGGCGCTGCAGGCCGTGCTGGACAATCCGTTCCAGGATTACCTCGAAGTGCGGCTGCCGGCCGGCGTCGATCCCAACCGGGACGGCCTGAGCGCACGCTACTTCAGCGGCCGCGTCGAGGCGGTCTGGCGGAAGGCCGTCAGCGGAGAATACTCGCCCGGCGTGAACTCGCCGGGCCTGGCGATGCTGAGCTATTTCCGCACGATGGAGGCCGGCGCGACGGCTGACGCCACCGCCGCTACCGCCGCGGAGAACTGGCAGTTCGGCTTTCTGGTCCCGCTGGGCCAGTCGGCCCCCGCGCTGCTGATGCGCATGCCGGGCGACGTGGACCCCAACGCCGAAGACCCGTGGAAGTTCACCGTAGTCGACGATTGTCTGTACGTGTACCTTCCCAAGGGCGAGTCGCCGGCCGCGCATTGGATCGAAGCGGCCTGCAATTCCGACAACTATACCGCATCCGTGGGCGGCAACTCGTCGTTTTCCGATTGGCAGGACGCCGGACTCTTGCGGCCCGACTGGCCGGCGGTCCGGGTGTATCGCACGGACATGGATTTCGGCGGCCCGCCGGGCCCGTTGTGGAGCGGCGGCGGTCCCACCGTGCAAACCCAGGGGTTCGAGATGGATCCCGCCGATCCCGGCGGCAAGACCCTGCACTTGCTGGACGAAGTGCGGCTCGACGTCGGCGACCCGCCCGGCCGGGCAAGCGAGAAGACGTTGATCATCCGTTACTTCGAGGGCGATCCGGCGGCGCCGGTCCGGCGCGAGCATCGCATCAGCTCGCAGCGGATCGGGGCCGACCGGCGGATCGTCTTGCCCGGCAAGCCGGCGGCCTTCGACTCCCGCTACGTGCTCTTCGTTGCCCCCGCCGATCATCCGGACCGGGGGATCGAGCAGTTGCTGGGAGTAAGACTGCGGCCGGTCGGCTCGCGGGGTGAGTTGGTGCAAGGGAGCTATTGTTACGACGCGCCGGCGCACGCCTTCTACGTTTGCCTGCTGCCCGGCAGCGAACCTTCGGTCTTGGGTTGGGGCAGCGGCGGGCGAACCGACCCGACGCACCTGGTCCGCGGGTTGTACACCGTCGGCGGCAACGCCTACGGGCACCAGAAACAGTATTGTTGGGGCACCGGCCTGGGTGTCGCCGGCGACGTGTTCGATGACGTCTCGGTCGGTTTCAGCTCGGGGCACAACATGAACGTGGTGCCGGGCAGCGTCGTCCGCGATTGCACCTTCCGCTGGTGCGGAGCCGACGTGGGCCTGGGCGGCACGCTGTCGGGCGAGGAGCGGCACACCGCCGACCGCCTCAAGCGGCCCGAGCTACACGTCGACCATTGCACCTTCGACTGCAGCAACTCGTTCCTTTTCGACGGCAACGACAATCCCACCAAGAACATCCCCTTCGCCAATCACCACATCTGGGAAAACAGCTATTTCCTGGCGGCGATGGCCGGCATGCAGGGTCCGTGGTGGGACGAGTACTCCTTCAACAACGTCGTGCAGAACTGCACCTTCACCGGGCGCGGCGGCGTTGACGTCGAGATCTCCGAGAACGTCATCGTCCGCAACAACATCTTCGCCAACGACAAGGCGAGTGCTGTCAGTTTCCGCGGCAGCGACAATGGCCACGTCATCAACAACACGTCCTTCCGCGGCGGTGGAATCCTGTATGACAGCGAACCCGGGCGGGCGAACGCCGCGTCGCAGGGCGCGCCCTGTTATGGTCCCAGCTTTCCACTCGCCCAGCGCGGGCGGGTGCCCTGGCTCTCCATCGGCGATCTGGCCCATGAACGGGGCGTCAGCCTCGACGTCCGCTGGCTGCCGCTGGCCGATCACCAGGAGATCTATTACTGCGAGAACTGGGACTTCCCCACGCCGATGCTCATCGACGCCAAGGGTCTTGCGTCGTACCGGCCGGTGGGCAGCGTGGCCGAGATGACGCGCGGCACTTATTTCTACGATCCGGCGGCACGGCGTCTCTACCTCCGCCGGACCGGCGGCAGCCGCCCGCGGTCGGCCGCCGTGCCGTCGCCGCACATCCCGCAGACGGATGCCGTGCGGCGCGACCTGGTCTATACGCTGACGGTGGTGCGGCCGGGGCGGCTTTCCGTCCCTTGCCGCGCGGTGTCGAAAACCGAGTTGGAGCTTCTCGAGCCGCCGGCGGCCGGCCGGCCGGTCGAGGTCTGGTACTGGGACGCCGGGGGACGCCGGGTCGAGCGATTCCCGATCACCGCCGCCATGTTGGCCTTGGGGCGGCCGCGGCTCCGCCTGGGCGGCCGACCGGCCGATGATCGGCTGTTCGTCGGCTGCGATGGGCAGCGCCCGCCGCTGGTCCGCGTGACCGGCTCCTGGAACGACGTGCGGCCCTTTGAAACGGAACTCGTCCCGGGCGGCAGCTTCGTCGCCTCGCCCGCCATGGGCCTGCAGTTCAACGTGCTCCGCGGCCACTTCCCGTACCTGAACCAGGGCGACCAGTTCGAGTCGGTATTCCATTCGTGCTCCGTCTACCACTTGTCCAGCCTCAACAACCTGTTCCTGGACCTCCGCTCGCACACGGCGTCCGACGCCATGGACGGCCCGTGGCACGGCGCCAACTACATGCTCCGGACGGAGCACGAAGACGCCTCGCATTCGCAGATCGATTACAACTGTTACTGGAAGGACTTGCACGCCGTGCCCGGCCCGCTGTCGGCCCTCATCCATTGGGGGAAGCAGTGGGTCTGGAATCCGACGGCGGCCAAGGAGGGCATGACGCTGCGGGAGTTCTTCGAGAAGACGGGTTACGAGCGGCACGGGCTGAGCCCGGCCTCGTACTTCACGCTGGTGGCCAACCCGCTGCGGTTTGATTTTCGCCCCTTGCCCGATTCGCCGCTGATCGGCGCGGGCACGGTGTCGCGCCGGCAGGTCGGCAGCTTCCTGTTCGATCCCGACGAGGGAAACGGCCGGCAGCGATTCACCTACAAGGGGAACGAATTGGACATGGCGGGCCGTCCGCGGGGCGAGCGGCCGGCGATCGGCGCCTGCCAGGATCCGCTGTCCGGCGCCCGGGCTTTCTATATCGGCCCGGCGGGCCGGGACGCTCCGCAGGGCGGCACGCGGGCTGCCCCCTGGGCGACGGCCGATTACGCCCTGGCCCGCATGCGGCCGGGCGACCTGCTGGTGCTGCTGGCCGGCACATACCGCCAAGCGATCGCGATTCGCCGTTCGGGCACCGCGCGCGATTTCCTGCACGTCGTGGCCGAAAACCCGCCCTATCCCGCGCCGCCGAAGTTCGCCAGCGGCGGTCCCGCGCTGCTGGATGCGTCGGCGGCGGGCAACGCGCCGGCCCTGTTGCTGGACGGCTGCGCCCACGTCCGGGTCGCCGGCCTGCGGGTGGTCCATTCGCAGGCGGCGGCCGCCGTCGAACTCCGCGACACCCGCGACTGCGTCGTCGAATACGTGTTTGTCGAGCGCTGCGCGGGCGCCGGCATCCGCGCCACCGGCCGCGGCAACACGCTTTACGAGTGCAGCGTGACGGGCGGGAGCGCCGGCTATGAGCTGGCCGGCTCGCTCACCGATGTCCGCTGGTGCGCCGCCGACAAGACCCCCGCCGGCTTCCGCGAGATCGGGCCCGCGGCCGGGCTGCACCTCCTGCAAAATCGCCATCTCGGCGGCGGAGCGGCCGGGTTCGATTTCACCCAGCCGTCCTCGGACGTCGTGCTCGACGGCAACTGGGCCGAGGCCGAGGATGGGGCCTACCTGCTTGGCGGGCAGCGCATCATGCTCGTCAACAACAACGCCGACGCCGCGCTGAGCGGCATCCAGGTCGGCGGCGGGTCGGACTTCCGCCTCTTGAACAACACGCTGCTGCGCTGCGGCCGCGACGGCCTCGTATTGGCCGGCAATGTCCGCTCGGCGCTCGTGCTCAACAATGTCTTGCAGGCGGAGGGCCGCCAGGCGGCCGTCGAAGGCCGCCGGCCGCCCGGCGCGGTTTGGCTCGACTACAATCTCTATTCCCGCGCATCGCTTCCCTTCCGGCTCGCGGCGGAGACGGGCGGGCGGACGTGTACCGATCTTGCCGCCTGGGCCCGCCAGACCGGCATGGATCGCAACTCTCGCGTCGCCCCGCTGATCTACGCGAAGTTTCAGGACCGCAACGGGCGCCGGCGGGTGCGGGAATGGTCGATCGCGGTAACCAACTTCACCCCCGATTTCAACGTCGGGCCGCTGGGGGCGAACGCCTACCCGTACGCGGGCGGCGGGACGTACATCCTCGACGTGCCGCAGAACTGGAAGCCTTGGGGCGATCCGGCCCGGCGGGTCTACGTCTTGGACGCCCGGCCGGAGGGCGCCTTGGCCGGCCGGGCCTGGTGGTACGTGGCCCACGTCGACTATCGCCGGCCTGACGGCAGCCGGGCCGCGCGGGACCTGTACCGGGCCGAGGCACCGCCGGAGCGGATGCCCGCCGGCTCGTTCTGCCAGGACGTGGCCACGGGCCGCGTCTACGTCCGCATGCCGGCCGATGCCCGCGATCCGTGTCCCATCGGAACGCACCGCAAACTTTCGCCGCGGCAGGCGATCGGCGATTACGTGGGCCGCGAGGCGGCCGGGCCGTCCGAAAAATACCGGGCCAAGCTGGTCACCGCGGACCTGGCCAAGGCGATGAGCGATGAAGGAATCGGAGAGATCGACACGGTGGCCAACTTCTTCTCCTGCCTGCTCGGCACGCCGACGCTGGAAAGGGGTTGTCCGATCCAGGGTCTGTACCGCGACGCCGACAGCCAGCCGCGGCCCGCCATGCCGCTGGGCATGGTCCCCTTCGGCAGTCACGCCGGCCCGGGCCGTTACGACATCGGCGCTTGGGAGCACGGCTATTACGTTCCCTGAGCGACGAAGGAGAATTCTCGTGGAAACCACGCGCGGCGCTCCAATCCGGGTTTGTCTCGCGGTCCTCTCCCTTGCCGTGGCACCGTTGGCGCCGGCCGGCCTGTTGGGGGCCGACCACGGCGCCGGCCGGGCCTCGCCCCGGCCGGCGCAGGAGAAGACCGTTTTCGATCTCGGTAATCGGCGGGTCTTCTTCAGCGAGAGTTTCGAGGACGCGCGCCTTGCGGAGCGGGGCTGGTACGATGGGAGCCGGTTCAGGATCGCCGGCGGTGCCCGGGCCGGCAAAGGCTGCATCGAGTACGAGTGGATCGACGAATTGGCGGTGGGCCGCAAGCCCATGGGCCTTCTGCCCGCCGGCAAAGCGTCGTTGCCGGGAGCCCGGCGGGCACAGGCCGCCGCCGTGCCCGCCGCCAAGACGCCGGAAAGCCCCGAGAAATGGTGGCTCAAGCCAAACCTGCGCATCGCCACGTATTTCCGTGACTATGCCCGGACGGCGCTTCACAACGGCGCCGCGGGGGTGTATTCTCATAGCATCTGCCGGATGGCGAAGCTCGCGCCGCGCGAGCAAACGGACGCCGTTTCCGGCATCGCAAACCCGAAAGGACACGAAAAATGACGGCCATGCTACCGACCGCGGCGCGTGTTCCGACCGCGGCCACGTCGTCCGAGCGACAAGCCGGCAAGGAACATGAGCCGCGACAGGCGGCGGCCCCTTGTCGCGGGCGGATTCTGCTCGCGACCCTCCTGGCCGCGGTGCTCGTGGCGGCGATGGATCGGGCGCCGCTGCGGGCGGAGCCACCCCGGAAAGTGCTCGGCCTGGACCGGGTGATCGCCTTCACCTACATCCCGACGGGCTATAACCCCAAGCAACTCCGTTCGGTGACGTTCATCGAGCCCACGGCGCCCAAGGACTGGCAGGACTGGCACAGCCGGGGTGCGGTCGTCGCCGTCGGCCACACGTGGTTCGACCTGCTGCGGAACCCCGCCGACAAGGCCGTGGACATCCTGACGCATCTCGACTACGGCGGCAACCCGCGACCGGTGGTCTCGATCGACGAGTTCGGCTTCGACTTCGGCGGCCAGACCGATCAGAAATCGGCCGCGATCCTCCGCCAGACCAAGCGGCAGCGGCCGGACCTGGCCCTGAGCGTGTGGGAGATGCGCGGCCCGATCCCCAAGGTCCTGGCCGAGGCGTACCGCGACGTGGCAAGCCTGGTGATGCTGGAATGCTACGTGGGCGACAAGAAAGACTATTGGTGGATCGCCACGCAGGTCCACGCGGCGCGGATGCACGGCCTGTTGCCCAAGACCATCGTGGCCTTGGGGCTGGGGACGGGCGGCAACCCGGGCGAGCTGTGGGCGCGGACCCCCGCGGAGCTCGAGCGGCAGATCCGCTTCGTGCGGCTGGTCGCCCCCGAGTCGCCGGGCGTCGGCTTCTTTTCCGCAGGGGCCACGCCGGAGCTGATGGCGCGGGCCGATGCGCTGTGCAGCCGCTTCTTCGAGCTGCCCAGCGACGGCGCGGCACTGCCGGACGACGCCCGGGCATTGGCCCGGCTCTTCTCCGGCCGCCACGAGAAGCCCATCCTGGTCGGCTCGCCGGCCTGGGTCGAGCCGAACCGCAGCGCGGCGGACCCCGGAAAGCTGGTCGAGCCCAAGACCATGCGGGCCTACTTGATGAACCTGGGCGACCGCGCCGCCGGGAACGTCCAGGTACGGTTGCGCAATCCCAAGGACAAAGGCGGCGACGTTTTCGCCGCCGGCGCCGTGGCGGAGGTTCCCCCGCGCGGGGAAGCGATCGCGATCCTTCCCGTGACCGCCAAATGGAACGTGTGGAAGACGTGGGAGGTCGAGGTCGAAGTCCCAGACGGCGAGGTGATTGTCTACCGGCTCCAGTGACGCATGCCACCGGTTCGGCCGGCACGTGGTTGGGGGTGCAGCCGGCAACTGCGTCCAGGCCGGCGACTGGCCGCACATCCTCGGGCCGCAGCGCCGTCAAGCCGTACGGCGGCGCCGGGCGCACGCGCCTTGACGGCCGGCGGCCGGGCGCATATGGTTACTGGATGCGTCCCGCCGACGATTCCGGCCGATTCCTGGAGGCGTGCGGGCTGACACGCGAGTACCGCGTGGGCCCGGCCATCGTTCACGCTCTGGCGGGCGTCGATCTTCAAGTGCGCCGCGGGGAGTTCCTGGCCGTACTGGGCGTGAGCGGGTCGGGCAAGTCGACCCTCTTGCACTTGCTGGGCGGCTTGGATACGCCGAGCGGGGGCAGCGTGCGGGTCGATGGCCGCGATCTGACGCTCCTGAACGCCTATCAACGCGCCCTCTACCGGCGCACGACGGTAGGCTTCGTCTTCCAGTCGTACTACCTGGTGCCGAGTCTCACCGCCCACGAAAACGTGGCCCTGGCCCTCACGTTCCAGGGCACGTTCGGCCCGCAGCGGACGCGCCTGGCCGCCGAGGCCCTTGGCCGCGTGGGACTCTCGCACCGCGCCGGGCACCGGCCCGGTCAGCTCAGCGGCGGCGAGCAGCAGCGGGTGGCCATCGCCCGGGCCATCGTCCATCGGCCGCCGCTCCTGCTGGCCGACGAGCCGACGGGAAACCTCGACCGGGCCACGGCGGCCGAGGTCGTCGCACTTTTGGACGCGCTCCACCGCGAGATGGGCACGACGGTGATCATGGTCACCCATGACGAGGAAATGGTGTGCCGCGTGGTGAATCGAGCGTTGCACCTGCGCGACGGACGGCTGCTGCCGCAGGAGGGCGCCGCGTGAGGAGGGCCTGGAAGATCGCGCTGTTGTCCTTGGCCGGACTCCGCCGCACGCCCCTCCGCGTCGCGATCACCGCGTCGGGAGTCGCGATCGCCAGCGGCGCGCTCGTCTCGATGATGGCCTTCGCCGTGGGGTTGCAGCGGCAGCTCGAGACTCCGCTGCGCCTGCTCTCGCTCTTGAACGACATCAACGTCTCGCCCGAGGAAAGCAAGGACGGCCGCTCGCCGCCGCTGGACGATGCGGCGGTGGAACGGCTGGGGCGCTTGCCGGGCGTGGCGGCGGCGTTCCCCAACATCCGCGTGCGGGGAGTCAAGGTTCGTCATGGCACGCATTCCGAACCCTGCCTGGCCGCGGGGGCCCCGCGCGAGGCGTGGCTCTTGGGCGTGTCGGCCGAAATCCTGGTGGCCGGTCGCTTCTTCAACGAGGGGCGCGATCCGGAGGCGATCGTGGGCGCCCCGCTGCTGGGTTCCCTGGGTTTTGCTTCGCCCGACGAGGCGCTCGGCGCTACGCTGACGCTGGAGGCCGGCGGCCTGTCGCCCGACGACGCCGGCTCCTTCAGCTACCAGCGCAAGGAGCTCTCGGTCCGCGTGGTAGGCGTCTTCGACCTGCCGATGATCGTGCCCGGTCCGATCCGCCGCGGCATTATCCTGCCGGTGGATTTGATGAAGCAGGTTCCCGGCATCCGGTTCGAAACGGCCTTGTCGCGGCTCAAGGCGGGCGACGACGCCGCGCCCGGCTACGCCAACGTCATCGTGCGGGTGCGCGATTTGGCCGACCTCGCCGCCGTCGACCGGCAGATCAAGGAGCTGGGCTTTCGGACCACCACGATGCTCAGTCGCGTCCAGGAAATGCAGACCTTTCTCATCTTCCTGGAGGTCGTCCTGGCGGCGGTGGGCACGGTGGCCCTGGTGGTGGCCGCCCTGGGCATCGCCAACACCCTCTTGATGGCCGTCCTGGAACGCTACCAGGAGATCGGCATCTACAAGTCCATCGGGGCGTCTTACGGCGACCTGCTGGTGCTCTTTCTTACCGAGGCGGGAATCATCGGGCTGTTGGGCGGGAGCGGCGGCCTGCTGCTGGGCCGCATCGTTTCCTGCGGACTGGACATCGCGGTGAACGCCTTCGCCCGCCGCCACGGCATCACCGAGCCGATGCAGGTGTTCGTGTTTCCCGCCTGGCTGCTCGCCGGGACGGTGCTCTTCGCCGTGCTGGCCAGCGTCTTGGCCGGGGTCTATCCCGCGCTCCGCGCCGCCCGCGTGGATCCCATCCGCGCCCTGCGGCGGGGATGAAGATTCCTCGCGGCGCTTGCCAAGCGGTGCGCCAACCCGCCGGCTTCGCCGTCAGGGGGCAGCCGCATCGAGCCGCTCGACGACCCGCAGCCTCACGGGGCCCAGCAGGCCGGATTCCAGGAGCGGCTCGCCTTTCTTCCACAACTTCCAGGTCGTGAAGGTCACGCGCCCCGTGGGGCTCGGTTTGCCGTCGATGAGCCACTGCGGCCATTTTTGCAAGGTTCCCTCCGGGCGGCGCAAGCTGTCCTCGGGCAGCTCCTCGTCGCCGATCATGCGATTGGGCCAGAGGTTCACGACTTTCACCTCGAGGGTATTCTCGCCGGGCTGGAGGGCGGCGGTCGCATCGATGCAGAACGGCGCCTTCCAGAGGGTTCCCAGGGGCTTGCCGTTGAGCCGGACCTCGGCCATCACTTGCACCCTGCCGAGGTCCAGGTAGACGGCGCGGCCTTTGGCCAGCATCTCGGCCGGCGCCTGGAACGTCTTGCCGTAGGTGGCCGCGCCGGAGAAGTACTTGACGCCGGGCAGGGGGTGCTCGGTCCAGGAGACGAGCTTCTCGAGCGTGACCCGCGGCGGCGCGCCCAGGCCCGGCGCGAAACTCAGCTCCCACGGGCCGGCAATCTCCAGCGGCTTGGGAAGCGACGGCACCTAGACCAGGCGGCGGCGGCCGGCGGCGGTCGTGATCGCGTAGCTGCCCGGCCGTGCGATCTCGCCGCGCACGAGGTCGATCGGCGGCAGCGACTCGTCGTCGACCGCGACGGGCCGCGTGGCCGCCAGCTTCGCAATCTCCGCCTCCGCCAGGGCACGATCGAACTGGGCGAGCCCCGCAAACTGTCCGCGGAAGGGAGCCACGCTGCGCGAGTGTACGATCCCTACGCCGCCGTGTACGATCTGCGGGCTCTTCAGGCCCGTTCGCACCAGCTTGCCGCCGAGATACAGGCTGGGCGTGCCGTCGCGATACACGACCGCCACGTGCGTCCAGTCCCGCAGGGGCGCCGGGTAAACCAGGATCGCCGGGAAGTAGGTGCTGCCGTGCTCGTGAACGCACACGCCGTTCGTGCCCGCCGCGATGCCGGCGCCGGCGTGGCCTTCCAGGTAGACTCCCGGACTCTTGGCATAGACTTCATGGACGGGCGGCGGATAGAGCACGTCGTTGCGATCGAGCGCGACGCACTCCGTGCCCGCATTCGTCTCGCGCGGCAAGGGCGTCTCGGCGGCCGGCTTGACCCAAACGGACATGGTAAAGGTCCTGGTCGCGTCGCGCCTCGGGTCCCGCGCGGGATTGTTGTGGAGCAGCTCGCCGCCGTTGCGGGTGACGGAGACGACGCGCGCCGCCGGCTCGCCCGCATCGCGGAATACGACGAACACGGAGCCGGCCGGGTCCAGCCGGATCGGCAGCCACGTGCAGCCCTTCACTTGCTCGTAGACCGGCGCGGCAGCGATGCGGCCCGTCTCCGGCTGCCACAGCTCCGGGCGCTTGCCGGCGATGCGGAACGAGCACGTCGCCTCAAGCGGCTGCAGGCTGCCGTTGGCCACGAAGTAGACGTCGCTTCCCGCGGCGCGGCGATGGATCCAGCGCAGGTTGCCCGCGGCGCTGAAGTCCGGCGGCACGTTCGCCTTCTGCAGGATTTCTTCCGGCGCGAGGCCGCACAGCACCTTGCCCTTGCCGACGGCGTGCTCCTTGACGGTCTTGCCGTCGCAATCGCCCCACAACTCGCCGGCCAGTTTCTTCACCTGCTCGTCGCACTTGGGGTAATCCGTCAGGCTGGGCGACTTGGACGGCCGCGTGCCGAGAACCGTGGCGCCGTCCTCGGCCAGTTGCTCGATCTTGGCCAGCAGGGGCGGGGTCATCGTGCCCACCGGCGGCAGCACCAGCAGCCGGTAACTCATGCCGTCCGGCAGCACGAGGCGGCCGTCCTTGACCGCCATGCGCGTGAGCACGGCCTCGGGGGTGCAATTGTCGTAATCGTAGCCGGTGAGGGCGTGCCACTGGAATCCTTGCGGCGCAATCTCCGGCTGCAGGTAGCAGACATCGGCCGCGAACAGCCCTTGCCGTAGGAGGAGCTGGCAGCGGGCCAGGTATTGGTGCCAGCCGAGCGACTGTTCCCACCAGGTCGCGGTGCGTTCATAGTGCAGCCCCCACGGACCCATGGTCATGCCCGGCTTGCGGTCCGGCCAGGGCTGCATGGCGTAGCGGTGGAACACGAAGCGGTTCACGCCCAGGCAGAACGCCGTGTCGCCCAGCGTCTTGATCGTGGCCGGGTGCTGCAGCCAGCGCTCGTGGTCGTCGGCAGTGAACGACTCGGCGCCGGTGATCGGCCGGCCGTAGACGTGGGCTGCGGACGACATCTCCTTGGCCGTCTCCATTCGGCCGCCGCCCATCCAGAACTCCGCCATGGGCTCGTGCGCCCGGCCGGCGTAGGTCATGTCGTCGCAGGGGCCGTCGTAGGCCTCGATGGAAAGCCTCAGCCCGCGCTCGTGGGCCAGCTTCGCCAGGTGCCCCGCGTAGTTCTCCACCAGCAGGTCCGAGATGGTTTGCCGCAGGTCCCACAGGAAGCGCTCCGAGACCTCCACGCTGCCGACCACGCGGCCGGTCATGACGGGCAGGAAGGGCAGCATGTCGTAGCCGCGCCGCCGCTGGAACTCCCGGGGCATCCGCGGCGTCCAGTTTTGCGAGCCGTTCTCCCAACTGTCCACATGCGTGGCGACCAGCGTCTTGCCGGCCGCGGTGCCGACGTCGCTAATGAGCTTCTCCATCATGCCGGCGAAATTGGCCTCGACGCCCTCCTGGCTGAGTTTGTCGCACTCCAGGCCGCAGCCGGTAGCCGGCGCCGGGGCGTTTTGGGCGCCCGTGGTCGTGTGGCCCATGCGGAGCACGATCCAGCGGCCCGGCGGCACGTCCCAGGCGAGCTGGCCCTTGGCGTCCATCCGCGCGGTCAGGTCCACGACGCGGTCGCGCGGCGTCACGCAGGCGGCCGGCGGCTCGGTGTACGGAGCGTCCGGCGAAATGCCGGCCCGGGCGACCGCCGACTTGCCCTCGATGTTCGGGATGCGATAGGCGAGCTGCTCGGGCGTCGCGGCGGCGGCAAGCGGCAGGGCCAGCACGGCGATGTCGCGGTAATAGCCGGCGTTGGCCTGCGGCTGGGGCAGCGGGCCATGGAACGGCCGCCCGCCTTCCACGCGCGTCTCCGTCCAGACGACGCGCTGCATGGACTGCTCGGGCTTGATCCACGGGCCGCCGCTGCCGTTCCAGCCGGCGTCGTTATTCATGTTCACTTCCAGGCCCAGCCGCTGGGCTTCGGCGACGACGTGCCGGAACAGCTCGCGCCACTTGGGACCCATGAAGGCCACCGGCCCGACCGGCGCGCCTTGGTCCACCTCCATGATCAGCACCCCGCCGATGCCCACGCGCTTCATCGCCTCGAGGTCCGCGGTGATTCCTTCCCGGTTGAGATTGCTGTTGAGCCAGAACCAGTAGACCCACGGCCGGGCGGAATCGGGCGGAGCGCGGAACTGCTCGTCCAGCTCGCCCGCCAGCGCGGAACCGGCCCACATCGCCAGCAGACCCAAGGCCAACCATTGTCGTTTCATGGATGATGCTCCTGTCCAAAGACCTCGATTGCAAACCGTGGAGAGCGGCCCGCCGGCCGAATCGAGCCGTGCCGCCCGGATACTATGATCCGCAATACTCCGGCTGTCAAGGATCGCCGCTGGCCGTTGGGGGTAACCGTTCACGAGCCGCCCGGGGACTGGTCCGTTTTTCGGCCAGTTCGCCATATTCCGCCGCACCGCGTCGACCGAAAACACGGACCTGTCCCCTTAGCGGCCGAAGGGGACAGTCCCCCGTGAACGGTTGCCCGTGGGGTGACACGATGGGAAAGGAGGTCGAGCCGAATGACGCAAGTGGGGACGGAATAACGAGGATCGGGTTCTCGCGAGGGACACAGGAAGCCGGGCCTCTCACTCGGGCAACTTCCCTGCGATCTTCCGGGCGACCTCGCCGGCGAGCGAGTAGAGCCGTTCGGCGCCGAGCTGCCAGCCGGAAGCAAGGAACCAATGGCTGCCGCCCACGTTGGAGCCTCCGCGCCAGGCCGAGGCCATGTAGTGAGGTCCCCACCTGGCCCCCGGATAGTCGTAGAAGAGCTGGAGATCGCTGAGGCTCAGCCACATCCTCAGGTGCCGCTCCTGCAGGTACTCCTCGCAGCGGCGGACCAGGTCCGGCCCAAGCCTGGTTTTGAGGTCCTTGTCGCCAAGGGCCCGTTCGATGACGATGCGGGCCTCGCACTCCTGCACTCCCTGGCGGTACGCCTCCAGCTCGTCGCTGGCCGCGGGTCCCTCGGGCCCCGGGGCCAGGAGCGATTCGGGGAGCGTGAGCAGTAGCCAGGTGCTCTCGGGGTAACGCTCGTGGGCGCGGGCGACGCGCTTGCCGTTCTTGTTCTTGATCGCTTTCCAGTAGTCGCCGCCCAGGCGGCCGTTGCCGCGCTGCGAGCCGGTGACGGCGGTCTCGGCCAGGTGCTGCCAGTAGACGTTCGTGGAGAACTCCCGCGAGAAGCGGTCGAACTGGGCGACCAGGTCCGGGCGGGACCAGCCGCGATGGCTCTGCATGCCCCCCTCGTAACCCCGGCCGCGGTCCGCATTGTCGTCCGAGAAGGTGACCGCCCACACCCGGGCCTGGTAGCCGATCTTCGAGATGCCGTGCATCAGCTTGTCGTCGGAATCCATCATCCGCGACCAGTTCGTGCAGTACCCTTCGTGGGACTGAACCACCCACGGCAGCCCGCCGGTGATGTCCTTGAACAACTGGTGCTCCTGCTTGCTGGCCCAGGCGTCGCTCTGCAAACCCAACATCGAGTTCTCCTGCAAGCCCCGCTTGCGCATGCCGGCCAGGAGGCGGTCGAAGAGCGGCTGCCACAGCGGCTTGCTCGCCGCCGGATCGAAGTGCGGCGGCAGCGTCACGAGCTCCGTCTTCCCCGTCGCCTGGTCCAGCAGCGTTACCATCGGTCCGCGGCCCAGCCTGCCCGAGGTCTTCTGCACGTGCTCGGCGAGCTGCTTCTGCCGCGAGCCCTCCTTGGCCCCGCCGCCGGCGTCGGAAGCCGGGATCATGTACACGTCCCAAACCACGAAGATGACCAGTTTGGGCCGGCCCATGTTCTTCTCGGCCACGTCCAGGTACCGCTCCAGGATGGAGAAGTCGTAGTCGTACTTGTCCCCTTTCCTCAGCCAGCGGACCATCGACTGCTCGTTGCCGAGGTTCGTGTGCGCAATGAGCGGGACATACACCGTGCGGCTGCCCGTCTCTCCAATGAGCTTGAAGGACTGCGCGATCAACTCCCAGTGCCGCTCCGACCACAACGGCACCTTGTATTCCAGGGCCAGCGTGTCCGGACACTGGATCATGTCCACCCAGGTGCGGAAGTCCTGGGTGTCGGGCAGCGACCAGTCGGCGACGCGGAGCTCGACGGGCACCTGGACGGGCTGCTCCCCCTCGGCCTCGACCCGGACGCTGCCGGCGTACTCGCCCGCGGGAACGCCCGCGGGGACCCGGACGGAAATCCAAATCGGCACCACGGCCCCGCGGACGGGCTTGATCTGGGCCGCGTCCGGGCGGATGGTGGACCAATAAACGTCGGTCGCATTGGCAAGCACCGGGAATTCGGCCGGCGGCTGCTCGGCCAGCGCCCCAAGCCGCTGGGTATAGGCGGGATAGGGCGTGGGGAGTTTGCGATTCCCGGCGTTGACCTGCTGGTAGTCGCCCCAGGGAACTCCATAGCGGATCCGCAGTTTAGCGGCGGGAATGCTCCCGCCGGGACCCTGTAGTCCGGCCGGAGCGACCTTGAGGTTGCGGATGGGCCTGGAGCAGCCGGCCACGACCTTGCCGGTGAACGTGCCGTTGCGGGCCCCGGCGATGATCACGGGACGGACCGCCTCGGCCCGGTCGCCGAAGTCAAGGTCGAAATCGACCGCCAGGGGATCGGCATTCCAGACCTGGAAGTCACGGGGACGCACGGCATTGGGGACCAGCCCCGCGGCTGCGTCGCAGGTCAGCTTGGCGCTGAGAATCTGGCAGGAGTTCTCCTCGTAAACGTTGTCCTGCGTCTGCTCGGGATACGCCGCGCGGACCACCTCCAGGCCGATGACGTTGACGCCCTTGCGGAGCAGGCCGGGCCGGATGGCGAAGTCCGTCAGCCGGCATTCGGCGCAGGCGGGGCCTTCGGCCAGTGCCGCACCCTCCGCCAGGTGCTCGCGATGGGCCTCCTTGCCGTTGACGTACACCACGAGTCCGCCGCGGTAGCCGACGGAGAGAGCCAGTCCCCGAACCGAGGCCGGGTCGATGACCGTGAATTTGCCGCGGAGGCAGACCCGGGCCAGCAGGGCCGACTTGCAGGCCAGCGTCACCGGTCCGCGGTCCCAGAGGCGGTCGTCGAAGTCGGGGCTGCTCCACTCCCGCGGCGGCCCCGGCGTCTTCTGGTTCAGCCAGGCGTATTTCAGCTTGACGGCCTGGCCGGAGGCGAGCACGGGAGGCTCGAGCGTGCAGTGGAATCTCCAGATCCCGTAGGTATGGAGCACCGTGGTCTTGCCTTGCGCCGCTGCCGTGGCCGGCGGTTTCTCCTCGGCCGCGAACGCGTGCAACGGCCCGTGCGCGACAAGAAGGACCAAGCCCGCGCAACAGGGCAAGCCGTATAAGATACCGCGTGTGGCGCACCTCTTACTCTTGGCCCGCATGGAGTTCGACCTTGGGTTGTTGGACGCCGGGTGCCCCGCACTCCCAACAATCTCGCGTATGGCCGTCCGGTTGTCAAGGATCGCGCAAGTCCCGTCAGCGCGTCTGCTCGAGCGCAAACGGCTCGAACAGCCCGTAGCCGATCGTGTCGTACTCCTTGCCCGGCGGCGGGCCGGTTTCCGGGGCCGCGTGGAACAGCTTCGGGCTGGCCATGCCGGCAAGCGTGCCGGCGTGGTGCGGGCCGAGCGTGTTCTTGAGCGTGCCGATCACCCGCACCTCGATCGTGTTCAGCCCCGCGACGACGTGCTCCGTCACGTCGCACTGCCACGGGGCAAAGCCGATGTAGCCTGCCGGGCGGCCGTTGACGAAGACCTCCGCCACGCTGCCGTACCAGGCCGGCAGCCGCACGGCGTAACGTCCCGAGGGCCGCGGCAGGTCGAATCGCTGCCGGTACCCTACCGCCCCGGAATACAGCGGCAGTCCCTGCTCGTTCCACTTGCCGAGCCGGAGCGGCGCGGCGGGCGCGATCGTGAAGCCGGAGCCGGCCGCTTTCAGGCTGAAGTCGCCCAACACGTAAGCCGCGGCCAACTCGTGATACATCGTGAACGGCCTGGCCCGAATGGTGACCTCGTTCGCGCCCGCCCGGGCGGCGGGCGCGACGTCGATCCGGCCGAACGACTTGTCGAGCCACCACCCGCCCTTCTCGGGCGCGAGCGGCTTTCCGTTGCAGGCGATGGCATACAGGTCGGGCCGCTCGATGACCACGTCGAGCGGCTTGGGCACTTCGCCCTCGATCGTGAAACGATAGGTCGCCGCGCAGCCGCTATCGGGCGGGAACTTCCTCGTGATCAGCTCGTCGCGGAACTGCACGGCGCTTTCCCAGGGATTCTGCGGCAGACCGTTCTTCTGAAACGCGAACTGGCATCCCAGGTAACAGTAGACGTTCTTCTTCGTTTCCCCGCCGGCCGTCACGTCGAAATAATCCAACGTCAGCACGTTCGGGTCGATGCGGCGGATCGCCGGCGGGCCCGCGGGCGCGAGCCTGGCCACGGGTACGCCGGCCGCAGGGGCCGCCGCTGCTCCCGCCCTCCCCGCCGCCCGCGAAAGGAACAAGAGCAGACTTCCGCACGGCGGCAGGCGAAAGGAGAGCTTCATGCCGGGTGGTGTGGACTCGGTGCGATAGGGCGCGATCCGGCCGCTTTCCAGGTCCCACTGCTCCGCGCCGCGCAAAGGCGAGGCCACCTCGCCGCTGCTGGGCCACTGGATGCTCGTGTTCACCAGCAACAACAGTTCCCCGTCGTCCAACTGCCGGCGATGGTGGAAGAGAATGCCTTTGTCGCCCGGGCTGCGGCGGATGGCGAACCCGTTGCCGGGCATGGCCCGCAACCGGTCCGGAATCGCCTCGGGCGTCACCTGCTCCCAGCCGGCGCCTCGGGCCGCCGCCCGCCCGCGCGGCGATTCTCGGCCGTCGACCAGTTGCGGCGGCCCGCCGCAACAGAGCACGCGCCCGTCCATCTTTGCGTACTCCTCGAGCAGTCGCATGGTCTTCTCGTTGAGATTCTCGGTGCAGGGCGGCAAGATAACGGTATCATACGCCCGGCGGCCGACCACAAGCCACGGGACTTTGAGGTCCGCCGGAACGTCCCCATGTCGCATGAGGATGTCCTCGCAACCGATGTCGTACTCGACCTGGGCCCGTTCGAGCAGGTTGACCAGGTCCTGGAACCGGTCGCCGATTTCCTTCATGCGCGGATCCTGCCGCATGGGTATTCGGTAAAAGTCGAAGTCATGCAGTTGATACATCCAGGCCGAGGTCGTGGGCTCGATCAACAGCACGCTGTTGATCTGCCGGCCGTGCGACATGGCGGCCGACAGCCGCGTGAAATAGCCGGCCAACACGTGGTACGCCTGCCACCACGGCTCGTGATAGGAAAACGACTGCGGATAGTCCCACTTGCGGGCGCCGCGGATGGTGACGTACGAGAGGTGCTGGTCGAGCGTGTTGATGCCCAGCACGTACAGCCAGTCGCCGATCCGCTTCATGTCCTCGAAGCGGATGTCCCAGCCGCTCGCCCCGTAGCTTTCGCACAGCGTCCGTTTCTTGCCGAGCTGGTTGGCCACGCTGGAAAGCTCCTTGACCATCCGCGCGTTGCCGAATTGCGCGTGCACCTGCTCCGTGTACTGGTTGCGCAGGCAATCGATCGCCGGGCGCTGCGGCCAGGCATACAGGGCCATGTTGTCGGGCACGGCCGTGGCGGCCGGCCACTCGTGCTCCCAGTAGTGCCCGGTGAACTCCAGCCCGCGGTCCCGGCAATACTCGGAATAGGGCTTGCTCCAGCGCTCGATCATCAATTCCAGGAGGAGTTGAAAGTAGTTGTGACGGACGCGTTTCCAGTCGCCCACGGGCCGGGCGAGGCCGGCGAGATTGTGCGCGAGGTCGTAGCCCCATCGCTTGCGGAACCGGGCGGGCAGATCGTCGGTCCAGGGCATGCCGCCGGCCGGGATAAGATTCGGCTCGTCGCAGAAGGAGCCGGGCACGCGCTTGCCGAACTGGCCGCCGATCTCACGCTCGTAGGCCCCGAGGGTGATCTCGAGAAACTTCCGCGTCACGCCCGGATAGAGCAGATCGACATAGCACTTCCCGCCGTGCCAGGGAGAATCGGCGGCGCGGCGAACGGCAGCGACAAGGTACGAGCCGTCGGGCAGCGTCTCGCCGCCGCGCGCCCGGGCGGTAACCTCTTCGCAGCCGCCGTCGCCGAGGCGGAAGACGGCCAGGACGTTGGCGGCCGGTTTCTCCGGCCGCCTGACTTCGCTAAAGAGCAGGCCACGGCCGCGCGATTCCGGCATCGTGGCGGGCACCAGACCGCCGGCAAAACCCGAAGGGTAGGAGTCCTCGTCGTAGATCCACACGTTCATGTCCAGTCGCTCGGCCTCTCCGAGCGCAACCTTCCACAGGCGGAACCAGTCGGGCGAGAGATAGGGCGTCATCAGCCCCGGTCGCGGATGGACGAATACCTGCTTCACGTTCTGCCCGGCCAGGTCGCGCATGGTGCCGCTGACCTGTTCTTCGCTGAGCATGTCGTTCCACACCCACAGCGGGCCGGAACTGAACTCGCGGGGCGGATCGGCAAACATCGCCCGCAGCGCCGTCGAATCGGCCGCCGTGCCGGGGCCCGCCCCGCTGAGAACACTCATCGCGCACATGACGGAAAACGTCGCAATGCCGGAGCGTGTCATCACGAATCTCCGCTTGAGTGTAGAGGTGCCCGCTCGGGGTGCGGCCTGCGCCGGGCCGTCCGCCGGAACGGGTTCCATGGTAAGTCGGAGGGAGTCGAAAACGCGGCTTTGAAGTTAGACGGCGGGGCGTGAGATGTCAAGTCTCTTCCGGTTCGCGTGCGGCGAGGTTTTCTGGCACTCTTGCTTGTTGACGCGATTGCTGGAATCTGCTATTTGTGGGGCATGGCACGCTCAGCACGATTGATCGTTCCGGCTATGCTCCACCACGTTATCCAGCCGGGCAGCGGCCGGCAGCAGACGTTCTTCAACGGCGGAGACTACGCGGCCTAGTTGGAACTCTTGATACGAGGAGAGGTCGATGCCCCACAAGGGACGCGCGGTGACGGGATGGCTCGGGATGGCGGTGGCTGTGGGGTTGGCCGGTGCAGCGGTCGGGGGCGAGGACCTCAACGTGGCGGCGGCGGCAGCGCCGGCGGCCAGGCCGGCAGCAGGGGCGAAACCCGCGGCGGCCGCTCTCGTCACCGTGCTCGACACCCGGAGTGTCTGGCACAGCTACTCGGTCCTGAGACTCCCGCTGATCCAGCTCGACGACGGCCTGAAGCCCATGCGGACCAACGTCTCGTGGTTGAACCACGACGGCGAGATGCTGCCGGCCACGTGGAAAGATCCCGGCTTCGACGACGACTCCTGGCTTCGCGGGACGGTTCCGGA
>Ga0187848_10000574_pt1 | contig 33227 bp, 22 predicted proteins | sample June2016WEW_4_40_FD_132424 | JGI IMG/M metagenome (GOLD analysis project Ga0187848, IMG submission 132424) | Peatland microbial communities from SPRUCE experiment site at the Marcell Experimental Forest, Minnesota, USA - June2016WEW_4_40 | ecosystem: Environmental > Terrestrial > Soil >... | reverse complement strand
GATCGTGGTCGTCGTTGGCGTCAGTCCGATTACCTGCGTGAACGGGTGCGAGGTGCTGCCGGCGTACAGGGACGTAGCATCCGGGGTATAGACCGCCGTGATGAGGTCCGTGCCGTTGGGCAAGCTCACGGTGTTGCCGCTGGAATCCGTGTAGGGCACGGTAAGCGTCGCCACGCTGTTGCTGTCCAACGTCACCGGGGCCCCGAGGGCCGTGGTGCCGATCCCGAGGACCGCGTTGCTGTAATAGAACTGGACGGAGCCGGTCGCCGGCTGGAACCGCGGCGCGTACACGATGGCTGGCCCGGACGTCTGGTTGCCCGGCCCGAGCGACGGGTTGCTTCCGCCGGCCACGGGCATGGGGGGCATAGTTCCGGGGGGCAGGCCGCCGAAGAAACTCGGCACGACCAGGGCGGTAAAAGTCACGGGCGCGCCGGTCGGTGCGACAGGCTCAGAGGACGACAGGAGCGTGGCGCTGGCCGTCTGCCCGATCGTCACGGTAATCGCGTTGGATGGGCCGCTGCCCTGATAGCTGGAGCTGCCCGGGTAGACCGCCACGATGCTGTGCGTGCCCACGGACAGGCTCGAGACGCAGAAATAGGCCACGGCGGAGTCGGGAGTTCCGGGGGTTGCGGCTTGCCAATTGGGCCTCAAGTAGCCCTTGCCCAGCACGGCGTTGCCGTTGGAGGCATCCTCGAAAGTGACGAAGCCGCCGGGAATCCCGCCGCCCGGACTTACGACCGCGACCGTCGCCGCAAGGAGGACTGGGTGGCCGAAGGGCGTGGGGCTGGCGGCACTGGTGGCGCCGTCCACGGACGACGCCAAGGTCGTGGTCGTCTGGGCCTGGCTGACCGTCAGGGGCAAGGAGACGGTCGTGCCGGAGTTGAAATTCGCCGTGTCGCTCTGGTAGGTGGCCGTGATCGTGTGGGGCCCCACTCCCAGTCCCTGGCGGACACAACTCCCGGACCATGCGTTCGCAGCTACAGGATTCTGGGCCGGGATCGGCAGGGTGGCGACACCGCCGGCGAGCGTCTCGACGATGGGCTGGCTCCCGTCGATGGTGAACACCACCGAGCCGGTTGGCGTGCCGGCCCCGGGCGGCACCGCCGCCACCGTCGCCGTAATCGTGAGCGGCTCGCCATAAACGGGGGATGGGTCGGACGGCGTCAAGGTCGTCGTCGTATCCGCGGCGGTTACGGTAATGGCGGCCGCGGCGCTGACATCCTCCGCTTGCGTGTTGGGGTTGAAGGACTGGGCCGTGAGGCTGTACGGGGTCAGGCTGGCCGCAAGGAGGGGCGTCAACGTGCCGAGGTCCAGCGTGGCGTTGGCGGTGCCGCTGCCGTCCGTCGCGGGAACCGCGGCCACGCCCTTGGCCAGCGTCGTCGTGCCGTTCATGAAATCGACCGTCACCGGGGTGTTGGCAGCCACGTCGGCGGCGACCACGTCGGCGGAAACATTGGCGGTCAGCACAAGGGACTGGCCGTAGACCTCGGCCCCGGAGGAGGGCGCCAACGTGACGCTCAGCAGGCGTCGATCTTCCAGGGGCTCCAGCAACACTCGCCGCCCGAATTTAGCGCGGCGGGGGCCCCGGTTCTTTCGAACCGGATTTTTCTTTCGCAACAACAGGGTCCATAACATGGCTACACCCCTTTTCTCATTCCGGCGAAAACAACCACTGCTGCGCCGCGGAAAATACAATGCTGCGGCGAGCCCTAGCGGATGCCGGCCGTCGTGACTGCAAGACCGGGCGTGAACAAAGCGGAAGATAGTTCACGAGCCACGCTGCTTCTTCGGCCAATTGCCCTTTGGCCCAATAGTCCAGTATCGTAGCAAAACCAGAACTGGCTGTCAACAATCCGGAAGGGATTCCCGGGTCCGGAATGTCAGATTTCGGCGGGAGGCTGCGAGAGTTATCGCTTATTCCCATATCCCGCATCTTTCCCATGTGGCCACGCGGGATACAAGAAATTGGCGTTCTCACCCAGGCTTGAGTACAATGTTCTCTTGGATGGGCAGGCGGGCCGGCGGGAGACCTGAGCATGTGGGCGCGATTGCGGGTGGTCGCCACTCTCCTTGTGGCGGTAACCTGGCTACTGGGATGGGGGGGCGGTGCTGCGCCGGCTGCCACCTTCACTTGGTTCGGTGGCGACACGAGCCCATCCCTGGACCGAAACGGCACCTGGGACACCGCGCCAGCCGACGCTACCTGGTGGAACGGATCGGCGTATAGCACATGGTCCAACGCCGACAACGACGACGCCGTCTTCGCCTATTCCGGAGGAACCGCCGTCATCGGACCCCTCGCCGCGGGCACGGCGTCGCCACCCACGGTGCACACCATGAGCTTCACCTTGGCCGCATCCGGGTTCGTCCTCACCGGCACGAATTCGATCACATTGGCCGGGTCTGCGCCGGGGGTCTCCGTTGATCTCCAAGGAGTCGCGACGATCGACGCGCCGCTTGCCGGCTCGGCCGGCATGACAAAGAGCGGCGGCGGCCTGCTGGTGCTCACGGGCAGCAACGTGTACACGGGGGGGACAACCGTCTCGGCGGGCGATCTGCTGTTGGCCGCCTCCTACGCGTTGCCCGGCGGCATCGCGACCACCGGCGGCACGAGCAACCTGGTCCTGGCCGGCACGGGCAGCGACACTCCCGTGATCGTTTTGGCGGCCGGCGATTTCACCCGCGGCTTGGGGACCTCGACCGCCGAGGTGCAGTTCACGGGCAACGGGGGGTTTGCGGCCGCGGGGGCCAACCGGATCGTGAACCTTGGCGGCGCATCGGCCCAGGTAACGTGGGGTGCTTCCAATTTCGTGCCGAGCGGATCGGTCTTGGTCCTCGGCTCACCGAATGCCGATTCCATGCTGGATTTCCGGAATCCGATCAACCTCGGCGCCGCGCCGCGAACGGTCCAGGTCAACGTGGGCTACGCCGGGGCGAGCGTCGATGCGACCCTGAGCGGCGCCCTGACCGGCGCCGGCGGCCTGATCGTGGCGGGGGACGGCACGTTGGCACTGACGTCCACCAACAATGCCTACACCGGCGGGACCACGCTGGCCGGCGCGAGCACGCTCGACTTCGCCAGCGGCGCCTTGCCCCCGACCGCCGCCGCGATTGCCTTCGCGGGCGGCATCCTGCAGTGGGCAAGCGGCAACACCCAGGACGTCTCGGGCAGATTCGCCCCTATTGACGCCGGCCAGACGGCCAACATCGACACCAACGGAAACGGAGTGACTTTCTTCAATGCGCTCAGCGGGCCGGGCGGCCTGACCAAGATCGGCGGCGGCACGTTGACGTTGGCTATGTCCAATACCTTCACGGGGACCACGACGATTAGCGGCGGCACGCTGGCCTTGGGCAACTCGCAGGCGCTGGCGTACAGCACGCTGTACTACAACAACTCCGGCGGCACGCTGAGCTTCGGCAGCCTCGCCGCCGCCACGCTTGGCGGCCTGGCGGGCTCGCAGAACCTCCCCGCCTTGCCCGCCGGATTCGTCCTGACCGTCGGCCCCAACAACCAGAGCACCCTCTACAGCGGCGTGCTCAGCGGGTCGGGCAGCCTGGTCAAGGCCGGCAGCGGCACCCTGACGCTAACCGCCGGCAACCGCTACACGGGCGGGACGTCGGTCACCGGTGGAACGCTGGTGGCCCAGGACGCCGCGGCGATCCCGAGCGGGTCGCTGCTGGAGATCGGGGAGGGCGGCTCGCTCGTGCTGGGGCAGACCGGATCCCAGTACGTCGAGGGATTTGCCCAGATCGCCGGTTCGCCGCTCGGCTCACAGGCCACCGGCACCAGCGGCGGTGCGCTGGCGCCGGCCGCGGGCGACCCGCAGGCGGGCGCCCCGGTCAAGCCGGCGCCGGAGCCCGGGACGCTGGCCCTCTTGGCGGCCGCGGCCGCCTGCGGACTGGCCGCCGCAGGGCGGCGGAGACTGCAGGGCTGACCGGATGACGCTGCGCTTGGCTTGATCCGGATCAAGGCCCCACTTGCCTCGTCGCCATATTATAGAGACAAAGCCGTCTGCCCGGCGCCATTCCCTACCTTCCCAAGGAAAGGATCCCCTTGTATGTTCTGCTACCAGTGCGAGCAAACCGCCAAAGGTACTTGCTGCAATCTCACGGGTGTCTGCGGCAAGGACCCGACGACCGCCGCTCTGCAAGACCTCTTGATCCACGCGGCCAAGGGGATTGCGATGTACGCCCACCGGGCCGCGGGCTTGGGCGCGCGGGACCCGGAGGTGGACAGGACCGTCATCGAGGCCCTGTTTGCCACGGTCACCAACGTCGACTTCGATCCCAAGCGGCTTGAGGAGCATTTGCGCCAGGCAGCAGCGATGCGCGACCGGGCGCGGGCCATGTACGAAACGGCCTGCACCCAGGCCGGCAAGGTCGCACAGCGGCTGTCCGGCCCCGCCGTCTGGCAGCCTGCCCCCGACCTGGGCGGCCTGGTGCGCCAGGGAGAAGAAACGTCGCTTGCCGATCGGCGGGAGGCCCTGGGGGCAGACGTCGCCGGCTTGTTGGAACTCACGCTCTACGGGCTGAAGGGGGCCGCCGCCTACGCCGACCACGCCCTGCTCCTCGGCCACGAGGACCCGGAGATCTTCGCCGCCTTCCACGAGGTCCTGAACTTCCTTGCCGGCCAGCCTCGCAATGCCGACGAGATCGTCGGCTGGGCGATGAAGGTCGGCCGGTTGAACCTGGACGTAATGAAGATGCTCGACGCCGCCAACACCGACACCTATGGCCACCCCCAGCCTGCTCAAGTGCGGATCACGCCGCTCAGGGGCAAGGCGATCGCGGTCTCCGGCCACGACCTCAGGGACCTCGATGAGCTGCTCAAGCAGACCGAGGGCCGAGGCATCAACGTCTACACCCACGGCGAGATGCTCCCTTGCCACGCCTACCCGGGCTTGAGGAAATACAAGCACCTGGCGGGCAACTACGGCGGCGCCTGGCAGGATCAGGCGAAGGAGTTCGCCGCCTTCCCCGGCGCGATCCTCATGACGACCAACTGCATCCAGAAGCCGCTGGACGGCTACAAGGAGCGGATCTTCACCAGCGGGCTGGTCGCGTGGCCCGGCGTAACACACATTGGCCCGGACCGCGACTTTGCGCCGGTGATCCGCGCGGCCCTGGCCGCTCCCGGTTTCCCGCAGGACGGCCCGCCGCAATTCATCACGGTGGGCTTCGGCCGCAATGCCGTGCTGAGCGTGGCCGACAAGGTCGTCCAGGCGGTCAAGCAGGGGCAGATTCGGCATTTCTTTCTGGTGGGCGGCTGCGACGGGGCGAAGCCCGGACGCAACTACTACACCGAGTTCGCCGAAAAAGTGCCCGGCGATTGCGTGATCCTCACCCTGGCCTGCGGCAAGTACCGCTTCAACAAGCGCGATTTCGGCGCGATCGGCGGGATTCCGCGGCTGCTGGACGTCGGCCAGTGCAACGACGCCTACTCGGCCATTCAGATCGCTACGGCCCTGGCGGGGGCGTTCGACTGCGGCGTGAACGACCTGCCGCTGTCGCTGGTGCTGAGCTGGTACGAGCAGAAGGCCGTGGCCATTCTGCTCACCTTGCTGCACCTGGGGATCAAGAACATCCGCTTGGGGCCGACCCTGCCGGCGTTCATCACGCCGCCGGTGCTCCAGGTGTTGGTCGAGAAGTTCAACATCGCCCCGATCAGCACGCCGGAAAAAGACCTGGAAGCGATCCTGGGCCATTCCTAGGCCCCGGCCAGATCGCCCGACAAGAAAAGGGCGGCGGCCGGCAACCGCACCAGCGGAACCGGCCGCCGCCGCGTGGCAAATCAGCACCACACACACCACGTTTCGCGCCGCCGCGTGGCAAATCAGCACCACACGAGCGCGGCGGCGCGCACTCGCTAACGGCCGTCAGACGGGCTGGCCGACCGCAGCGGCCCGGGTCTGAAAAACGGCCTTGATCCTCGGATCCAAGTCGGGGTAGTTGTCCATGTACTCGGCGCGCTGCTGATCGAGCGCCCGCTGCCGGGCCTCGAAATCGTCGGCGGGAAAGAGCTTTTCCGGCCGCACCAGGATCGAATCGACGCCGCGCATGGCACGGGGCACCACCAGCCCGGTCCGGTGCGAAAGCTGCCACAGCTCCGCCGTGCCGCGAAAGATCCACTCCAGGATGCCCATCGTGTCGCCCAGCGTGATGTCCTTGTAGGAACCGCCTTCGCCCACCCAGCCGGTATTCAGCAGATAGCAGTGGATGTGGTCGTTCGACTGCAGGATGTCGTAGAACAGGTTGGCGTGCTCCGCGCGGTCGCCGGCCAGGAACGGGTCGTAGAAGAACTCGTTCTTGATCGTGCCCGCCTGCGTGGGGTCGCCCGCGGACGACTCCATCGACTGCCCCAGCACCATGAAGGCCGCGGCCTGCTCGTGGGTCAGCCTGGCCACGGCGGGGATGATGTTCCCGCGGGTGATGATGAACAAGTTGTCGATCCGCTTGGCGTTGATCTCGCCGGCGGCGTGCATGAAGTCGCGGCGCTCGACGACCGCGCGGCCGTTGCTGGTGCGCGAGAGGTCGTAGAAGTCGATGCTGCCGTCGTCGGTGAGCGAGGTGTTCTCCAGGAAGCTGTCCTTGCGGAGACAGGCGTAATAGGCCTCGAGCTGCTCGCCGGGATTCAGGCAGTCGGTCTTCATGAACAGGCCGCCGGCCTCGAAGCCGCGGAAGCGGCCGTCGCGGTACAGCGTGCCCCCGTCGTCCTGGATGAGCCAGGAGCGCTCGTGACCTTTGCGGGCCAGCACCTTGCAGGTGGTGCTCGTCTTGCCGTTGGCGCTCAGGGCGACGAATAGCGAGTAGCTGGTGACGTACGCCCCGTGGCGGTTTTCCAGCGTGTCCTTGCGGCAGCCGGCGTGCAGGAAGATGGCGTCGCCGTGGAGCTTCGCCCGGTAGTCTTCGCCGGCAAAGACGCCCTTCTTCCACTCGCCGAAGTAATTGCTGTTGCGGACGAACTTCACCACCCGCCCGTCGGGGGCGTGGGCCAGCCGGATGGTAATGTCCTTTTGCGGCAGCGGCCGCGACTTGTTGCGCTCGTGCTCCGCGTCGGCGAACATGATCACCTGGTAGGTCGGGTGATCGGTCGTGGCCGGCTTGAAGAGCTTCAGCCCCGCAAACGCGACGTGGGCGAACGGGCGCGGGACGATCAGGCGGGCGGTGATCCCCTCGGCGCCGTCGCCGACCTGGACGTCCAACGACACGAGTTCCTGGCGGTCCAGGGCGCGCTTGGCTTGTTCCAGCAATTCGTATTCGGCCCGGCCGAAGCGGGAGTCGATGTTGTTCGCGGTGAGCTTGGCCGCCCGCGACATGGGTTCCGAGTCGGCCAGCAGGCTGCCGTACTTGGTTTGCCGGACTTCGGGCTCTTCCAGCGCCAGGCTGCGGAGTCGCTCGGAGTCCGGGTTGCGGATGAGCATGCCCCGCTGCTGGGCATTCTCGAAGATGGTCTTGGCGGCTTGCTGGAATTCCTCGAACATCACGAAGGTCCTTCCCCGCGGCCGGAAGGGAACAGGTCCATGTTCTCGGCTCGGGGCTGCGGGCAGGCGCCCCGCCTCGCGGCCGAAAAATGGACCAGTCCCCGGGCGGCCCGTGAACGATTGTCAGTCCGCGCTTGTGCCTCCGTCACCCTGCTCCCGGCCCGCCGACCAGGTTCGGCGCGGGCGAAAGCCGCAGCACGTCGTCGCTGGCGACGTGATGGATCTCCGCTTCGGTGAAGACCGGCGTTTCTTCCGTGAATTGTGCCTGCTCGGTGGATCCCCGCAGCGCGGCCAGCGAGGTCTGGCCCGCCGAGACGGCTTGGGCCACCGCGTCGAAGTATCCTGCGCCGACGAACGACTGGTGCTTCACGGCGCGGTAGCCGTGGTTCTGCTCCAACTCGAACTCCCGCTGCTGGAGCCGCGAGTAGGCCACCATCCCCTCGTCGCGGTAGGCATGGGCCAGCTCGAACATCCCGGCATTCAGGGCGTGGAAGCCCGCCAGGGTGACGAACTGGAACTTGTAGCCCATCCCCGCCAGGTTCCGCTGGAATGACGCGATCTGGGCCTCGCCCAGCGATCGCTGCCAGTTGAACGACGGCGAGCAGTTGTAGGCCAACAGCTTGCCGGGGCAAGCCTGGTGAACGCCCTCGGCGAACTGCCGGGCTTCCTCGAGGTCCGGCCGGGAAGTCTCGCACCACACCAGGTCCGCGTAGGGGGCGTAGGCGACTCCGCGGGCCACGGCCTGCGCCATGCCGCCCCGCAGCACGAAGAACCCTTCCACCGTGCGCTCGCCCGTCAGAAACCGGCGGTCGCGCGGGTCGATGTCGCTGGTGAGGAGTTTGGCGTCCAGGGCGTCGGTGCGGGCGACCACGAGCGTGGGCACGTCGAGCACGTCGGCGGCCAGCCGCGCGGCCACGAGCTTGGCGACCGCCTCCTGGGTGGGCACCAGGACCTTGCCCCCCATGTGACCGCACTTCTTGGACGAGGAGAGCTGGTCCTCGAAGTGGACCCCGGCCGCCCCGGCCTCGATCATGGCCTTCATCAGCTCGAAGGCGTTCAGCACTCCGCCGAAACCCGCCTCGGCGTCGGCCACGATCGGGGCGTACCAGTACGGCATCTGATCGCTGATCCCCGCGTTGTGGGCGATCTGGTCCCCGCGCTGCAAAGCGTTATTGACCCGCCGCACCAGCGTGGGCACGCTGTCGGCCGGGTACAGGCTTTGGTCCGGATAGGTTTGCCCCGCGGAGTTCATGTCGCCGGCCACCTGCCAGCCGCTGACGTAAACGGCGTTCAGGCCGGCCTGCACCATTTGCACCGCTTGAGCACCGGTCTGTGCCCCCAGCGCCCGGACATAGGGCTCGGTGTGCAGCAGCTTCCACAGGCGTTCGGCCCCCAGCCTAGCCAGCGTGTGTTCCACCTTGACCGTGCCCCGCAGGCCGACGACTTCTGCCGCCGAGTAGGGGCGCTCCACGCCGGCCCAGCGCCGATCGAGTCTCCAATGTTGCTGCAATTCTTCGGCTTCAAGTTTGTGCATGGACGACTTCCTCGTTCTGCGTACTCCTCACGCGAAGCGCGAGGAGTACATTGAAGTCATTCTTCGGCCCGTCCTCACTCCAGGTAGTCGTATCCCACGAGCGTCATGAATTCCGTGAACTCGTCCGCCAGCACGATGTCTTCGATGAGGCGCCCGGCCAGGTCATAATGTCCCTCGGCAAAACGCGCCGGCCCCGCGGTTTCCCGCAGTTTGCCCAGTTGCTCCCGGAAGAGCGAACCGGTCAGCTCGCGGGTGACTTTGCGCCCGTCGGCCAGGATGCCCCGGGGCGAATGGACCCATTGCCAGACCTGGGCGCGGGAGATCTCCGCCGTGGCGGCGTCCTCCATCAGGTGATAGAGGGGCACGCAGCCGTTGCCCCCCAGCCAGGCGGCCATGTATTGGATGCCCACGTCGATGTTCTGCCGCAGCCCACGCTCGCTGATCTCGCCCTGCGGCACCGTGAGCAAGTCCCGGGCGGTCACGCTCACGTCGTCGCGGCGGCGGCCGATTTGGTTGGGCGCGGGCATGCGGGCATCGAAGGCCTCCCGGGCCAGGGCCACCAGCCCCGGATGGGCGACCCACGTGCCGTCGTGGCCGTCGCCGGCCTCGCGGACCTTGTCGGCCCGCACCTTCTCCAACGCGTCTTCGTTCGCGCGGGGATCGTTCTTGATGGGGATCTGCGCCGCCATGCCGCCGATGGCGTGGATGCCCCGCCGGTGGCACGTCTTGATCGCCAACAGCGAGTACGAACGCATGCAGTGGGTGGTCATGGAGACCTGCCCCCGGTCGGGCATGGTGAATTGCGGATGCTTGTGAAACTTCTTGATCGTGCTGAAGATGTAGTCCCACCGGCCGCAGTTCAGGCCCGCCGAATGGTCGCGCAGCTCGAAGAGGATCTCGTCCATTTCGAACGCGGCGGGGATCGTCTCCACCAGCACGGTGGCGCGAATGCTGCCGCGCCGAATGCCCAGCTCATCCTGGGCCGCCAGGAACACCTCGTTCCACAGCCGGGCCTCCACGCGGCTTTCCAGCTTGGGAAGGTAAAAATAGGGACCGCTGCCGCGATCCAGCAGCTTGCGGGCGTTGTGGAAGAAGAACAGGCCGAAGTCCACCAGTGCCCCGCACACTGGTTTGCCGTCCAGCAGCATGTGCTTCTCCGGCAAGTGCAATCCCCGCGGCCGCACCATGAGCGTGGCCGTCTTCTCGTGCAGACGATACTGTTTTCCCTCCGGACTCGAGAAAGCGATCGTGCCGTCGACCGCTTTGCAGAGGTTGCGTTGGCCCTCGATCAAGTTGTGCCAGGTGGGCGCATTGGCGTCCTCGAAGTCGGCCATGTAGACGCTCGCGCCCGAGTTCAAGGCGTTGATGATCATCTTGCGGTCGGTCGGCCCGGTGATCTCGACGCGGCGGTCCAAGAGGTCGTCGGGCACGGGCGCCACGGACCAGTCGGCCCGGCGGACGTGCTCGGTCTCGGCAAGGAAGTCGGGAAACTTCCCGGCATCGAATTCGCGTTGCCGCCCTGCCCTGCGGCACAGCAATTCCGCCCGCTGGGGCTCGAACTCTCGCAAGAGCCTTTCGAGAAACCGCAACGCATCCGGGCTGAGGACCTCCTCGCAATGTTCCGGGAGCGGTGCGCGAATTTCCAACTCGACGGTTTGCGATTGCGTCTGGCTCATGGATTGGCTCCTGGAGCAATTGCTCGGCACCGCCGCGCGACATCGAATTGTAGAGGCGTCTTGAGGCGAGTCAACTTGCCATTAGTGCGATTGCACGACGTAGCGGTTCTGCGGCACAGGTATTTCTCCCCAATGTGCATAGGGAAAAGCCTGACTGGCTGGCAGGCGGATTGTGCGTTTGCATCAGGCTGCACGCCAAGCATGAAGGAGAAAGGATGCGCCAAGGATGAAGGAAAAAGGATGAAGGATGAAATCCGGACTCCGCGGGGGAGGGGTCGATTCATTTTTCTCTAGCCTGGGGACCGGGGCGTTCCTGGTGCGCTACCCCGATTTCGCCGTTCCGTCGCCGACGGCGGCGGAACGGCGAAATCGGGGCCCATGGCAACGGCGCCTCGCCGACCCAGGCGTAAACGCCTGGGCTGGAGAGATGGCAGCAATGCCCCGTCGGCCGAGGCACGAATGCCTGGGCTGGAGAAAAGGTCAGTGGCGCCCTTGCCGGGAAAGTCGCTCCCTGTGCTACATGTACATGCCGCCGTTGACCGGGATAACCTGGCCGGTGATGTAGCTGGCCAGCGGCGTGGCCAAGAACTGGATTGCGGCCGCGACTTCCTCCGCTCGGCCCAGGCGGCCCATGGGCGTCATGGCCTTGACCGTGGCCAACGCGCCGTCGCTGAGGTCTTTGGTCATGTCCGTCTCGATAAAGCCCGGGGCCACGGCATTGACGGTAATTCCCTTCTTGGCGACCTCGCGGGCCAGGGTCATGGTGAAACCGATCAGCCCGGCCTTAGATACGGAGTAATTGATCTGGCCGAAGTTCCCGGTCTGGCCGACGACCGACGCGAGGTTGATCACGCGGCCCCAGCCGGCCTCGACCATGCTGGGCAGCAGCGCGCGGGTAATGCTGAAAGTGCCGGTCAGGTTCACGGCCAGCACCTCGTCCCAGAACGTGCGGGTCATCTTCAGAAACGTCTTGTCGCGCGTGATTCCCGCGTTGTTGACCAGAATGTCGATGGGGCCGACCTCGTCGAGAATGGCGTCCGCCATGCGCTTGGTCTCGTCCTCGCTCGACAGGTCGGCACGATAGACGTGGGCGTCAGCGCCCAGCTTGCGGGCCGCCGCGGACGTCTCTTCCGCCGCTTCGGCGCAGCTTCGATAATTGACGACCACGTCGGCGCCCGCTTCGGCCAACGCCAGCACAGTGGCGCGCCCGATGCCTCGGGAGCCGCCGGTCACCAGGGCCTTCTTTCCTTCCAGCACCTTGTGGACAACGGCTTCCGCGCGGGCTTCGCGGACAGGTGCTCGCAGTTCTTCCTCGAGAATCGCAGACATGACTGGGCCTCCCGTCGTTTGTAACACTCCATCTGCGTTGACTACAACGTCCATCAAGTCTAGGCAATGTTGCGCACGCCGCAAATCGGAAAGAACCTGCCGGGAGGATGAGGGATCGCCCTACCGCTATGGTAGGGGTCAAGAATACCGCGCGGTGCCTTGTGGCAGGCCAGCCACCGCGCCGCGGGAATCAGGCCGATGGGGCCCAGCCGGCATCCGCCCACAGCTCGCCGCTGACGGCCGAATTGCCGATCATGAAGCAGATGGCGTCGGCGATTTCCTCGGGACGGATCAGCCGCCCCAACTGGGTGTGCGGCAAAATCCGCTGCTGGATGAAATCATCGCCCAAGGCGTGGACCATGGGCGTGTCGGTGTACCCGGGATGGATCACTCCGCAGCGGACGCCGTGGTACATGGCTTCCAGCGTCAAGGTGGCGGCAGCGCCCTCCAGTCCGGCCTTGGTGGCGGCATAGGAGATTTGCCCCTTGTTCCCCCGCGAGGACACCGAGCCAATCAAGACGACCGTGCCCTGGATGTGCTCTTCGGGCAGCCAGCGTCCCTGGCCGCGGGTGTGCCGGTCCTCGGCGATCCGTCCCACCATTTCCAGCGCCCAATAGATTGGCGCCAACAGGTTGATTTCCAGGACGCGGCGAAAATCCTCCAGCGGATAGAGCTGGGCCTTGCCCGTCTCCCGGTCGATCTTCGCCGCCAGCGAGTCGCGGGTGATGCCGGCCGCAGGCACGCAGATCCGCGGCACCCCCCAACGCGAGGTGACCTCGTCGTAGACCTGGCGGCGAAACGCCTCGTCGGTCACGTCGCCGACGTAGGCCACGGTTTGGGCATGTTTGTGCGTGAACTGATCGATGGACTCCGCGAGATGGCTGACGCCGTTGACCTGGTCTACCAGGGCGACGGCCTTGATCCCGCGGCGGACCAGCTCCAGGGCCACCGCCTCGCCGATGCCGCTGCCCGCCCCCGTGATGACGGCCACTTTACCCGGAATATCCATATCGCACCCCCGATTAGAGGCATTCGCACTTCGCCGGATACACGCGCATCCTGTCCTTGCCCGTCTATAATATACCCGGCCGGCCACAGGGGGAAGAGCTGTTTTTGTGCATCTGCATTAAACACATGTCCCTGCGGCCGCCGGGGATGCCGTGTCTTCGGACAATCCAGTTTTCCTGGAAAACAGCCGCTTGACTGCCCAGACCGCCAGCGTAGAATGGTCGTAAGTCCTGTTCTGTTGTGCGGGAGCACTACAATGGGTGACGCGGTGGAATCGCCTGAACGCCCCGCCCCGATGCAAGTCGAGCTGCGGCGCTACTCCAATCGTCGTTATTACGATACGACGCGGAGCCAGCACCTGACGCTCGAAGACATCTACCACCTGGTCCGCGACGGATACACCGTGACGGTCAGCGACTCGAAGACGGGCGGGGACATCACGGCGCGGATCCTGGCCCATCTGATCCTCGAGCACGACCCGCCCAAGTTGGCCGCCTTCCCGGCAGAGCTGCTGCACCAGATCATCCGCTCCAACGAATCGTTGTTGCGCGAGTTCGTGGAAAAATACTTCAACCGTGCCTTGACGGCGTTTCTAAAATCGCAGCGCGAGTTCGATCGCTACCTGGGACAGGCCATGGGCCTGTACGGCCTGCCGTCGATGAGCCGCGGCTGGGCCGAGATGATGATGGGGCCGTTCGTGCGGGCGTTCCTGGCCGGCGAAGAGAACGGCGAGGCGGCCGCTCATCAAGCGGCTTCCCAGGGCCAGCCCGCCGGGGGCGAGGACTTGCGAAAAACGGTGGAGGAGTTGCGGCAACAGGTGGCTGCACTGAGCAACAAAGTCGACCGAGGTTGACTTTCCATATCCCCCATTTACAGGAGCCCATCCATGGCAACGGCTGCGCAAACCAGCGACGATTTGTTCCGCCAGGCGATCCGCGCCTGGGAGTCCGCGGTGGAGAGCGGCGTGAAGATGCAGGAGGAGTACACCAAGTGGCTGCGGCAGACGTGCTGCGAGTCCGGCGCGATCAAGGACTGGTACGGCAAGACCCAGTCGGCCGTCGGCGAGACGGTCGCCAAGGTGCAGGAGAACGTCGACGAGGCCGTCCGCCTGGTCAACCAGCAGGCCGAGTCGAGCATCCGCCTGGTGCAGAAGGCGATGGCACTCCGGCAGACCGAAACGGGCGGCGAGGCCCAGGGCAAGCTGGCTGAGTGGTGGGAGTCCGCCCTGGACGCGGCCCGCACCAACACCCAGGCGGTGCTCGCGGCCAACAGCCGCATGATGGCTACCTGGTCGGAGATGGCCCGCAAGCTCAACGGCGAGGCGGCCGAGAGCATGGCCAGCCTGGCCAAGAAGACGGCGGAGCAGGCCGAGCACATCGGCCGCCGCACCGCGGAGCAGGTCAAGGAAATGGTCCGGCAAGCGTCGGGAAACAGCAAGAACTAAGCGAGGAGCCTACGATGCACAACGGAGTATTCCTCGCCGGCGGCGCGCGAACGCCGATCGGCAGCTTCTGCGGATCGCTGGCCGAGGTCCCGGCGCCGGCCCTGGGCAGCGTCGCCATCAAGGCGGCCATCCGCCGGGCCGGAATTCCCGCCGCAGAGGTCCAGGAAGTCATCGTCGGCAACGTCCTCAGCGCGGGCCTGGGCCAGAACGTCGGCCGGCAGGCCGCCATCGGCGCCGGTCTTTCCCCGGGCGTGGGCGCCACGACCGTCAACAAGGTCTGCGGGTCCAGCCTCAAGGCGGTCATGCTGGCGGCCCAGGCGATCCGCTGCGGCGATGCCGAGGTGCTCGTCGCTGCCGGGGCCGAGAACATGTCCGCGGCCCCCTACCTGCTGCCCAAGGCCCGCGGCGGATATCGCATGGGAAACGGCGAGCTGGTGGACTCGATGATCAGGGACGGCCTGTGGGACGTGTACAACAACTTGCACATGGGCGCCTGCGGGGACCGTTGCGCCGAGAAGTACCGATTCTCCCGCCAGCAGCAGGACGACTTCGCGGTGGCCAGCTACAAGCGGGCCATCCAGGCCCAGCAAGAAGGCGGCTTCGCCGAGGAGATCGTTGCCGTCGAGATTCCCGGCCGCAAGGGTCCCACCGTCGTCGAGCGGGACGAGGGACCGGGGCGCTTCAACGAGGAGAAGATGCGGAGCCTGGCCCCGGCGTTCGGCAAGGAGGGCACCGTCACGGCCGCCAACGCCTCGAGCATCAACGACGGCGCCGCGGCGGTGGTCGTGCTCTCGCCCGAAAAAGTCGGCCAATTGGGGATCAAACCCCAGGCCAAGGTCCTGGGCTATGCTACATTTTCCAGGGAGCCCGAGTGGTTTACCCTGGCCCCCATCGGGGCCATCGGGCGGCTGCTGGAGAAGCTCGACCGCAAGGCCGCGGACATCGACTTGTTCGAGGTCAACGAAGCCTTCTCCGTCGTGCCGATGGCGGCGATGAAGGACTTGGGCATCCCCCATGACAAGATGAACGTGCATGGCGGGGCGGTCGCCTTGGGGCACCCGATCGGCGCCAGCGGCGCCCGCGTCCTCGTGACCCTGCTGGCCGCCATGCGCCGGCGCGGCGTCAAGACCGGCATCGCTTCGCTGTGCATCGGCGGCGGCGAGGCAGTGGCCCTGGCGGTGGAAGCCTGCGACTGAGGGCCGCCGATTCGGGAGCACGACCATGGGCCAAGACAGCACGGGACCGACCGACGGCCTGGGCAACGTCATGCAAATGTGGTTCGACATGGCTTCGGCGGCCATGGCGCCGTTTCAGGGGCACTCCGCCGGCCTGTCGGCCCCGGACGCCCTGAAGCAGGCCCGCGAGATCTTCTTCAAGGCCTGGAGCGATTCCTGGGCCGATTTTCTGCGATCGCCGGCCTTTTCCGCGGCCCAGCAGCGGCTGCTGGCCGGCAGCGTGCAGTACCGCAAGCAGGTACGCCAGTACCTCGAACGGCTACACCACGAGTTCGAGCTACCGACCTGCCAGGACATCGATCACCTCGTAGTGGCTGTCGGGCAACTCGACCAGCACGTGCAGGAGCAATTCGAGGAGCTGACGGCCCGCCTCGACGAGATCGCCGCCCGTTTGGACGCCCCGGACCCGGGCAGGAGCGACGCGCAGACCAACGCCCCGGACCCGCGGGAGCGTCCCGCGAAGCGGCGCGGACCCGCCAACCGACGATGAGCACCAACGGCCATTCCGAAAACCCGTGGCTCCGGGCGCAGCAGTCGCTGCTGGAGGAGTCGTTGGCCAATCTGCACCGCATGGCGCGCCTGCCGCAGGCGTGGCTGCAGGCCGAGCGCGTCAAGAAAGGGGCCACGCCCTCGGACGTCGTCTACGAAAAAGACCGGCTGCGGCTGCTCCGCTATCGTCCCGCGGGACCGATCAAGCATCGCACGCCGCTGGTGTTCGTCTTTGCCCTGGTCAACCGCCCCTACATCCTCGACATCCTGCCCAAGAAGAGCGTGGTGGCGCACTTCGTGGAGGCCGGCTTCGACACCTACCTGATCGACTGGGGCACGCCTACCGCCGCCGACCGCTCGCGCACGCTCGACACCTACGTGAACGGCTACCTCCCGAGCGTGGTGACGTACCTGCGAAAACGCGCCGAATCGCCCCAAGTCAACGTGTTGGGCTATTGCATGGGCGGCACGATGAGCGCCATGTTCACGGCCCTGCACCCCAGGCTGGTGAAGAACCTGATCCTGCTGGCCGCGGGCATCGACTTCTCGACCCGCGAGGGCCTGCTCAACCTGTGGGCCGATTCGCGATCCTTCGACGTCGATGCCTTTGTCGACGCCTACGGCAACTGCCCGGCCGAGTTCCTCCAGGCGTGCTTCCTGATGCTCAACCCGGTGCGGAACGTCGTCGCCAAGCCGGTCGACCTGCTGGAACGCCTGGACGACAAGCGACGCCTGGAAGAATTCCTCACCATGGAGGCCTGGCTGAACGACAACGTGCCGGTGCCGGGCGAGGTGTTTCGGGAATTCGTCAAGTATCTCTACCAGCAGAACCTGCTGGTGAAGAACCGGATGCCGGTCGGTCGGCACATCGTGGACCTGCGGCACATCACCTGCCCGGTGCTGAACCTCATGGCCTCGCAGGACACCCTTGTGCCGGCCGCCCAGAGCGAGCCTTTCAACGACCTGGTGGGCTCGGCGGACCGCAAGGCGATCAAGCTTTCCACCGGTCACATCGGGTTGGCCATGGGTTCCGCCGCACAGCGCGAACTGTGGCCCCTGGCCGTCGCCTGGCTGGCGGAGCGGTCTTGAGGCCAAGGTGCTCTTTAGTTTCTGTTGCGGACGTGCGGGAACGGTAGGGTGGGTCGAGCGCAGCGAGCCCCACCAACAACTACTTGACCATTTTCCGGTGGGGCTCGCTGCGCTCGACCCACCCTACATGTCCTTGCGCAACAGAAACCCTTTACTCTTTCACCGACGCGGCATCAAGGAATCGTTGCAAGGCGGCGCAGAGCGACATCACTCCAAATCCGGCCCCGCGATCCGCTCGCCCTTGAGCTGCCGCTCCTGGTCCTTGAAGTTGAACGTGCCGTAGAACATCGCGTTCGCATCCATCCAGGTAATGATCCGCGCCAGATCGTCCTTGGACAGCCGCGCCTCGTGGTGACCGGCCAAGAGCAGTTTCATCAGGGGGCTGGCCCGCGCCCCGTATTGGTCGGGATACGTCCGCGTGCTCAGGCGATTCTCCCATGCCGAGAAGGGCACGCGCGGGGCCAGGGCGTCGTAGGACCGGGAGAAAGAACCCTTGCCCCTCTGGCCGGTGAGAACGATGCCTCCGCTCTTCTCCTTGGGCAGGTCCGGGCCGTGGCAGGTCACACAGTGTTTGTCGAGCACCGGTTGCACCAGCAGCGGATAGCTCAGCGGCTTGGACCCGTCCGGACCGGGCGTAATGGCCGAGGGCGGCCGCCGCAGGGCCTCGGCGGAGGCGGGGGAATTCACCGGCGGCGAAACGGCGTTCCGCTCGTGGCAGCCGGCGCAACCGGCGGTCTCGCCCGGCTGGAGATAGACAAGGCTATACATCATCTGCACGGCCCGGCCCTGCGAGTCCAGGGCCTGGAACTGCAGCGGTATTCGCGCCGGCGCGCGGAAACAGGCCGAGCCGTCCTGTTCCACCGGCACGGTCCCAAGGACCTGCTTGCCGGGCGAGGTCCCGGCCAGCCCCGGCTTGGGAGTATTGGCGTGGGGGGTGGTCTTCGGGAGCACCTGGATGATCCGCAGGCCGACGATACGCTCCTTGGGCAGCGGCACCCAGCTCTCGTACACGTTTTGCAGGAAGAACGTGCCTTCCGCCTTGTCGCCGGCCGCCAGCGTGGAGGGCATCATCGGCGGCTGTCCTCGCGGCCGTAACGGCATCGGCCAGACGCTGGAGATGCACAGGTCGCGATACAGCAGCTCCTTGTTGCCGAACCGATCCAGGAGATAAAGGCCGAACATGTTCGGGCGGTTCGCCCGCGGCTCGCCCACCAGCGAGTCATAACTATAGGCCGCCAGGCAGCAGTCCTCCGAAAGCGGATACGGACTGCGGTAACAGTGCCCGGGCCACCGCAGGGCCTTGCGCTGGGCCGCGGAGAACTCCCCCATCGAGCCCGCCGGGCTCTCGGATTCCGGGAACGGGGCGTCCGGCGTAAAACGAGTGATGGGCGCCAGGTCCTCCGCCCCTTTGGTCACGTCCAGGAGAATGATCGCCCCGGCGGTCATGGCGTGGTGTGCCGCGGCCGTGGCCATCACCAGCGGCGAGCCCGGCACGGGACGTGCCTCCCAGACTCCTATGGGATTGAGCGTGTTGTTGCCGTAGAAGGCGCGCGGGCCGCTGCCGTCCGGGCGAATCGTCCACAGTTGCTCGAAATTCACCGCGTTGCGGTCCACGTAATCCCAGCGCGTGTAGATCACGCGGCCGTCGTTCAACACGGCCGGGTCCCACTCGTGCGTCTCATGGAAGGAGATGGTCCGCGGGCTCGAGCCGTCCGCCTCGCACATCGCCAGGGTGTACACGGGGCAGGGCCCCTGCCCGCAACGGTGATAACCGCCGCGGCGCGTGGAGATCAGCACGATCCGCCCGCCGGGCAGGTAGCGGGGCGAAAAATCGTCGTAAGGCCCGGCGGTCAACTGCCGCAGGTTGCCGCCGTCCGCGTCCACCTGGTAGAGGTGAAAATGCCGGTCCAGAAACCGGGCACGACCGGGTGGATCCGAGTCCACTTGGCAGTAGGCGAACAAGACGCGGCGGCCGTCCGGCGACACCTCGGGGTGCATAGACGCCCCTTGCGGCAGGGCGCCGGCCGCCAGTTGCCGCGTCCGCATCGTTCGGCCGGGCTCCTCGAGCACGAAGATGCCGCCGCCCGGCCGGGCGTTGTCGCCCTGGTACTGGGTCAGTTGATGGCTGAACAATCCGCCCGCAACGTGCTTGGCAAACACGATCGGCCCCGTGTGCGCCAGCGGATTCTCCAGCACGATCCGGCGGCGCAACTGGTGGCTCCGCCGCCAGAGGGCCTCCCACGCATCCTCGGCCGTGCCGCGATCGGCCGCCAGCCGCTGCCATTGCGAGCGCAGCTCCTCCCACTGGCGAGTTTCTTCGCTCGAAACGATCCCATTGACGCGGAGCCTTGCCAGCAACGCATCGCCCTGCTCGAACAGCCGCTTGACGGCCGCGGCGTAAGGCACGGCGAGCCGCTCCGTCCCGATACCGTCCTGCATCCGCCAATCCCATTCGACGAGCACCGGCTCCATCGCCCCGCGGAGCGGCGGCTGTTCGGGTGGAGGGCAGCGGAGCACGTCCTCCGCCGGGGAGATCGTCACCGGCAGCGAGCCCCCGCCCGCGGCAACCTGGAGGTCGCGCCACCGCACGACGACCTCGCCCGACTCGGCCGCCGTTTTCATGCGGAGAGTTGCGTTGCCGCGGGACTCTTGCGCGTCGATCCTCAACGTCAACGCCTGATCGGCCTTCACGGTGCGCAAGGGCGATTGCCCATCCAGTGCAAGGCCCACGCGGGCCGCGTCGCCCGCAAGCAGGTCCACGCGGGCCGAAATCGAGAACGCTCCGCTCACGTTCTTGATGGGCACGGAGACTTCAACGCTTTCTCCCCCCCGCACGCAGACTGCCACGCCGCCGGCAGGGCTCATCACGGCCACCTGCGGCCCCTGGGCGTCGGCCAGCAACACAAAGCCGCAGGCCGACCAGGAGCGATTCTTCACGGGCTGGAAAAAGGGGACAGTCCCCATTTGCCGGAACGGCCCGGAGGGTGCTTCGCACAAATGGGGACTGTCCCCTTTTTCCCTGCAGGATACCGCGACCTGGCCGAGGCTCACCTCCGCCAACCGGAGTTCGGCTGCCGGCGCCCATGCGCCTATGATTGCAGCGCAACACACGCCCGGCAGCCACGCGATGCCAAGCCCCGCGGCACGTCGTAGGGGATTGCGGCGGGACAGGCGGGAGAGCGCCGCAAAGACCTGATCCGGGACCTCTTTGGTCGTCACAACAGGTCCTCCGCATCACCTCGGCCGAACAGCATTGCCCCGCTGCCGAGCGGCCCGTGCCCAGGCCGGCGTGCAGGGGCGAACCGCGCTGGTTCATTGTGTACGGCTCCCACCCCGCTGTCAATCCCCACTTGCACGGAAGAGGGATTGGTGGTCTGCTATACTGCTCGCGGGCGAGAGCGACCCAAGCCCGAAGCGCGAGCGAGGGAGGTACGCGATTTCCTCGCTTGCGCTTCGGGCTCCTACGAAAGGCGCCATTTTCGCCCGCGTGCAGTGTAGAATGGCTCTCCCCGTCGGCAACGGCAGCCAAGAGAAGGATTCCACATGCCTCGCGAAACGATGACCCCACGTCAACGAATGCTGGCCGCGTTGGATCACCAGGTTCCCGACCGCGTGCCGATCGACCTAGGCGGAAACCAGACGGGCATTCACCGCTCGGCCTACCAGGCGCTCCTGAAACACTTGGGGATCGACGACACCGTGGTCATCATGGACGCCGTGCAGCAGCTCGCCCAGCCGTGCGAGGCGGTGCTCCAGCGGTTCCACGTCGATACGCGGTACGTCGCGGCGGGCGCGGCGGCCGGCTTCGACGGCAGCATCGTCCGGCGGACGCGGGGCGGCCGGCTGTGGCACGACCTGACCGACGAGTTCGGCGTCACCTGGTCCATGCCCGACGACCAGCCCCGCTACATGGACATCTCCCACCATCCGCTGGCCCACGCGACGATCGCGGACCTCCGCGAATATCCGTTCCCCAAGGGGGACGACCCGGGCCGCTTCGCCGGACTGCGCGGGCGGGCCCTGCGGCTCCGCCAGGACACGCCCTACGCGGTCGTGAGCGGCATCTCGGGCGTGGTCTACGAGATCTGCTGGTACCTCCGCGGCCTGGAGCAGTGGTTCATGGACATGCTCACCGAACCCGAGTTCTGCGAGGCCCTGCTGGATTGCACGCTGCGGTTCTGGCTGGACTGGTTCCGGGCGTTTTTGGACGAGGCGGGCGACCTGGTGGACGTGATCATGATCGGCGACGACCTGGCGGGGCAGAAGGGGCCGCTCTTCCGGCCCGACTTCTACCGCCGCGCGGTCAAGCCCCGCCACAAGCGGCTCGTCGAGTACATCCGCTCGCGAACCGCGGCCAAGATCTGGTACCACACCTGCGGGGCCTGTACGGAGTACATCCCCGACCTGTTGGACAACGGGATCGACATCCTCAACCCGGTGCAGATCAGCGCCGCCGGCATGGAGCCCGCGGCGCTAAAGGCCCGCTTCGGCGACCGGCTGACGTTTTGGGGCGGGGCGATCGACGCCCAGCACGTGCTGCCGTTTGCCGCGCCGGAAGAGATTCGTCGGGAGGTGCGGCGGAACCTGGAGGTCTGGAAACCCGGCGGCGGCTACGTGTTCAACAACGTGCACAACATTCAGGCGGGCGTGCCGGCCGAGAACATCGTCGCGCTCTACGACGCGGCCTACGAATTCGGGTTCTATGGGTGATCGGGAGGGACAGGCGATGGTCCGAGCGAAAGGCCGATACCGAAATCAGACGTTGGAGTTGGACGAGCCGCTTGCTCTTGCCGAGGGGACGCCGGTCGAGGTTGACATCTACCCCGCCGGCGAGGCCCGGACTGCTGAGGCACATGCGTGGGCGTCGCTCGGGATGGACCGCTTGGAGGAGGAATGGAACAACCCCGGAGACGCAATCTACGACGACTGGAAGAAACTCTTGGCACATCGGGCACCTGACGGATACCGACTGGGGGGAAGTCCAATCGCGGCTGCACAGCGTATTCGGCTAGACTTCCGTTTAATTCATGTGGTAGCGTGTTGCCCAAACAACAGTTCCTGTTCGTCACCTGTCAGGTCGGGGCGGAGAAGGCCGTCAAGGGCGAGGTGCGGCGGCGGTGGCCCGACTTTCGGGCGGCCTTCGCGCGGCCGGGCTTCCTGACGTTCAAACTGCCCGCGGGACTCGGCCTGCCCGGCGACTTCGACCTGGAATCGGTCTTCACAAGGGCCTGGGGATTCTCGCTGGGAAAGGCAAGCGGTCCCGACCCCGAGACGCTGGCCCGGGCGGCCTGGGAGCTGGCCGGCGACCGGCCCTGTGAGCGGATCCACGCCTGGGAGCGGGATCGGTTCGAGCCGGGCGAGCATCGTTTCGAGCCCTCGATCACCCCGGCGGCGGTCGCGGCCTACGCGGCCCTCCGCGGCACCTGTCCGCGGCCGCAAGCCCTTGCCCGCGGCGACCACCTCGCCGAGCAGGCCAGGCCGGGCGATTGGGTGCTGGACTGCATCTTGATCGATCCGGGCCAGTGGTGGGTGGGTTGGCATCGCGTGGGCGGGCTGCCGTCGCGGCGGCCCGGCGGCTTGATGCACCTCGAGTTGCCGCCGGAGGCCGTGAGCCGGGCGTGGCTGAAAATGGAGGAGGCCCTGCGGTGGTCGCAGCTTCCGATCTCCGAGGGGGCCCGCTGCGTCGAGATCGGCAGCGCCCCCGGCGGCGCGAGCCAGGCCCTGTTGGCTCGCGGCCTGGAGGTCCTGGGGATCGACCCGGCGGCGATGGACCCCGCCGTGTTGGCGCAGCCCCGCTTCCGGCATATCCGCCGCCGCGCCGCCGGAGTGCCGCGGCGCGAGTTTCGCAAGGCCCGCTGGCTCACCGCCGACATGAACGTCGCCCCCAACTACACGCTCGACGTGGTCGAGTCAATCGTCACTCATGCGGAGGTGAATATTCGCGGGCTGCTGTTGACGCTCAAGCTGCCGGAGTGGACGCTGGCCGAGCACGTGCCGGAGTATCTCGAGCGGGTCCGCAGTTGGGGCTATAACACAGTGCTAGCGCGACAGCTTCAGTACAACCGTCGCGAGTTTTGCGTGGCAGCCCTGCAAAAGCCCTTCCGCAGAGAGCATTGACTCCCGCGAGCCGTCGTCCTAGAATACAAGCCTTTCCGTCGCCCGATTCGCTGCCTTGTTCGAACGAGGCGCGTTGGACATATTGGCTGGGGGTGCACCGTGAGATTGTGGGGAAAAAAGGGGACAGTCTCTATCTGCCTGGTCCTGGCATTCTCGGGAATCGCTTCGGCGTGGGCTGCGGACGGGTTAGGCCCTGCCTCGAAAGACGTGCCCGACGAGCCTGCCTCGCCGGTGGCCCACTCGCTGCCGGGTCAGGAGGCCAAGCCTGCCCCCGGCCTTCCCGCCAAGGGCTCGCCCGCGGCCCGGGGGGCAGCGACAGTCGGCGAGCCGCTGGCGCCCGGGATGATGGAGTTGCTGCGCGACGAGATCGTCGCCGGGCTGAAGACCCGCGGCATCCAAAGCCGCTTCGCCCGGTTCCAAAGCTATCTTAGCGGCAAGCTCTACTCGACGTCGGGCGCCTACACGGGTTCGGAGCTGGCGGGCAACTGCCGCTTGAAATGGTACGAGCACATGCTCCGCAACCCGCTGGGGGCCCCGGCCGAGGCGGAGGACCTCACGCGCACGCTGCACCAGGCCATCCGCAACAACGGGGCCGGCCTGGCCCCGATCCTGCCGATCATCGCGGAGAAGCTCGACCTCGGCGCCCGGCCGGTGCGGCCGTACGTGGCCGTCCACTCGCCGCAGGAGGCCCTGGCGGTACTCAAGCAGGCATTGGTCGGGGCCCAGGCGGCCTACGCGGCGGCGCTGGCCCCGCTGGGCAAGAGCGAAGTCCGCGAGCTGTCCGGCTATCTCTACCCCGTCATGGTCGGCCAGAACAACGTGGGACACACCCTGAACGACCGCGCGACCGGGCGGCGGCTGTGCGACCTGATGGAAAAGATGGACCGCCGCGGCTGGATCGCCGCCGCCGAGGCCCTCGCCCCGCTTGCCGACCCCAAGCTCCTCGACGCCCTGAAGAAGTATCCCGATGCCGGGGACGTGCAGGTCGAGGGCGTCACGGGGCGGGTCGTCGCCAAGCTCGATACCCCGGCCGGCGGCATCGTCATCGGCGGCAAGGAGCCGTGTACCTACAACCTCGACGCGATGCCGGGAGTGGCCGCCGTGGTCGCGCTGGGGGGCGGAAACACGTTCTACGAAGGCACGACCTCGCTGGAGCGCCCCGTCCTGGTCGTCCTGGACCTGGGCGGCAACAACGTCTACCGGGCCACCAAACCGGGCGTGCAAGGCGGCGCCGTCCTGGGCGTCTCCATGCTCCTGAACCTCGAAGGCAACAACCTCTACGAGGCGCGGGATGTCGCCCAGGGTTCGTGCCTCGCGGGCGTCGGCATCCTCCTGGACCACGGCGGAAACAACAAGTTCCGCGGACTGCGACGCGTTCAGGGCCACGCCCTGGGCGGCATCGGCGTCCTGATCGCCCGCGGCCCCCACAACGATTTCCACGCCGCCATGTGGGCCCAGGGGTTCGGCAGCCCGTTGGGTTTCGGGCTGATCGATAACCTCGGCGGCGAGGACCATTACTATTGCGGCGGGCTGTACCCGAACTCCTACAAGCCGGAGACGCCGGGATATGAAGGCTGGGGCCAAGGCGTCGGCGCCGGCATCCGCCAGTCCGCCGACGGCGGCATCGGCGTCCTGCTGGACGGCGGCGGGCACAACGTCTACGAGTTCGACTATCTCTCCCACGGCGGGGGCTATTGGTGCGGCATGGGCTTCGCCCGCGATTTCGGCCCCGACAACAAGTACTTCATCTGCCGCAAATCCTTCTACGGCGGCGAGCGGACCGAACGCCTCTTCCAGCGATTCGGGTGCGGCTGGGGATGCCACTACGCCCTGGGCTTCTGCTTCGCCGACGGGGGCAACAACGTTTTCGAGGGCACGATCATGGGCAGCGGCATGGGCTGGGACTGCTCCGTCGGCGCCCTGTGCTGTTTCGCCGGCGGCAACCACTTCCAGGCCACCGGCGGCCTGACCCAGGGCTGCGGGGCCCAGGGCAGCCTCGGCATCCTCTACCATTACGGCGACAAGGCCGTATACGACGGCTACGGCCAGGGTTACGCCCCGTCGGGCATCAGCTATCACAACCCCTCGGCCTGCGGCGGCAATTTCAGCTTCCTGGTGAATTACGGGAGCCACGCCACCTACGGTTGCGGGGCGGACAACCGCTCCTACATCCAGCGCGGCGACGCCGGCGGCTTCCTGATCGACCGCCCCCGCCACGACGAGGCCACCCCAGCCGCCGGCACCGCGAAAACGGCCGAAAAAACCGAGAAACCGGCGGAAAAAACTGCCGCCGAGAAGGAACAACCCCACCACCAGACCACCGCCCGCAAGTAGAAACGGTCCCCCATGTCCCGAATTGCTCGCGTCTTGCCTGTGGGCGTGCTGTTGGCCGGGCTGTGTTGGCTCGCACCGGCGGTCCCCGCCGCCTCCTCTTTCCCTCCGGGAGAGGTACCCACGAGTGGGTACCCTTGGGTGAGGGCGTCCGACCAACCGGCCGCGCCCGCCGCCAAGCCCTCCGTCTCCCCTCTCCCTCCGGGAGAGGGGCCGGGGGTGAGGGCCGCTGCCCAGCCTCCCGCCGAGGCCAAACCGCAACCCAAGAAGGAGCTGAGCCCCGAGATGGCCGCGCTGCGGGACCGCGTGCGGCGGACCACCGGCGCCGTCTACCATCAACCCTTCAATACCCGCGATAACAACGTCTCCGACATCATCCAGTTCTGCCGGGCCTTCGGCTGCCAGTCGGAAATCTGCGACGGCGGGCCGTCCGGACCCAAGGTCAACGGCATCACCTGCCTCTGCTGGAACCTCCCCTGCGGCGGCGGCTCCCCCTTGCTGGTCTGCGAAGGTCACCTGGCGGCGCGGATCGGCTACGGATACCAGGAGGTGCCCGCGCAACTGGCGGCCGTGCTGGCCCTGGCCCGCGTCCCCGCCGAGTATCCCGTCCGCGTCGCAGAGCGCGTCGGCACCGTGGCCGACCTCGTCGAGAGCGAGAAGCTGGCCTGCCGCGCGGGCGAGGACCTCTCGTGGAGGCTGATCGCCCTGGCCCAATATGTTTCCGAGCCCACCTGGAAGAACGCCCAGGGCGAGCAGTGGTCGGTCGAGCGGATGGTCCGCGAGGAGTTGAAGCGGTTGGTGGGCCAAGTGCCCCAGACGGAGGCTACGCCGCTGCTGGCCCTCAGTTGGACCCTGGACCGCCGCACCCGGCACAATCTGCCGCTTGACGGCGACTTTCTCACTGCCAAGAAGTATGTCGCCGACTGCCGGGACTACGTCCTGGCGAGCCAGAACTCCGACGGCAGTTGGGGCCGCGCCTCCGCTCGCGACCCCGCCTCCGCCCTGGCCGCCACGGCCGGGTTGCTGGAGTGGCTCGTGCTGAGCCTCCCCAAAAAACAACTAGAGGAGCCGAAAATCGTCCAGGCCGTCGGGTACGTGGACGGCCTGCTGGCGATGCAGGTGAACCAGGTGAACCTCTCCGCGCTGGGAAGCCGGGACCTGGCCGCGGCGATGGCGGCGGCCCACGCCCTTTACGCCTACGACGCCGAGGTCTTCGCCCCGGCCGATCCGCCGCCCCCCGCCCCCGCCGAAAAGCAAACGGCCGCGAAACCCGAAAAGGTGGCCGGCAAGCCGGCCGCCGAGTAGCCGCAGTGTAGGGCGGGTCGAGCGCAGCGAGCCCCACCAGCGGCAATTCGTCCCCCTTTCTCAACGCTGAACCTATCCCGTTTTCTTCCCCGTCAGCCGGCCGTCATTGGGCCGCTGCAACGCGCATGACGACTCCACAATCCCTTCTATTTGCGACCGTGGGCATCCTCTCTTTCCTCTCCGGCGGTTGCAGCAAGCCACCCGCGCCTCCGCCTCAGCAGGCCGCTCCTCAGACTGGCTCGTCCGCGCCGCTGGCCACGGCACCGGAGGTCACGTCGGAGAATGAGGAAGGCTTCCACGATTTGGTTCTCTACATTCGGGAGCACAAGAGATTATCGGATGGTTCACAGAGCATCAGCGCTGTGGGGATGCACAAGGGCTGCCAGCTTGGCTTGGAAGTAGTACTTGGCCCGACGTGGCAGCCAGGCTCGCTCGGCAAGGACATCCCAGGGGCGACTTATCGCGGCGTCGTACAGTATCGTTCGACTGGCACCGCCAGCGATACCTTCGTCAAAGTTCTCGACGAGCTTTACGGCACAAAGCTGGCGCCAAAGGCGATGAACACAGAAACGTGCTTCACGGGCATTTCACTCGAGGGTGACCCGCGCGACCTCGCCCAGGGGCCCGTCAAGATCAAGCTGTTCTTCGAGTCCGGTGGGCAGGATGATTACGCGGAGCTATTCACAGACATCGAGTTGGCCACTCGCAGGCTCGAAATCTGCGAAAAGGATGAGGGTTACGGATTGCCAGTTGTCAAAGCATTGCAGAGACACTAACCTGAACTTATTCCCTTTTCCCCCTCACATGCCGGGCCCCAGCAGGTAATGATAGCCGCCGGGACCGCAATGGCCCACGAGGGCCTTCAGGACGAAGCGGCATTTGGCGTCGTCGTCGTACGGGCCCGAAGCGAATAGGGGCCTGCCGTCCTTCACTCTTCGCAAAGACGAATTGTGCCCGAGTAGATCGCCCGGGGGCCGGCGGCGGTCTCCACGAGCAAGGCCCCGTCCGCCGCAATCCCCAGGCAACGGCCGGCGACGGCCTCCCCGGGGCACTCGACGCAAAGCCGCCTGCCGCGCTGCAAGCACAGGGCGTCGGCCCGGGCGGCCAACTCCTCGCGGGCCGAGCCCAGCGTAGCCAGCCGCCCCTCGAGCTGCCGGAGGATCGCCGAGAGGACTTCGGTCTGATCGTGTGTCCGTCCGCTCAAATCGCGCAGCGTTCCGACCCGGGCTTGAAGCTCCGCGGGAGCATCGGCCACCGTGTTGTTGCTGTTCACGCCGATCCCCACGATCGACCGCCCGTCGCCGAGCACCTCGACCAGTACGCCCGCCAGTTTCCGCCCGCCCGCCACGACGTCATTGGGCCAGTGGATGCCGACCGTCTCGCCGGGCACGAGTGGCGTCAGGGCCTCGGCCACGGCGACGCCGGCCGCCAGGGCCAGCATGGCCGGGCCTTGCGGGGCGCGAGCCGCCGACATCTCCCGATCCAGCAACAGACTGAAGGCGAGGCTGCCGGGCCCGGTCCACCAGCGGTTCGCGCCCCGGCCCCGGCCGGCCGTCTGCTGGCCCGCCACGATCAAGAGCGGCATCCGCGGACCTCGCTCCGCGGCGATTGCCGCGGCCAGGTCGTTGGTCGAGGCCAGCCGGTCATGGTACTCGGCCGAAGCGACGAAAGTAGTTTGCAGGATGCGCTCGAGGTCAATCACGCCATTTGCGCTGTCCAGTCCCTAACATGCCCAAACCGCGAGGGGTGTTCGCCAATGTGCATTCTAGCGGTATCGCAGCACTAAAGGTGGAACTCCGACCCTCCGCCACCCGGCCCACGAGCAGTATATCATCCACAGATTGCGTCCCAAGACTACCCCATCTGGCGGGGGATGCAGGCAATCGGTCTTGACGCCGCCGGAAAGGCTTGCTATTGAAATGCCCTCTTCTTAGGATGCCGCTTGGCGGGAAGGGATTCAGGGTGAACCTCATCAAAAGGGTCCCACACAGTCTGCTGGCCGTGGTCGTGGTGTTGGCTGCGGCCCCCGTGCTGGGGCAGCGGGTCCAGTTCCCTTCAATGGTATCCACTGCGGACCCGTCTGCGGGGGCAGCGGCGGGGACGAGCCCCGGCTGGACGACCGCCCCGGCGACTCCTGCAACGCCTTATGGGTCAACGATTTATGCTCAGAATCCGCCGGGCGCCTTTGGCCCAACTCCACCGGGGGCATTCGCACCTACCCCCGGCACGGCACCGATGGTCAACCCGGCGGCTCCTGGGGCCCCACCGACTTTCGCACCGCCCACGGGGCCAGGCCCTGGGCTGACGCCCGGGACGATGACCTACGGTGCGCCCCCCGCGGGCGTAGGGCCGTGGACTGCCCCACCGCCGCCGGCTGCGGCTCCCTTTGGCCCGGCCCCCATGGCGACCTTGAACGGGACGATTCAGCCCCCGCCGGCCGGCTGGGACCCGTTTGGAGCCCCCGGAGGCGGGGCGCCGAGCGTGGTTGGCCAGGACCCGTATCTTGCCCCGGGCCAGTTCCAGCTCGCCCCGATGTTCAACCAGGTGTACCGGCTCATCCGCGACGTTTCGTTCGATTATCACTGGTTCGCCGGCCACGGCAGCGACCCCGGGCAACTGGGGATCAACGACGTGGAGCTGGCAGCCAGCATCAATCTGCCGCTGCCCATCACGCCGCAGGCGCCGCTGACCATTACGCCCGGCTTCGCCTTCCATTTCTGGGACGGTCCGAAGTCGGTCGCGCCCGCGTTTGCGGAAATGCCGCCGCAGACGTTCGACGCCTACCTGGATGTCGGATGGAACCCCCACTTGACCCCGGTGCTCGGCACGGAGTTGAACGTCCAGACCGGCGTCTACTCGGACTTCCGCGAGCTGACCAGCGACAGCCTGCGGCTGAAGGCCAAGGGCATGGCCGTCTTGTCCTACTCGCCGTCGATCCAGGTCAAGGCGGGCGTGTGGTACCTGGACCGCGAGCGGGTCAAGCTCCTGCCGGCGGGCGGGATCGTCTGGACCCCGACCCCGGACGCCCGCCTCGATCTTCTCTTTCCCAATCCCAGTTTCCACCAGCGGCTGGCGACCACCAACAACACCGACTGGTGGTGGTACCTCTCGGGCGACTACGGCGGCGGGGTGTGGACCATCAAGCGCACCGAAGGGCCCGACGCCGGCAACGTGGACCTGGTCGACTACAACGACATCCGCATCGCCGTGGGCCTGGAATTCAAGCGGCTCACCAGCGGGCTGACGGGCCTGTTCGAGGCCGGCGGCGCCTTCGACCGCTCGCTGGACTACCGCAGCCTGGAGCCAGCGACCTTTCATCCGCAATCCGCCTTCTTCCTCCGCGCCGGCACGATGTTCTAGCTAATGTCACCGCCCGAGCAGCTTCTTGAGCTGCGGCCAGGTGCGGGTGTTGGCGACGTCGTCTTTGCCGAGGCCGCCGCGGCGGGCCTGGAGCACGCCGTAACGCATCGCCTGGAGCCCTTCGGGCCGGTGGGCGTCGGTGGAGATGACCACCGGGATGCCCAGGTTCTTGGCCGCCGCGCAGGCCACGTCGTCCAGGTCCAACCGCAGCGGGTGGGCATTCAGCTCGAGCATCTTGCCGTGCTGTCGCGCGGCGCGCATCACCGCGTCCATGTCGATCTCGTAGGGCTTCCGCTTGGTGAGCATGCGGCCCGTGGGATGGGCCAACGCGCAGACGTGCGGGTTCTCCAGGGCCTCGATGGCGCGGCGGGTGATCTGCTCGCGGGATTGGTTCTGGCCGTAGTGGATGCTCGCCACGACCCAGTCGGCCTCGGCCAGCACCCGGTCGTCCAGGTCCAGGCCGCCGCGCTCGAGGATATCGACCTCGACGCCCCGCAGCACGGTGATGCCGCGGAGCCGCTCGTTGAGGCGGTCGATGTCCGCCCATTGCTCGCGGAGGCGGGAGGCGTCCAGGCCGTTGACCATCGTGACGCGCTTCGAGTGGTCGGTGACGGCGATGTATTTCCGCCCGAGCTGCTTGGCCGCCTCGGCCATGTCGGCGATGCTCGCCGTGCCGTCGGTCCAGGTGCTGTGCAGGTGCAGGTCGCCGCGGATATCGGCCAGCTCGACCAGCCGGGGCAAGGGGCCGGCCTGGGCCCACTCGAACTCGCGGCGGGCCTCGCGGACTTCGGGTGGAAAACACGGCAGGCCCAGCGCGCCGTAGACCTCTTCCTCGGTCCGCCCGGCGATCTGCTCCGCCCCGCGGAACACCCCGTACTCGTTGATCTTCAGGCCCCGCGCATTGGCCAGCCCGCGGAGCACGATGTTGTGGGCCTTCGAGCCGGTGAAGTATTGCAGGGCGGCGCCGAACGATTCGGCCGGCACGACGCGGAGGTCCAGGCCCAGCCCGCCGGCCAGGCGGGCGGAGAGCTTGGTTGCGCCGCGGGCGGTCACCTCGGCCAGCCCGGCGTAACGCGCCAGGTGGTCCATGACGGCGGCCGAATCCGCCGCTACCGCCAACAGGTCCAGGTCGCCCACCGTCTCGCGGCCCCGCCGGTAACTCCCGGCCGGGGCGATCTGCTCGAGGGCCGGGCAATCGCGCATGTGGGCCAGGATTTCCTGGACGGACTGGTCGGCCTCGGCCCACAGCACCCGCTCTTCGGCCTGCGCGGCGAAGTCCAGCCCCGCGAGGATCGCCTCCTCGGTCTTCGCCCCGAAGCCGTGCAGGTCGCGGACCTGGTGCGCCTGGCAGGCGGCGCGGAGATCGTCCAGGGTGTTGACGTGGAGCTGCTTGTGCAGGGCCGCCACGCGCTTCGGTCCCAAGCCGGGGATGCGCATCAGCGTCAGCACGCTTTCGGGCACTTCCTTGAGCAGCTCGTCGAGCATCGCGAGCGAGCCGCCGCCCAGCAGCGTGGCCATCTTCCCGGCCAGGTCTTTCCCGATGCCCTCCAGGTCGCTCAGCTTCCGCTGGGGATCGGCGGCGATTTGGGCCGCCGCCTCGGGCAGGTCGCGGATCGTCCGCGCGGCGTTGCGATACGCCCGGACCCGGAACGGGTTCTCGTCGCGGAACTCCAAGAGGTCGGCGATCTGGTCGAAAACGGCGGCCAGCTCGGCGTTGGTCATGGCTCGTTGATCCTGAATTCACATGTGCAGCTCGACCACGTCACGATCGTGCAGGGCATAGTCTCCCTTGACGACGGTGCCGTCGTGGACGGCCTCGCCCCAGACGCGGGCGAACTTCAGGCCCTTGATGAAGTCCTTGTGAACCTGCCCGGCCAGATCCACGAGCGTGCTGCCGCGGCGGAGCGTGAAGGGGCGATCGCGGTCCGGCTCCTTGGCCGAGGGGAGCTTGCTGTAAATGCGGATGACGTCCATCGCCGCGTAGATCGCCTCCCGCAGCCGCTCCAGCCCGATCCCCCGGGACGCCGAGATCACGAACTCGGGGAAATCCAGCGGCAGGAGCTCGTGCAGCAGCTCCAGGCGGCCCGGGGCCTCGGCCAGGTCGATCTTGTTGGGCACGAGGAACGTCCGCGTGTACGAGAGGCCCACGTCCTGCTCGTCCAGCGACGACTGGGCGGCCAGGCGGGTCTTGGTGCCGCCGAGCCGCTCCAACACCTCCTGGCACTGCTCGATCCCCGCGTCGTTGCCCAGGTCCACCGCCAGCAGGGCCAGGTCGGCGGCGCGGATCAGGCCGTACACGTGCTGGTCGATGTAATCGTTGGTGATCGGCGGCGTGTCGATCAATTGCACCGTCACGTCTTCCCAGGGCATCATGGCGGGGGCAGGCGCCTGGGTGGTGAACGGGTAAGGGGCGACCTCCGGGGTCGCCCGGGTGAGGCTGCAAATCAATTGGCTCTTGCCGGCGTTCGGCCCGCCCAGCAGGATGGCCGTGCCCGCCCCCTGCCGCGGAATCCGCAGTCCGCGGCTCTTCCGGCCGGTGCTCTTCTCGGTGGCCAGTTCCCGCTTGCCCTTGGCGATCTTGGCCTTCAGATCCGCCTGCAGGTGATCGGTCCCCTTGTGCTTGGGGATCTCTTTGAGCATCACCTGCAGGCAGCGGATCTCCTCTTCGAGCGTGCCGGCCCGGCGGTACTCCTCCTCGGCCTTGAGATATTGGGGCGTGAGATTGGCAGGCATGGCGACTCCGCGGCGCAGGGCCCAAACTCCTCCCGCTAACCCGGATTATTCAAGTAGCCGGGAATTCTTGAGCCTCCTGGAGCGTCTAAGTTG
>Ga0187848_10000564_pt1 | contig 33486 bp, 34 predicted proteins | sample June2016WEW_4_40_FD_132424 | JGI IMG/M metagenome (GOLD analysis project Ga0187848, IMG submission 132424) | Peatland microbial communities from SPRUCE experiment site at the Marcell Experimental Forest, Minnesota, USA - June2016WEW_4_40 | ecosystem: Environmental > Terrestrial > Soil >... | reverse complement strand
TCCTTGGGAACGAGCGGGCCAAGGTACCGCGAGAGAGGCCCCATGTCGCGGTGGGTGAGCTTAAACCACGCCTTGGCGAACGCGGTTGCCAACTCCTTCGGATGCTCCAGGAAGCGCTTCGCGATCGGCGCATAGATCGGGTCCATCCTCAGAGAGAGGTCCGTGGTAAGCATCGTTGGGGGGTGCCGCTTCGACGGATCCCGGGCATCGGGAACCGTGCCGGCGCTGGCGCCGTTCTTCGGCTTCCACTGATTCGCGCCAGCCGGACTCTTGGTCAGTTCCCATTCGTAGCCGAACAGGTTCCGTAAGAAGTTGTTGCTCCACTTAGTTGGCGTCTTGGTCCAGATGACTTCCAGGCCGCTGGTAATCGTGTCATCTCCTTTGCCTGTGCCAAATTTGCTCTTCCAGCCGAGGCCCTGTTCCTCGATGGGGGCGGCTTCAGGCTCGGGACCCAATAGTGACGCAGCGCTAGCGCCGTGGGTTTTACCGAAGGCGTGGCCGCCCGCGATGAGGGCCACCGTCTCCTCGTCGTTCATCGACATGCGAGCGAAGACCTCGCGGATATCCTTGGCAGCAGCAAGCGGATCCGGGTTGCCGTTCGGGCCTTCCGGATTGACGTAGATTAGCCCCATCTGCACAGCGGCAAGCGGATTTTCGAGGTCTCTCTCCCCTGAATAGCGTTTGTCACCTAGCCAGGTGGTTTCGGAACCCCAGTAGACGTCCCCTTGCGGCTCCCAGATGTCCTCGCGTCCACCGCCGAAACCGAAGGTCTTAAATCCCATCGACTCCAGAGCGCAGTTGCCGGCGAGGATCATCAGGTCGGCCCAGGAGATTTTCTTGCCGTATTTCTGCTTGATAGGCCAAAGCAAACGGCGCGCCTTGTCGAGGTTAACGTTGTCCGGCCAACTGTCGAGAGGCGGGAAACGCTGCGCGCCCCCGGATACACCCCCGCGACCGTCGCCCTTGCGGTAGGTGCCTGCGCTATGCCACGCCATCCGGATGAAGAGTCCTCCGTAGTGACCGTAATCGGCCGGCCACCAATCCTTCGAGTCGGTCATCAGCACATAGAGGTCCTTCTTCACGGCTTCTAGGTCGAGTTTCTTGAATTCCTCAGCGTAGTTGAACTCCTTGCCCATCGGATTGGACAATGGGGAATGCTGGTGCAGAATTTTCAGGTTCAACTGGTTCGGCCACCAGTCTTGGTTCGACGTGCCCCGCGCGCCTGAAGTAATCATTGGTCTCTTTTTTTCAGTCATCTTAAAAATCACCTTAACTCAGACTGCATGTATATGTTTGTAGCCATTATTATTTAAGTATTCTAATTAATTAGATAAAACGTTATTCAATCCTGCAAGAAGTCAAATAGTTATGGATATCGAACGAATCATCGCTAAATTTCATGAGAAAGGTTTCAAAGTCACTCCTCCGCGTCTCGCAATATGTGAGTATGTCCTCTCAAGCAAAGATCACCCGACCACTGATATGCTGTATACAGAAATGAAGAGGAAGTATCCAACCGTAAGTTTAGCGACGGTCTATCAAACACTACATCTACTAACCAATATTGGGCTACTCCATGAGTTAAATTTGAATATTAGAATTTCAAGGTATGATCCCAAAACTTCTTCCCACATTAATATCATATGTAAGAACTGTGGAATGGTTGGAGACTACGAAGCGGAAGATATGGAAAGACTATGGTATAAAATAGTGGAAGGCTTAGGATTCAAACCTATAGGGAAGCGCATAGATGTATACAGATACTGTGACCAGTGCACGGAATCTACAATACGCTCTAGCACGCGCGGCTTGGCAAATGAAGAGAAGAACCGCGCTAAGCTCTAACTAAACGAAGGGTTTGGGACCTGTTTAGGGTATGGGGACAGGCAGCCTAAATCTTTTCCCAGTACGACGAAATAGCAGGAAGGCAGTCGATTGTTAGGTTTGGCAGTTCAGACATATTAGGAGTAAGTCAGGCTCAACTCACTTTTTCCGACACTTTTTCGCTTCATTAAATGGCGCGATTAGCCTCATTTTCCACAACAAAGTCTTTATTCTTCAGAATTTTCCAAAATAGCCTCATTAGGAACACTGTTTTCGAGTTTGTTATAACATTTACTAAACATGGCATTGAAAATCCGTCGAACTCTCGGGTACACTATCAAAACACGATTAAAACGCTACCCTTTCAATCGCATAATGATCGCATTTCAATAGCAAAATGATAGTGTCTGGAAAATGTTTGAACGAGAGTTTGAAGCAGTATACAGGACAGATGCAAACATTTTTTGCCGACAAAACCTTGTTCAATTTTTAACCCGCTCTAACAAAACTATAAATTGAGTTTATTTTGTTAAATTAAGTTTAAAATAAGCCTTAATTTATGGTGCGGAAGTGGGATTTGGACCAATATGTTTATATGAATAATATTTCATATGAAATATAGTTCATGCGATTGTAAAAGGCGAGATGCAAACGAAATGAAAAAAGGCCTAACAAAAATCTGCTATCGATTCTTCACCAACCTAGCAAACCCCACAAGACTCGCCGCCCTCGAACAGCTAATCGAGAAACCCATGAGCGTAAACGAACTTGCAACTGCACTCGGACAAGAACAAAGCATGATTTCCCACAACCTTAAACCATTGCTCCAATGCAACCTCATTACCATCAAAAAGGAGGGGAAAAAACACATCTACAATATCAACGAAGAAACCCTGCTTCCCATCTTTGGAGCCATCGAAAATCACGCCCAAAAATTCTGCCCCAGAGGCGGAAAATGCCTAAAAGGAGAAAACTAACATGATAAAAAGAAAAATCGTAAACATAAATGAAAACCTCTGCAACGGATGCGGAAACTGCATCCTTAAATGTGCAGAAGGCACCCTTCAAATTGTAGATGGCAAGGCAAAAATAATCAAAGAGGTCTACTGCGACGGTTTAGGCGCCTGTTTGGGACAATGCCCACAAGGAGCAATAACCATAACAGAACGCGAAGCCGAACCCTTCAACGAAAACGAAGTGCACGATCACCTCAAAAACAAAATAAACCAAGTACCGCCCACAAGCATCCAAGCCAACTTTCCACCGCAAAAGCCCCAGTGGCCTGTAAAGCTAAACCTTGTCCCAACGAAGGCTCCGTTCTTCGAAAATGCCAACTTGCTACTTTCGGCTGATTGCGCCCCAATTGCACTCAAAAACTTCCACGACACACTAATGCCCGGAAAACGAGTCGTTATAGGCTGCCCAAAATTCGACGATGCCAGAGCATACGCCCAAAAAGTAGCTGAAATCTTCAAACAAAACAACATCGCAACCGTGACCGTAGCACATATGGAAGTGCCCTGCTGCACTGGTTTAAAATGGGCAGTAAACAAGGCGCTTGAATTGTCAGGAAAACAGATTCCAGTTAAAGAGTATGAGGTAAAAATTGGAGGCGAAATAGTTGAGCTCTAAAGATAAACCCCTGGAAAAGAACCCTCAAACATGCCCTGGACTGCGGGACTTGTTACAGCCTAAACCAGCCTACACTAAATGTCATGTTTGCGGCGGAGACCTAGAAATTTGGAGTGATGAAGACAAAACAGTATGTCCCGAATGCGGAGCCGAATGGAAACGCCCCGACAAGACAGCCGCATGCCTAGAATACTGCCAGTACGCAGACAAATGCCGAGGCATCATCGAATCCCGAAAAACCTAAAGTACCGAGATGAGTCTTTTGGTAAAAGTCTTACTAGTTTATGACACAAAGTACGGAAACACAAAACTTGCTGGAGAAACAATCTTGGACGGGATAAGAGAAGTTGAGGATATTGAAACCTCCATTGGCTACGTCAAAGACACCGAAATTGAAAAAGTGGCTGATTATGACGCAATAGTGTTAGGCGCGCCAAATCACATGGGAAGACCTTCTCAAACTATGAAGAAGTTTGTTAATAAGTTGGGTGAACTTGATCTAAAAGCAAAGAATGTGGCTGTTTTCGGCACTTACTCCGGAAGAGTGAGAGATCCTGACAGAGCGGTGAAAAAACTTGAAAAAATGGCGGAAAAAAAACTGCCCAACCTAAAGCTAATTTCACCGAGTCTATCTGTGAGAGTGAAAGGGATACCTGGTCCTTTGGTAGAAGGAGAATTGTCTAAATGCAAAGACTTTGGAAGAAGAATAGCAAATCAGCTAAAACAAAAGCAATAATCCAGTTTTTTCCTGGATTGATTCCGCTGATATCAGGGTTTTCCGTAACCACATTACGTGTGCGCATCGAACCTTATTTTATTGTCTGATACATTCTTTGGGAAAAAGGAGGGTTAAAATTGAGTAAGCAGCATCCGCGTATAACGAGAGAGAAAAAAACTATTGACGCAATGGTTCACATATACTGCAAAGGTCATCATGAGATCAAAGGGAATGAGCTGTGCCCTGAATGCACCGAGTTTTTGTCGTACGCTTTCTTGCGATTGGACAAGTGTCCTTTTCAAGAAGAGAAATCTACTTGCGGCAAATGTTTGGTGCACTGCTATCAGCCTAAGATGAAGGAGAAAGTGAAGAAGGTCATGCGTTATTCAGGTCCGCGGATGCTTTTACATGGTCCTGGTTTGGCGCTGCATCACGCGTTTGATGGACGCAAGAAGCCTCAAACACTGGAAGAATTCAGGAAAAAAACGGCTCAAGTTCCAACTTAAAGGTGCCCTGCCTCGCCCGATATCATTGTTGTATGTAATTAAACAAAAGTAAGCTAAAGCGAATATTTTTGCCAAAGCTAATTAACAAATACGATAGTCAAAATAAAAAAAAGAAAAAGCGCTTAAAAAACTGAATGAAATTTTGGCGATACTTTTATTCGCCCCAATCTTCGCCTTCAAATAGTTAACTTTTGAAGATCTACGCATCAACCTCCGCCCGTTATTTTTTTAACTTCGAGTTCAAGTCCACAATGAGGACAACTCATTACTTCTACTTTTTTCTATGTCGCAGGGAACATTTAGTTCTAAATCACAGTCTGGACGTTTAGCTTTGTTATCTTTATTTTGAAAATTTGAATTTACAGGGTTAATCATTATATTTTTCGCTTTTTTAGGGATGATTCTTTCTATAGATGCAGACATCTTTTAAATAGCGCGACTTTTTTGTCACAAATTATGCTATTTGTGTTCCATTTGGTACAATCAAATCTTATCGTCAGCAGACACCTTTCGCTCAAGAACAAACTCTGCAAGATGGTTTAAAATATTAAGTAATCCCTAACCAAAAAGCAAACATAACGCAATTCAAATTACGAGGTTGGCGGGCCCGGTGGGATTTGAACCCACGATCTCCGGCTCCGAAGGCCGACACCTTAATCCGTGCTAGGCTACGAGCCCTTTTCCATGCTTCTTGGATGGATTACGTTCATTTGTGTATCTGTCTAATATGGGTTATTGAGCTGAAACAGCTGGAACCCGTTCATTTGCTGAATCAATAGACGTTCTTCTCCTTGCGTAGGTAATGCCTGCCTGTTGTTCGGTTGTAGTTGTACTCTTGGTAGCCTTCTGCACCGTAGCGTGACATCTTATCGCAGTAGTCTGGGTCGGCTTCGCATATCTCGATTGGTTCCCATTCCTTGTCGCAACCGTAGATTCGCTCAGATATTGGAGCATACACCTTAACGTACTTGTCAGAGTTTTCGCCGAGCAGGTTTGCGACAGCATCCGAGTTGCCTTTCAGGTACCGTTCGAGGACTGCCCGCCAATGGCGGTTACTGTAGAACGTAATCTTGTTCAGTTCTGGTATGCCTAAACGTATAGCTGCTGCCTCTCTGGCTCTGCTGAAGTTCTGTCCAGCCGTGTCCGTGTTGCTGTAAGTGAAGACACGCTTCAGGTTCCGTTGTTTTCTGTTTCGGCAGGTTGCGATGTTGATTTGTCGGTTTTTCAGCTCTGCCAGCATATCAATGACTTTGGCGAAGCGCCCCTTCAGCTGGACCGTCCTCGTTCGTCCGTGCTTGGCTGGCTTGTTTATGGCGATTGTCTTCCGTGCAAAGTCGATGTCGCTCCACTCGATTCTCAGAGCCTCGATGGGTCTGGCTGCCGTTGCCATCAGCACGAAGCAGAAGACCTGCATTTGGAAGCTGAGAGCTGCGTACAGGAGTTCCATATGCTCAGTTTGCGGTACGTCGTATTCGGGGGTTTGGTACTCAAAGTGTGGTAGTTTCACGTCTTCCATGTGCAGGTATTTTTTTGCGAAGCTGGTGTATGCTTTGACGATGCTATTTTTGTTGCAGTTGGACATGACGCTTAGTTCAGGGTCGAACGCCAGTTTGGTTTTGAACGATTCAGGGTCAAAGAGGTCAACACCGATTTTATGGGCAAGCCAGCGGAGGCGTGACACGTATTTGCTCAGGGTCAGGTCGCCTGCAAGATGCTCTTTCTGAATGTACTGCTTGTAGTCCGCAATCACTAGGTCTATGTCAGCTTTAATGATTTGTTCAGTAGTTTTTTTCTCATCCGAAACGCCGATTTGCTTTTGTTGCGTTTCGTTAACCAAGTTTTTCGAGCCTTCTTTTTGGTCGCCTACTTGGACGATAAGAGAGGTGCCCGATGCAGCTTTTAAAACGTGTGGTAAAATACACGGTAAGTAGCTCTCCTCAACTTTCTTAGCCTTCTCCAAATCATCGGGGTTAGAATAGCGTCGACCACATGCCCTGCAACCATAACGCTGTATCTCCACGCCGAAGACGCTTTCTGCGTGTCCGTTTCTATAGATTTGAGCGACGCTGCCACAGTCGGGACACGGCGGGGGCGGACTGGTGACGATGTCGGCGGTTTCAGCCTTGGTCTTTTCATCTACCGCCGTGTCCTCAAAAGTCAAGCCTTAGCCCTCCTTCCCGTTATTATGACGGGCAGGTTTGAGCCATATATAACTTGCTACAAACATGTCTACGCTATCATATCTACATAAGCAAGCGTCTGCCTATTTTGCATTGTTTATGCTTCTACATATGTAGACTCGAAGCTGTTTTAGCCATGTTAAGGGACGGACTGAAGTCCAACGTCGCTTCTACATATGTAAGTGCGAAATTTCGTACGTTACCCTGAGTGAAGTTCAGACCGTCCTCACGGTTTTGGGTTCTCCATATGAAGACTCGGTGGACCAAGCAAAAAGAAGAAAAAAGAGAGTTGCGGGGGGAAACTTGTTACGGCTGAAGCCCCCAGACACGGTTCCTCAGAACTTCGTCGACGCAGATACACTCGTCCGTGAGTCTCCGCCAGCTGATGCAACCAACGCCACCACCGTGCTGGCAACAGTATTTTTCGGGGTCGAACCTGCCACATTGACCATCAGCGAACTTGCACGGGTAAGGTTCACTCATTTCATGTTCACCCGCTCTGCCCAACCTTGTTTCTGCTCGTCTGAGAGGTAAGGGTTCTCGCTTACTCTTGACCGCCAAAGGTCGTCGTGCCAGCAGCCGATTAAGGCGTCGGTATATTCTCTGGTCGTCCGTCTGGTGACATCGAAGCCGAAGTATTTGTAGCAGACCTGTGCGATGAAGTCTGCGAAGCCGATGCTACTGGGGGTCTTGTTGCGGATGACGCACGCCGCCAATATTCTGGTGATGCGGTCAGACCGCTCCTCGGCAGCCGTTATTCTGTGTTCTGTTGTCATTGCGTGACACCTTCGTCGGCGAGCAGTCTCTCTGTTGCCTCAAGCATGGGCTTTAGACGTGGGTTTACTTTGTTGTCCCCTTCTATCAGGAATTTCTTACTGGTGTCCATAGCCAGTTCAATCAGCTTGTCCATCTCGGGTGTCAGGTACTTGTCCGTTTGGTCGAATAGTTTTTCCAGCTGCGAGTCGGGGACCTTAGCTCTCCTCTGAGCTTCGAGTGCTTTGTCCAGCAGCTTCCCCAATGCTTCGTGGCGTTCTTTGAACATCAGGGATTCGTCGGCGAACGCCTTTACTATTCTACCGTAGTCTTTGTCTATGCTCACAATCATTCCGTGGAGTTTTCTCCTCATCACGGACATCACGTCCTCTAGTTGTTTGCGGAGCCGTCCAAGTTGCCGTTGCTCAGCCCTCGTCGGCGTGGCAACTGCTGGCGCTACTATCAGGGTCACGTCTTTTCCCAGCGCTGCTTCCTGCTCTTTTATCCACCGTGCCATGAGTTCCTGATGCACGTTGGTTCTTTTCAGTCCGAGTTTTTGGCAGGTTGCTCCGAACTCGTTGTTGAGGAGTGCTGGGCAGCCGAACGTGACTGTCGTCGCTTCCTTCTTTGAAGTCATTGTCCAGCCACGACCTTAAGTGATGCTGACATATTGAAAGAACCGTTTCTCGTCGGGGTTGAACATAATCTGGCTAGTGACGTTGCAGGTGAAGGTCTCAGACAGACAGCGGATAACCTCGGCTATTTTGGCAGGGTCAGGGCTGAATATTTTGACTCCTGTCTCATCAAAAAACTGAGTTCTATCCTTAAACTTAAGGGGTACTTGAGAAGTTGTTCCTCTCTCATTTCCATGCTTACTTTCCATTTTCATTTTCACCAGAAGATAAACAGGTGATTGGAGAACCGAATTTCTGGGAGCCCAACGTCGCCCTTTTTCCGCCCTCACCAAAAAAGAACCGTGGTAGCAGTAACGGGGGTGGACGTACACGACGGACACGGCGCACGACGGCTACCCGTTCACTACGGGACGCACCCACTCTCCGTATATTTATTTATTTATTTATTTTTTATAAAAAGTAGTAGTAGTAAGGGGGGTGTTAGGGGGGATGCCACGGTCTGCGGGGTGCGTGACCGTGACGACTGTTCCATGCTTACGGTCATCCTGAAAGCTGCTGCCCGACCCGTCTAGCACCGTTCACAGTTCACGGTGGTCGGTCACCGTAGCTCCGCTGACAACTGTCAGCGGAATCTAAGAGCCGAATTGTCTTGGAACGCCTCAACCTCTGGCTGCAATTATGCGGGGGGCATAATTCCGTTCCGAGGTGGCTGGGCATCGCTAGCGAAGCGGTTCCAACAAGTGCATGCCCCAAGACCTCAAGAACCCTGGGAATGTTTAGTTGCGAGAAGGCTGACAACTGTCACGGAATTATGCTCGGGGCATAATCGCCCTGCCCGATTGTGGGCTGCTCCGAGGCGGTCAAAAGTCCTGACAACTGTCAGGAACCTGAGCAGGTTCACTTTTGGGTTGTCGCATCTCCGCTATTCTATTTTTCTATTGTGAACCATCATGCCCTACAAAGACAAGCAGGAAGCACTAGCGTACTACAAGAAATATAACAGGCGAAGAACGGAACTTGTTCATCAAGCTAAGCTGGCGGCAGGTGTCCCTTTGGATGTCCGTAGAAAGATAGCGCCACAGAAGGCGCAATGACTTTGATTGCCCAGTCGTAATGTGCTGTTCTGAAAAAAAAAGAAACGGCAGGGATGGGCAGAAACCCGCTGCCGTTCCGATTTGGGCTGTTCTCTCGCAAAAGATAAACAAAAAAACGGAAAAACCAATTTCTTCGGTTCAGAGAGCAGTAAAAAAGGCGTTGGAGGAACCCGACAATAACCCTTCCGAACGACCCAGAACCTGAACTGCCCATTTCTCATGTAGGGAGAACAGTTGCCACGTTTAACTTTCTATTGCTATCTTGGCGTTCATCATAACAGGATGCCCTTAACGTCCATTGACTCCTTTCCATGCAGTTTTCAAGATTTAAAAGATAAAGTCGGCGAAGCCATGATTGTTTTACACAATGAACACAACCTTGACTACGCCATAATGACGTTGGAGAATCACTTGCCTGGAAAATGGGCTTACAGGGCTATGCCAGGTCACTACGGGCGGTCACGGTTGCGGTTCAAACGGGCAATCGAGTGGTCGGGCAAAGTCAGCTACAACCCACGGACGGGCGACTGCGAGCTTGGTCAATGCGCCTTCGGATTGAACCTGTGGAGGCTGCGGGACGAGTGGCGGACTGAAGAACGGGGGGCAGACCCGTACCGCATACCAGCTCTGTTCCCAGAGAACGAGCTGTCTGCGGAAAAAAGTCTTGAACAGCTGTTGCTTGACCCCAGCGGGCTCAGGTACGTGGACTACAGCAAGAAGCCGAACGTAGTCTACGCAGCGCATGGCGAACAGGAACGCCAACGCCCGATGTACGAGCCAAAATACTCCAGTACGTACCAGCGGGGAGGTCAACGTGTCCGTGCCGAGTCTCAGGACGATGCCAACGGCGAAAAGTAGCTTTTTGCTAACTACGTCGTCTGTCCATTACCGCAGGACTGGGTTAGCACAAAAGACTATTCTATTCAGCAGCCCAGTCTTTACAGAGCAGTTTCGCCTGCTCTAAGACCGTGTCTGTGGCTTTCTGCTGCTTGTCTGGCGGGTACCCGTATTTCCTTAGCATCCGTTTAACGAGTACTCGGAGCTTTGCCTGCACATTGTCTCTGAGCGTCCAGTCAACGGTCACGTTCTTCCGAACCGTATCCACTAATTCCTTAGCCATTGCATGAAGCGTTTTGTCTCCGAGAACCTGCACGGCGCTCTCGTTGTCTGCCAGAGCATCGTAGAAGGCGATTTCTTCCTCAGAAAGGTTAAGCAAATTGCCTCTTTGCTGTTCCTCCCTCATCTTCCTCGCAAGGTCGATTAGCTGCTGGATTATTTCGGCTGCCTCTATGCTCTTGTTGGTGTAGGCTTTGATGGCTTTGTCAAGCAGTTCTTCGAACGAGCGGGCTTGGATAATGTTCTTTCTGTGCCTTATTCGGATTTCCTCAAGCAGCAGTTTTCTCAGGGCTTCGAAGGCTAGGTTCTTCTGGGGCATATTCTTAACATAAGCAAGGAACTCATCTGACAGAACAGAGATGTTGGGTTTCTCCAGTCCCGCAGCAGCGAATATGTCAATGACTCTGTCAGAAATAACTGCTTTGGACAGGATTTGCTTTATGGCGTAGTCCACGTCCTCGACTTGAGCCTGGGACTTGCTCTCCGTGTTCTTGACGATAGCCGCACGCACAGCTTGGAAGAAGCCTACGTTGTCCCGTATTTGCAGGGCTTTCTCGTTCGGGAGTGAGAGCGCAAATGCTTTCAGTAACAGCCCAGACTGCTCCAAGTAGCGTTCTTTGCCTTTTTCCTGTTTCAGGATGTGCTCCATTGCGTTTAGCATGATGGGCATTTTCTTCTCTTTCCCGCCAAAGAAGGGCTTATAGTCGAAGCCATGGAAGAACGCTTGGACAACCTCGTATTTCTCCATCATCTTTTGGACGGCGACTTCTTGGGGTATGCCCGTTTCTTTCTGGTCGCTCAAAGTATACTCGGATAGGGCTTCCTTGAGGTCCTGACCAATGCCGATATAGTCGACGATTAATCCGCCTTCTTTGCCTTTGAAGACTCGGTTCACACGGGCGATTGCCTGCATCAGGGTGTGACCCTTCATGGGCTTGTCAAGGTACATGGTGTTGAGGTTAGGTGCGTCGAACCCAGTCAGCCACATGTCCCTGACGATGGCGATTTTCATGGGGTCGGATGGGTCTTTCATGCGTTCGCCAAGGTCGTGTCGGCGCTGCTTGTTTCGGATGTGTTCCTGCCAGTCAGGTCCGTCAGCCGCTGAACCCGTTATCACGACTTTCATAGTTCCTTTGTCGTCGTCTGGACTGTACCATTCAGGTCTCAGTTTCCTTAGCTCGTTGTGGAGGTCGATGCAGATTCTTCTGCTCATGCAGACAATCATGGCTTTGCCTCCGATTAGCGAGCTGCGGGCTTCCCAATGCTCGACAATGTCTTTTGCTACACGGCTTATTCTGTTCGGAGCTCCAACGACTTTTTCTAGTCGACTCCATTTGCTTTTGAGGTACTCTTTGCCCTCGACTTCTTCGCCCTCGGTGACTTCCTCGAAGGCAGGGTCGATTTTGGGTCTTTCTTCAGGTTTCAGTTCCAGCTTGGCTAGGCGGCTTTCGTAGAGTATCTGTACCGTTGTTCCGTCTTCGACTGACTGGCGAATGTCGTAGACGTGGATGGGTTTTCCAAAGACGGCTGGGGTGCTGCGGTCTGCTTTCTCGATTGGAGTTCCAGTAAAGGCAATGAAGGTGGCGTTTGGCAGCGCATCACGGACGTACTTGGCGTAGCCGTATTTGAGCCCGTCTTTATCTAGGTTCTTGGGTACTTTGAGTCCGAACCCGTACTGGCTTCTGTGGGCTTCGTCCGCTACAATCACAATGTTTTTGCGTTCTGAAAGAAGCGGAAACTCTGTTCCTTCTTCGGGGAAAAACTTCTGTATCGTCGTGAAAATGATTCCACCTGAAGACACGCTAAGAAGTTCTTTGAGTTCTTCTCTGTTCCTCGCCTGTTGGGGCTTTTGCCGAAGGAGTTCCTGGCATCTGCCGAAGGTTCCGAACAGCTGGTCGTCAAGGTCGTTCCTATCCGTAAGCATGACTACAGTTGGGTTCTCCAACTCTGGATGCAAAACCATTTTGCCAGCGTAGAAGACCATCGTTAGGCTTTTACCTGAGCCTTGAGTGTGTTCGCACCAGAAGAAAGCCTAAGAATAGGCGACAACCTCGACATAGAAGGCGTAATAGCCCAAGTCATAGACATAACATTCGCCGACCTCCGAGGCGTACTGGAACACATCCTAAGAAAATCCCTCATATCAAAAACAGAAACCCAAGAACACATACAACCCGAAGTCAAAAGCGTAATCGACTCACTCACAGACCAGAAACTCGCCATAGCCAAAATCAGAGGCCGACTAGTCGAAACAACAGACGAAAAAGGCAACAAAACAAAAATCTTCAAAACAGGCCTCAGCGAATTCAACATCAGCCGAGCCAAAGCCAAAATCAAAATTCTGAACCAAGAAGAACTCTTCAATGCGCTAGGACTTTGTTTCCCAACTCCATGTGACTTTGCCATAACACTCTCGACAGAACCAAAACCATTTGAGATACTTGCTGAGCGGCTAGGCATAAACCTGATTACAGGAATGAAGGGTTCTGGAAAATCATACTCAGCAAAAAGACTGCTCCTAAAACTTATAGAGCGAAACGTCCTCACGATAGTCTTTGATATAAACGGTGAATATCTCAACCTCTGGAAGGCTGACGAGAAAAACCCTAACAAATACTTCCCGGTGTTCAAAACACTTCGACCAGGAGCCACCAGAGCAACAGCCACGGAACATCCATTTCTCATACCATTAAACGAAATAGGTTACGATGACTTCGCAACCTTCTTCAACATTGTTGAAGGGACTTCCACTTATCAACAACTTTTCCAATTCTGGAAAAATAGAGGCAACACACAATTTGATCTAAATGATCTGGAAACCTTCGCCAAGGGGATTCCAAACGAAGCAGTAAGAGACGCCTTAGTAGGAAGAGTTGAGGCAGCAAGAGCGCTTGGAATATTTGGACCCAGCAATTTTACAGCCACCATAACGAACATGAGCAAAACCGGAGGAGCACTGATAATTAATCTGTCACGACTGAGCTCATGGGAACGAGGAATCGTTGTAGATTTCATATTCCGCAAGCTGACAAATCTGGGGCAGTCAGGGGAAATGAAGCCTATCTCGTTATTTCTAGAAGAAGCACAGCTCTATGTTCAGCAGCAAAAAATGATAAACATACTAACCCGAATGCGCCACTTAGGAATATTTCCCACATTCATAACAAACGACCCGCGTACGCTCCCAGACGAAGTCTACACACTTCTTGACAACCTAGTCGCCTTTATGTTTAAAAATGAAGACGAACTCAGACAACTCTCTAAATCCGGACTGATCGACCTAAGATCAATAAACGCCTTAAAACACCTAGAAAGCAGACAATGCGTAGTTGTAGGTAATGTAACATCAAACTATCCAGTCTTCGTAGAAGTCAGCCCACAAACAGGTGTCGTAATGGGCGGCGAAACAAGAAAACTAATAGGTTAATCCTACCCTCAATACGCGCATAAAACTCGGGATGGAAAAGAATGAGCACAGAAGAATTCGAGAAGTTTTGGCACGAACTGACAACATGGGTTTCGAATAACAAAGAAAGTATTAGGAATTGGACAGTATTTCATCAGAAGACCGGCGAAGATTTTGAAGCAAAATATGAAGGAGGGAATTATATTCTGGCATATCCGGAGCCTCCTGCAAAAACCCAAAAGATACCGAAAACAGACTTTAAGCTAATCTTTGAAAACTGGGAAGGATACGTTAGTGGTCGCATAGGCAGGTCAGAGTTTGTTCACGGACCAATCGCTTACAGCCGATTCACCAAATATGCAATCAGCATAATCCACCAATACACACTCAAGAAGCATGCTTAAGTATGCATAAAATACGGGCAATCCTGTTTGACCTTGATAATACATTGATTGACTTCATTCGGATGAAGGAGGAATCATGTAGAGCAGCGGTTAAAGCGATGGTGGCATCAGGATTGCGGATGAAGGAAGATCAAGCATATGAACTCTTAATGAAAACCTACTTCGATGTAGGCATAGAATCAAACATAGCATTCTCAGAATTTTTGAAGAGTGTAGACCAGTTTGATCACAAAATACTCGCTGCAGGCATCAACACCTACCTAAAAACTAAAAACAAATTCCTAAAACCCTACCCCAATGTTAAATCAGTTCTTGGAAAGCTAAAAAGAAAAAGCATTATTCTCTCAATTCTTACCGATGCACCAAAAACCAAGGCATTTCAGAGATTGTTAGGTATGAGGATAGAACCTTACTTCAAGTTTGTCGTTGGGCATGAGGATACAAACAACAGTAAACATACAGGCTTGCCACTTCTGCTGGCCTTGGAAATGCTTAGAAAAGAGTGCCCGGATATAGCCAACTCTGAAATTCTTATGGTTGGCGATTCAATAGAAAAAGACATAGTTCCAGCCAAAAAACTTGGGCTAAAAACAGCACTCGCCAAATATGGACAGCAAACCCCCGATGTCGGAGGCGCAGATTACCAGCTTTTAGATTTCAAAGAAATCATTAATATTGTAAAATCACCTCAGTAAGCAAGTATCATTTCGGCAGGCTCAAAAAGTTCCCAGGCAAGTCAATCTTTTACTAAATTTAATTTTCCAATAAAAAGAAGCCACTCTCTTATCATAGAAATTTATTCACAAGTTTCATAAGCTTAGACCAGTCAAATATGACTTTTAACATCGGGTAAAACCCATGACCAAACTAACATTCTACGGCGGGTAAACGAAATAGGCGGCAACAAGATTCTCTTAGAGGACAAGGGAACCAAAATATTTCTTGATTTTGGGCAGTCCTTTAATTTTGGTAAAGAATACTTTACAAGTTGGCTTGATGCAAGAGAGCTTAACGGTCTTGGAGACTACTTTGAGTTCGGTCTTCTGCCAAAGATAAGCGGCCTTTATTCAAAAGAAATGCTTTCATCAACGAACCTCGCATACGCTGAACCTGAAATCGACAGCGTGTTCCTCTCACACGCGCACTTTGACCACATAGAGCACATTCCTTTCCTAGATCCAACCATTCCTGTTTGCCTAGGTGTTGGAACCAAACTTTTTATGGAATCTATGGAAGAGACAGGTTACTTTGCTGACTATGGTGAACACCCTTGCAGCAAGTTTAGGACTGGACACAAAATCAAAATCGACAACTTAACCGTTGAACCCATTGCAGTTGACCATTCCATTCCAGCAGCTTACGGATTCATCATCCACACCTCTGAAGGCGCAGTTGTTTACACTGGAGACCTGAGAAGGCATGGTCCCAGAAAAGACCTAACAGAAAACTTCCTCGAAAAAGCTAAAGAAGTTGAGCCAATTGCCTTGATTTGTGAAGGAACCAGAATGGCAGTTAAGGAAACGAGACAAAACTATTCTGAACCACAAGTGAAAAAAATTAGCGACAAAATAGTTGCTTCAACTGACAAAGTTGTATTCACAATGCGTGCAAGTCGAGACATTGACAGGTTCAACAGCTTCTTTAAAGTTGCAAAAAAGAACAATAGAAAAATGGTGATTACACCTAAAACCGCTTACCTCTTGACCAAACTACTCGGAGACGAGCATCTGAAAGTTCCGGATCCGCTCAAAGATGATTGCATCCGAGTGTATTACAAGAAAAAGAAGTCGGGCACTTACGATGAGAAGGACTACTATCCTTGGGAACGCAAATTCATGAACAAAATGGTAGATAGCAAGTATGTTCACAAGAACCAAAGCAAACTCATAATGGACTTGGACTTCTACCAGTTTGCTGAACTAATCGACATAAAACCAAAAGCAGGCAGCGAATTCATCCACAGCATGAGTGAACCGTTTAGCGAGGAAGATATTGAAGACCAAGTCATGCACAACTGGCTCGACCACTTCAAAATGAATTTCCGTCAGGTTCATGCTTCAGGACATATGAGCAAAGACCAGCTGGTCGAAATGGTGAAAGATATACAGCCTAAGCGAGCGTTTCCAGTCCATACGGAGAATCAACAATTATTCAAAACCCTATCCAACAACATGCAAACGATTGAACAAGGAAAAGAATATGCTTTGAAAAAGTAGAAGCCACAAAGCTTTTCTTAATCGCTAACACAAGCATAATTCTTAGCGAAAACTTCGCTCCATTCGTCGCCTAATGACTTCTGAACCTCATTTACAATTTGCCCGAATTCTTTCTTGTTTATGCTCCAACTGCAAACGAGCCTGCTTGCGCCATTCGGGCTTGTTTTAGGGTGTATTGCTCTGGTTTCAAAGGCTCGGGGTTTCAAAAAGCTGTTAAATGCATCAAAAACATGTATCGCGGAAGATTTGTTCTCCATGGATAATTCGCAAATTATGTAACTCAGTTTCTCGCCCCGCTCGCCGGTCATGCAAAACCAGAGAAAGGAGTCTACGACGTCTTTTTCGGTAAAGGTCTCAAATCTTACGGTTACAGGTCTTGTTGAGCCATCCTTAGGATAATCCGGCTCACCTATTCGCACTTCATTTGATTTTCCCGCTTTCGGTTGAACTTCCGGCATGTTGAGCGAACTGCTTTTTTCATTCCAAAAGCACAGATCAATGAATTGCCCATATGGGATAACCTTGTCAGTACCATATTTTTCGATTGAAATTTTGCTCATTGAAGCACGCAGAGCAGAATTGTTTAACAGAGTGGCTTGCAGTTCCTTCAGAACTGTTAAGAACAAGCTGAATTCCCAGCGGTTATTTCTAAAACCTGAGGCAGCATTCATTGGCATTCTCTGGCGAACTAACTCATCAAATGCTGGTGTCTGGCCCCATATGAACATCAGAGGCTTAGTTACTGTCATCACTAAACTCCCGGGAAGGTTACTTGGATTTGGTTTGGTCATGCCCAGAGTATTCCAGATATGCTCTAACTCCTTGGTCGGAACTTTGTCAAAATCCAATAAACTGAACTTACGGATCTTATCGTAGTCAGCGGATACACTTTTAAGAGATTTCTTTAATTGAGTTAAGCACTCATCGAACTCATATGGTCTTTACCATCTCCATATTTTCAAGATCGGACCAAGTTTTCTGGTCGTTTCATTAAAATGTGTGCTATCCAGCAAATGTCCGCTCTTTTCTTCTACCTTGAGTTTGTAGCTCCAAAACTCATGAAAAGTATTAGGAAAGTTATCCAAATCTGATTTTTCGAACAACCCATACTTGTTCGGAAAGTCGCTTGCGGATATCATAGAATTTAGTAGGTAAATAGCGTTGATAAGCTTTGTGACAGAACAAACCACTTTCCTAACAAATTATTTATATCACTTTCTCGACAAAGATCAATTGAAAATTACGTCCTGCGTTGGAGAAACCAAACCAGCAGTAATTTTCAAAAAAAATGCAGGACGCAATAAATATGTTAAATGAAAAGTCACCTTTGTTCCTTTCAACAAAGGACGTAATAAATTTTCTAGAAAACATTAGAATTATGTTAGGTTTTACTCCCGAATACATGGACTTCACGATTCTACTGTTAGATAAATGTGAAACATGCAGCTTGAATTTCCGCAATGGAAAAACATTAATAACGTTTAATTGCTATGGTGACTGCGATGACGTCGGCGACAAAAAAATTACCTGCGAACGCTACATCCGGCAAGACAATTATGCAAATTCAATCACTTTTGACATTCCACGCGCATATATAGAGCTAGTTAAGAAAAGAAGTTCATTCGCAAAGCCATCATCAAACAGACAATAAATTTTCACACATCAAAATATCGCGTTTTCTAGAAAAATGACTAACTCTATTCGCAATCTTAAGGCGTTTTTCACTCTACCAAAGTTAACGTACAGAGTTTGGAAGGTTTGGCATCGAAACCTTGACGTGTTTAGAAGAACTATAATTGTCAATTTTTTACCCGCACTTCTTGAACCTATACTGTACTTGTTGGCTTTTGGTTTTGGACTAGGCGAGTTCATTCCAAACATGCAAGATCAGAGCTACATTAATTTTATTGCACCTGCTTTAGTTGCTATTGCCGTTATGGAGGGCTCATTTTTTGAGTGCACCTACTCCTCTTTTACTAGAATGTGCTATGAAAAAACCTTTGACGCCATTGTGGCCACGCCTTTAAGTGTGGAAGAAGTGGTTACTGGAGAGCTTCTTTGGGGAGTAACTCGCTCAACAATTAACGCAACTACTGTATTGGCTATAATTTCCGCTTTAGGCTTGATTTCAAGCCCACTGTTTTTACTGGTTGTGCCATTTGCATTTTTAAGCGGATTAATATTTGCATCCATCGCCATGTGCTTTACCGCTGTAGCACCAAATGTTGACTTTTTCAATTTTGCAGATTTCCTTTTTCTCACACCTATGTTCTTCTTAAGTGGCACCTTCTTTCCAATAACTTCCCTACCCCGCGCTGCTCAAGAAGTAGCCTTGGCTGTTATGCCTCTAACCCCCACTGTAACTGTATGCCGGGAAGTTATTTCTGGGCATATTGAACCAATCCTCGGATTAAGCTCAGAAAGTTTGCTACTGATAAGTTTAGCTTGGATACTCATAGCTACTATTTTCTTCTTTATTCTCAGCATTAACCTGATGAAAAAACGGTTAACGGGATAACTCCGTGCTATTTGAGTTTATGGCACTGACCTCCGAAACAATTCGACCCAAGGGCGCTGCGCTAGTCACATTAGTCCTTGGTCGTCGTCCCAGAGGTCGTCTCCGCCATAATCAGTTTCCAGCGTGGCTCCGGAGCTAGAATATGTTGTGTCTCTCATGGCGCCGCATACCTCACATACATCAGTGTCCTCGTCGTTTTCGTGCCCACAGTTTAAGCACTCCCAAGTCTCTCGTGGCTTCTTTGGACCTTGATCACTAAGGGGCATAAAAATGACTTTAGCTGCAATTTGCTTAAAAGCTTTAAGAAACAATAAACTTAGCGCGCTCTGATAGATTAAATGAAGTGACTGAAGGAAGCGAAACTTCCCTTGAACATCAAGGAGCAGAGAAAGAATTGCCGAAAATATGTTTTGACAGGATAATGACTGATGAAATATTGTTTTACGATAGTGCCTTCGAGCAGGATTGCAAAGTTTTTTGCCAAAGAAGGAACATTACGTTTCTTCCTTCTAAGAAGGATTGCAATGTGTGCTACAATCTGGTCGGTGAAGAATTCAGGGAACGACAAATTGAAGAAAGTCAAAGAGTAGAAGCTAAGAGCGAAATTTTCGATGCCACAGTACTGGGGAAGTTTAGAAAACATCATGTTTTGTTCGTATACGAAAAGAGCGAAATCGTCGGCGTTGTCCATTTCTGCGACTACAATCGTGATCCAGTCTTTCTAAACCTTTATCCTTTGTTACTGAGATTTGAAAGAAAGCTCAGAGGGTTACTTACTTCTTCTGGTTTGCAGGATGAAGACATGCTGAAGTTCTTTGAGGCACATGCAAAAGACGACCCTTTCTACAAGGATAGATTCAATAGATTTAGGGATTCTAAGATTGAGAAAAAAATGAAAGAGTTGGAGCCATTCCAAATGTTTGATCTGAAGGATTTGATTGCACTAGCAAATTCAAGAAAAATCTTGAAAATACCTGAGACCATTAATGATGTGAGAAACACGATAATGCACTCAAAAAACGTCGTAAAACATAGAGATTATGAGGTTGCCAACCTAATTTACGACTTTGACTCTTTTCAGAATTTCTTCAACTCAGTCAAGCAGATTAAACTGAAAATTAAAGAAATCAAAGGTAAACCTCCAAACATAAATGACTCGGAGGAAGTGATACGACTAAAAAAGGCAGGGCTATTTTTGCGATTTAGAGACTGGAAACGCACGGGCTATGCCCATAAGTAAACGATAGTGCTCTTGAAATAACTTCAAAACAAGTTTTTTTTGATATGTTTTTATATTGAAGAAAAACCTTAAGACAATCTGAGCACGTGTTTATGACTTACGCTGGAGCAAAATCCGAGTTAGTCAAGAATCTCATCCGGGGCGTAAGCTGGAAAGACAAAACTCGGAGAGAATACGTCGATGATCTCATTAGACTGGAAAGATACATATTAACGGGGCCTACGGGATTTGCCGACGCGCTATTTGCCGCCGATGCTGAAAGAAAAATACAGCCGAGAAACAATGATAATCTTCAAGGAGCTAAAACCAGAGGAATATAAGAAATTCACAAAAGAAGCTGAACAAAGACGAGAGAAATCAAAGGAAGAAGCTGAACGACTTGTCAAGGAAAACAAGATCAAAGAAGAACTATTGAAAAAAGACTGGCTAAAGATGGGCGGAACTGAATAGAGTGGGCGCTAAAAACTACCACAAGTCATCTTCATCGTCTAGCAGCGCTAAATCCTCTTCCATATCGTCTTCTTGAGTTGCTTCAGGATTGTCAGGTTCGTAAACGCTTTGGTCCAAGTTTGATTCTTTTGGTTGGTTGGGGATTGCGTTTGATTTGACAGTTTTTGACTTGTTCTTCTCTTGCTTAAACCTGGCGAAATTGACGATCGCTTGATACTGAGCTCCTGTTTCGCACACACTCCGGCCAGCTCTATTCATGATTTTTTCCGCTTCAACATAAGAATTACCCATTGAAAGCAGTATACACATTAAGACTGTACCGGTCCTCCCAATTCCCGCGTGGCAAGACACCGCAACCGCCTTACCTTCGCTTAATCTTTTATTTACAAAATCCGTAATCTCTATGAGTTCAGTCATTGAAGGAGCAGTTCCATCTTTCACTGGAACATGATGGTCTTCTAGGCCAACATTTTCAAGCTGTTCAGCGGTTACTTCTGCTTCGCCTTTTTCAGCGAGGCGCACCAACACTGATAGCCCATTCTTCTTCAAGAAGAGAAGATCTGCATTTCCTGTGGGCCCACGAACTCCTGCTAGTCGATTTTCTATCACCCAACTGAAACTGCGTTCAAACATAATTTTAACATATACACTTTAGAAATAAGAGTATTTGTAAAAGTCTACTTCGGCGTCCCAGTAAGGCCCGCTCTTTACTGCAAAGTCACAGAGTTTAAAAATAAAAATAATCAATAGAATTATGAGGATCAATGCCGGAAACGAGACGAACAAACCCCGGGTTTCTTTCAGACAATGAGGCTTCACGGGATAGAAAAAGAACACAAGATTTTGTAAGAAGTCTCGCAGACTACAACAAAGATGTTTTCAGTTTCGCAAATCGTTTATGCGATTCTTGTGGAGTGCCACTTCAAAGTGATAGTTGGTTCTGCAAGAAATGCAACATTTGTTTTTGCTACAAGTGCGGTAAAGACTTTAGTCAAATTCAAGAAAACATCTTTCCAAACTGTCCAATGTGCGACGAAAGATTAGTATCGGGAAAAGGTCAAAAGTCAATTCACGATAAACAAAAGGTCTTAAGATACGTTTCTTCAACAAAACTTGAATTTCAAAACGAAGAAGAATTAATCGGAAAGGTAGCTCAGCTTTTCAATCAAGATGTTTCTTATGTGAGACATGTTTGGTCGATTGTAAAGGCAGAAAACCCGCGTGCTCTTTCTGATGTCAAGTGTAGATTTAAAAACCAACAAGACAAATCCTTTAGACCCTTTGACGATTCATTATTGGAGTATTCACCTAAAACTCACACATATAATGTTCCAAACATTATAAAGCCTAAATCTGAGGATGAAGTCGAAAAAACCAACCTCAAAGACCTGAAACCTATTGATGGATCAGAGACTGAATGGAAGGAAGGCAAAATGCAGCCTGCTGAGCAAAAGAAATATCGAAGTTCATTTGAAGAATAGATGAACGCGCGCAGATGGGCTCATAAGAACCTGCTTAGTAGTTCAATTATGCTTTTACTAAGGAGTAAAAGATAGAGCCTTTTGTAATTACTTAGTAACATCCTTGCTCATGCGTTCAATTACGTTTCTGAGAAAGATCTTTAGCTTCTCAACGAACTTGTAAAACTCCTTCTCATCGATTTCTTTTAACAAAAGCCCTTTTTCTTCACCCCATGTGAAGGGAGCGGTCAGAATAGTGGATTTTTTCTCTTCTAAATTCTTTCGATACCTCGCATAAAGATCAAGTGTAAATTTGGTCTTCTCCATGATGCAATCAGAAATGTCATGCAACGAGATACCAAACTGGCTCTCAATTAAGTACGCGTCAACATAGTCTCTAGCCTTTGTGCCTTTGCGGGTTAGGATTGCACGAATTTTCTCCGCCAAAATCTCACTTACGTCGTAGACATCGAAATCTATTTCTTGAAAGTACTCCATATACTCCGGGAAAAGCAAAGCAAGCTCTTCCTCAGCCTCTGAAACTATGCTTTTCAGTTCAGCACTCTTGAAGGGATAGCATAGTTTTTCAACGAAATTAATCTGAACCTTCAAGAAACTTTCATGATCCAACACTTCTGACCTGTACCAAATCTTAAACGTGCAGATCTTATCTCCTCCGGTGAGCTCTACATATTTTCGGTCGTCTTTATTGCACTTAAACTCCAACCCGCGCGTCTTAGAGATTTCTTCAAACGTTTTCCCCAAGTTATCGATAACTGTAGATAGATAACGTCGAATCTCTTTCTGAGACTTACGCTTAAAAACGCTCTGATCCTTCCAAGTGAAGTCGATATCCTCTGAGAATCTAAAGTAATCAAGATAGCACTTAGCCAGGCATGTGCCACCCTTAAACGCAAAATTATCGTGGAAAAACTTGTCCTTTGAAAGATCAAACAGTAACTGGTGCAGAATAAGGTCCTTCTCTATTAGATCAGCCCTCTTAATGCTCTGAGTTCTGGCAACCTCGTTAACGAAGTCTTTCCTCACCCAATCACCTCATTAGCTATTTCCTGAATAGTCTTCGGATAATTGATTGCGTACTCTCTGATCTTTTCTTTTGATGCATTCCCCGCCCATTCGGAAACATCAAGGATTATTTTCTCTCTAGGAACGCCAGTATAGCGCCACAGATAAATAAAATCAAGAATAGTTTTTCCAGCATCTGAATACCGAAGGCCGTCTTTAACTACGCCAAAGAGCAGCAACTTGGGCGCAAATTTGAGGAACCTGTATTTGTACCCTGCGATGTTGATCGGTTTAGACCTGAACAGTTTGTCGTTTACCACGTAGTCGACTGCAAAAGATTCATGCGTCATGTTGTTGAGTTTAAGCGCCGTATATAGTCCAAAGTACCAGTTCTTAACACCTTTGAGTTCGAGTCCCTTAGCCACAAGCTCAAAGTGATTGTATCTGACCTGACCAAGCTTAGCTTCATCAAGGGTCTTTACGTAGAATATTCCTCTGAAAATTCTGATGAAATATCCTCGGTAAACAAAGTATCTTATTGTTTTCTCGTAGTTCAGCTGCATTGATTTGCAGTAGCGTTTAAGCTCTTCTGATGTGATGAATTCCTTTTTCTCAAGTCGCAACTTCTTAAGCAGGATAGTGGACTTAATCATTCATATCACAAGGTCACATTTTTTATGACATTATGATATAAATCACAATGTCGAATATAAGCATTAACTTCCGACTACGCTGCAGGTATTCTTTTCTTGAGCGCTACCCAAATTAATCTTTGATCAGTTTTTCATGTAAATTTTCCTTCATGCTCATAATATCAGAGCAATTAACGTTCCATCTCTTTGCGCCTTCGAGAGTCTTGCACAAATAGCAATATGCTTGGAGCATTTGTTCACGGTTCAGCTTATCAACATTTGATGGCTTAAGACCCTTCAATGTCAAAACAGGCGTCTCCTCTTCAAGAACACGAACAATCAATAGTTCGTAACTTGGCTCGTCCAAGAGCACGCCTTCCTTTTTGAGGAATGCTTCTAAGCCTGCTATCGGAATATCATGGCATATTCCTTCAGTCATATCATTCTCAGAGAGACATATGGTAAAGGCAAGACCATGCCTTTTGGATCTATTTCCTAGAATACGTTTGTAACCTTGCAACGTTGCCTTCTTTACGTTTACGAGTCCAAATTCAAAACCAGCCTGCCTTGTGTCTTCCTTGAATTTTTCTTCGTTCATATTGCTGCCATAACTGAAGAATCTCAGTGTGGAAATCCCCCCAGGGCAGAATTTATCAATGTACTCTTTCAATGCTATTCCTGAGCATTGAGCGATCTTTGAGAATACCGACTTCAAATTGTCGCTCATGAAAAACACTCGAGTATTTCTTGTTTAGACGTGTGCTATAACAGTATTTAATCCTTTTTTAGTATGTACGCGCAGTCAATCTACAATAGCGTTCATGCCTATTCAAACCTACCAAGATAAGGCAAAATTGACAAAACCACACCGAATCAATGCTTTTTAGAACTTCCCGGAAGCCTCCAATAATGCCTCGTTTGCAGCTATTTCTTTTTCGACCTCGACAGCTCTTTTCTCTTTATCTTGCTTTTCCTTAAGTGTCTCTAGCCCCAGCAATGTTACGAGCCGATAGTTATATCCAGCATTTTTGATAGGTACGCTGGTTTTCTGGGGTTCGCCTGCTGTTTGGAACTGAAAGCTTGCCATACGGTAGAGATATTCATACCGGTTAACAAGGATAAGCCTAGCTTTGTCTAGTTCGAACAGTTGGGTTAGGACGGGTTGCCAGCTGTCGCGGGTTTTTGCATCATAGTAGATATTTCTCTCTGAAGTATGGTATTTTTCGCTTAGCACCTTCACTATCTCGCAGAGGGTGAAGCCTTTTGCTTCGAGCTTTAAGAATTCTAAGCGTCTTTCGAGGATATCGTTCATGGGATGCCTTCTAAAATTGAAATGCGGATTTCATTTTCGCTGTAGCCAGTGGTACGCTTTATCATGTCTCCTTCAAGCTTTACTTCTCTCTGCCTCGCCTCTGACAAGAAATAATAAGGCTCCTCGAATGTTGGAACATGGTATTTTTTGCAGATTTTGAAGTAGGCACGCGCTCTTGAGTCAATTAGAATAGCCTATGGCACGTTAAAACATTTCAAGCTGCTTACGTAGAATACTCACCTCTTCTTTGGGTGAGAGTTCAGGGCTTGCAAAAAGCAATTATGAAGGTCGCGAATTCGGTTCAGGATGGGGGAGTCGGCTCGGCAGCTTTTACTTTTAATACGCATTGTTCACTTTATATCTAGTGTAAACTGCATACGAAAAGTCACAAATAACTCTATCAGGCGGAATGCCGGAGTGCTTTTGATGCTGTTTAATCAGCCGCTTAATCTTTTCGCACACCATATAATTTAAAGGCTTATATAGCATTTCAATATTATGGAATTCTATGAAAACTGCAAGCTCCGAATACACCTTCAGTAAAGCAGAGCTATCCATACTAAAAGGGATAGCAAAAGGAAATCACGAACTATTTTCCATAGAGAAAGCTCTTTCAATGACACCACAACTTCTCTCCTACAACCTAAAGAAGCTTGAACAAAAAGGTCTTATTAAAACAACCCAGCATGCATTCAAAAAGCAAACTTACTTCAGTGATTCAAAACATGCAATATTGCTTAACGATCTCTTATCAGTCCATAGCCACATTGACTGGGAAAATGTTCTAAGCGGCAAAGCGATAGACATCCTGCTTCAAACTCTGAACGGACCTGAAAATCACGCAGTTACTATTCCCAAAAACACTCTTTGGCGCCACCTCAAAAACCTGAAAACCCGCGGAATAATCACTCAAAGCGGCTCGATTAATTCCCGCTTTCAAACTCTATCCGAATTCCTTGTGGAATACCAAAATTTCTTTCTGAGAAAAATAGCAGCCACCGCCTCAAAAGATGCAGTCATCCTTTGGCAAAAAGACGGAGAGTTTTTGATGCGAGCACCCAAGACAGTGCAGCGACCTCCGAAAGGCTTCCTCAAAACTGCAACTTCCATATTTCAGGAATACGACCTGCCGCTTTTCTCGGAATCCGAAATCTACCTCTATTCACAAGACAAGAAGGAAATTCGGCCAGAAGACGCTATATTGCACACTTTGTTAATAGAGCCAGACAGCACGAGGTACACAACTTATGCTCTTCTGCTGCTTAAGAAAATCGGGAACAACTTGGACACGGCATATCTGCTAAGTGAAGCCCAACGACTCGGCATCAGAAGTCAAATCGATGCCATGCAACAATTCTTAAAAACTCACAAACGTCAAGCCGACTCAATGCTGCCAACCTGGAACGAGTTCGCCGAAAAAGCAAAAGACTATAATGTCGTGGTCGCATGACACAAAGACGCGCCTTTAAAAAAAACTACCTCCAACAAGAATTCGACAGACTCGAGTTAAAGTCTCCAACAATGCTTCATTCTTAGCAATTTCATTTTTAACAGCTACTGCCATTCTCTCATGGTCTTGCTTTTTTTGAGGGTTTATCATTTATCATGGAGAAAGAATGTGGAAAAAGGAAAGCTTTTAACAAACCTATTACTTACTACTTTTCAGTAGTGAACTGAGGTAGTGAGCATGACTCTGACTGTTGAGAAAGAGCGAGAGCGAATTGTTTCAAAGGGAGGCAATTCATCTGTAATCTATTTGCCAAAAGAATACTTCACTCCAGGTGAAAAAGTGAACTCTCGCTTAGAGATAGATTCAGATGGAAACCTCAAAATGGTCTTGACAAAAAAACTCTTCAATTTCACCTGCGATACCATAAAAGTCCTTATTGATAATGATTTTAACGTCGAATATGATAAAACGGTGGCAGGGACAAAGGTTTTCAGTGCCAATCAAGGAGCTTTAAGTCTAAATTGCACGAAATCATCCCAAGAATTGGAGCCAACTTATGTTTCTGTTTCTCGACGGTTTGATCAAATTCTATCCGTTAAAGATTATACGAATCTATTGAATACTCTAAAGAGACTCTTAGCCACAAATTTTGATGCGTATATAGAGCCTGAAGGAGATATGGAAGCAGTACGAATCTTCAAAGACCCTCAAAGATATAAGTTAAAAGATGAATTCGAAGCAATAGAAGCGTTGATTGGTACCGGACGAAAAATAGGTTTTTCTATCATTGTCAGATTTAATAGCAAAAAGAATAGTTTAGACCAGATTAAGAATGCATTTAAGGATCTCAGTCCTTAAAGTCTAAGCTCTTCTTTTATGAGTGCAGCAAGGCTTAGTATAACCTCATCAGTCTTGAGCGTTCTATTTAATCCGATTACTGTTGCCCTTATGACATCTTTCTTTTCAACTCTGCCGACACCAGCCAGTTTTGAAATAAAGATGCCGATAACAGGTATGCCAAGCCTTTGGAAGAACTCTTTCCACTGCTCTATCTCTTCTTTCTGGTCATCCCGGCACAAGATTAGGGCGAAGTGCGCTTTCTTTGCAATTTTTTCTGATTCAGCAGTTATCTTGCCTGGAGCGTCACCGATCACAACAGCATGAGATTTGGAGGACTCTTCAAACAACGCAGCTGCCTTATCCGCAAGCTCGCATGACCACTCTTTTTTTGCGCCAACTCGCTGCTCCCAACCTTTAACCCCTCTGATGAATTCGAGTGTTGGACTGGCTAAGTCCAAGTCCACAGCATAAGCGTCAACCCCCAGCTGGCGCAAACCTCTAGCCAGACTTTCGGCTAATGTGCTCTTCCCGGAATTAGGTGGACCGCCAATAATAATGCGAAATGTCAACCAATCGCCAAATCAGAATGGATTCTATGAATATTAAAAACTTGCCTTGAACCCTGGTCCCGTCTCCAGAAGATCACCTTGCTAAGGAAACTAACAGAACATAACAAGACCTTGTTTAGCTCTGAACCTTTCCAGTGATTCAAGAATAGCCTTCCACCTTCGGCGCCATAGCAACTGAGAAACATGGGCTCAGAAAATAAGGTCTAAACTTGAGCTACTCATAGAGAGAGGGCAAGGGCTGGCTGTAAGGCGTTTCAGAAGGGGATTCTGTCTTGATCTGTTCCTGAACTTTTCCTGACAAAGCTTCTGTTAATTTCATGTTGGATTCAAGAACCTTCACGGCCAAACCTTTAAGCTCCTGCATCTCAACAGATTTAGCCGCCGCCAAGTTGGCAACAGAATTGAAGCGTTCTAACACAACCTCCAGAACCCTTCGGTACTCATTAGCCATTTCAGAAACCAGCCTACTCGCAGTATCATCGTTCTTTGCGTCATTGATAATTTTTTGCTCGATAGCTCGAATACCCTGTTGGACGTTGAGAATCTTGCCGTTGATGGAGAGTAAGGCTTTTCCCTGCTCACCTTGAGCCTTCACTATCTCTGTTGTTGTCTGCTGCCCCAGAACCTGGTCGAGAGTACCATTATTGAACATAGTCTCAAACTTAGTTACCGACATTTCCCTGTTTACTTTGTACTCTTTCCTTATCGTGGCATCGTCTTTCTGGTAAATCCTTTCAATCGTATCTTTCAAAACCTGCTTAGTGACACAGTGGATTTCTCCGTCAAGCCTCCCAGAGTAATCATTATTAAACTCAGCACTTGAAACCACTAGATCATTTACCGAGCGACCGAGCCGTTTCTCCACAATAGCGATCCACCTGTCAATAGCCATGAAACACAGCGCCTTAGTCATGCCGTGGTCATATGCGATGTATCCACTAACCAGTTTACGTTGTTCCCCAAAACAAACGTAAATCTTGACGTCTTCCACATTCTCGGTAGTGTTCCAACTTTCAATGTCTTCGTTGACTTTGAAGCGGAGTCTCAAATTGTGAACGCAAATCGGATCAATCTTCACACCGTAGGTGATAGAGTCGCAGTATACTCCAGGATAAGGCTGCTTGACCGAGCCCTCCAAAACCATCAACCTCAGAACGTTCCTAACTGTGCTTCGACTGAGTGGTTTTTTGGTCTTACTTTCATTGATTTTTTCACCTATTTCCTTCGGAGTGAGAATTTGTCTTGCTTCCCTGAGCGCAGTTAAGATTCTGCGTTTCGTCGGTGAATGCTGATATAGACTGTCTAAACAGATGTCAGGCGCTTGGCCGATAGAATCTGAGTTACCGTTATGAGCAGCCACTAAAAGAAACACCCCTTTGCTTCAAAAACTTGGCGAGATTCAGCGCCTAGAAAGTCAGACCAATGAGAACAATTCACGTAAAAAAATTCGCACCCACAGTCTCCGCAGAAATCACAAAAAACGGGAGAAGCTACGGTTAATTTAAACAATTCAGCAAAAGCTATCTCATCTCGTTCACTTGTCCCTGACTTTCGATGACTTCGGCTTACAAAAAAAGAAAAAGGGAAGAGGTTGCGTTTTGCTGGGAGAAAACTTGATGGTGATGTCACCGCCCGATATGAATGCCGTGCTAGGCTACGAGCCCACCTTTGACAACTCAATAATGCAGTTGCATTAAAGATTTACGACAATTCTTATAAACCAACATAATATTAAACTTGTGTCACCCTAAACGTGGACCGGTAGCTCAGCACGGCTAGAGCGTTCGACTGATAATCGAAAGATCGCCGGTTCAAATCCGGCTCGGTCCACTAGCTTAATCCTGGCTCTTTTTCTTTCTTCTTAGGAGTCTTAATTTTAATGGTGACTTCTACAAAGCCTTCGTTAGGCTTTTCAGGTTCCACTGCTTCTGCATTTTGTTCCATCTTTAACTGTTTGGTTTCAATGGTTTTTTGTTCGGTTTTCTCTTCTTTTTTTGATGTTTGATTTTCTGTTTTCTCAGCTACCTCTTCGGCTTGGGGCTTTTCAACGGCTTTTTCTGTGGGTTCAAGAACATTTCCTTTTGTTGCTTGCTCTATTTTTTCTCCAGCTATCTCTAGGGACTTTACTATTTTTTCTGCTGTTGGGGATAAATGTTCTCTTGAATGAGTCGGAGAAGTTGTAGCATAAATCTTCGAAACCTCGGCGCCGAATAACATAATTAGGTTTAGGATAAAAATCCATAGCAAAATAATCATTAGTGAACCTGCAGCGCCAATGATTGTAGTGATCGTGAAGGTTTCAACGTATGTGCCGATGACATAGTTAGTCACAGTGAATGCAACACCTGCTACAACCGCGCCTAAGATACCGTCTCTCCAGTGAACTTTTGCGTCAGGAATTAATTTGTAAGTTATCGCAAAAAGCAGCGTTGATAAAGCAAATAATAGTAAAATTCGGGCTATTGTTATAGAAATTAAAGTTAAAGTTCCATTTATTGAGAAAAATCTTATTGCTCCAAAGAGAAAGGTTGCTATTCCTGTCCAAGCTATCACGATTAATCCAAGAATAGAGACAATGACAAATGGCCCAATTCTTCGTTTAACCATTCTTGTGAAACTTTGTATTTTTGGTGATTTAACTTCCCATATAGCGTCCATTGTGTCACGCAAAACTGCAAAAGTACCGATTGCTCCACCCAGAGAAAAACCCACTGTCGTGATAGAAATCCAAAGGGATGAGAAGGGTGACATTGAGCTTGCAAGCAGTTCTTTGAACAATCCTGCAACAGATGGCCCTGCGAGTACAGTTATTTGTTGAATCAAATGTTGAGTCGCTTGAGTTTGACCATAGAACAGCGCAAAAATAGCTACTACAATTAGCAAGAGGGACGGCAGCGGTAGAATTATGAAGAATGTTAATGCCGCACCTCGTATAAGCGCGTTGTTAGCTTGCCAGTTCTTGAATGAAGATTTGAATAATTGAAAAATCTCTTTTCTATTCATAATTTAGCCTAAAATTTGCGCTTGTAAGCTTTACTATAGGTTTTTCCAATATTTATATTTCGTATATCTTTGTGGGGAGTAAACAGGCAACCACAAGTCTAAAATTCTGGGTTACCGGTAACCGTAATCTTAAAAATTTCAATTTCCGAATAATGATAGTTAGGTGTTTTTGATTTGGCAACTGACGATGAGATATGGTATAGTTAAATAAAATCAGAGAAGCTGTAGAAGAGATCCCCCGCCTCAACCTCCAAAAGTCTTATGGAAAGAATTCCTTGATTTTCTGTCTAAGTATAAGGTTATGGGGCTGGCTGTTGCACTTGTGATAGGTTTTTATTTGGGCAGTTTAGTGCAGACGCTCGTGAAAGATTTGTTTTTGCCGTTGATTGGTCTTGCTTTTCCAGGGCTTACTAATTTGGCAACATACATTGTCGCGTTTAAGAAGCAACAGTCAGTGTCGGCGATTTCTTGGTTGCTTTGATCACGTTCATAATCGTTGCTCTCGTTATCTTCTTGATAGTGAAAATTGGAAAACGCTGGCATATTGATCAATCTTGACTCTCTACGCTATACTATTAAGTGAGGCAAAGGAATCTTAGACTGAAAAATATGGCACAATCCTCTCCCGAAGCAATTTGGAACTTAAACGAAAAAGACTTCTTAACATTATTGGAATCAGGCTTCTTTACCCCCAAGCCCAAAGAAATCAGGTTTTACGCTCCAAGCTTCACCTACTACAAAACAAAATATTACTGTTCTTCGCCAAACAGTTTCCCAACAATTTCCGTCACTGGAACATCTTGCGCGTTGAACTGTAAACACTGCGGGGGCAAAGTGCTTGAAACCATGCATCCAGTGCTCTCGGCTAAGGATCTGTTTGAGTTATGTTTGAAGCTGAAACAGATCGGTGCTCAAGGTTGCCTCGTCAGCGGCGGATGTTTACCTGATGGCTCAGTGCCTCTAAACCAGTTCATACCTGCGCTTAGGAGAATTAAGCGGGAGCTCGGCTTAACAGTTTTCGTTCATGCAGGCATTATAAATCTTGAAACTGCCGTTTCGCTCAAGGACGCTGAAGTCGATGCAGCATTAATCGATGTTATTGGTTCAAAAGAAACGATAAAGCAAACCTACAACCTGAACGTAACACCGAAAGATTATGCGGATTCATTGAAGGCTTTGGATAAATCAGGATTAAATTTTGTGCCTCACGTCATCGTTGGCTTAAATGAGGGCAAGTTAGACGGTGAACTAGAAGCTCTCCAAATGATAAGCAGAGTTAAGCCTTCCGCCTTAGTAATGATATCGTTCATGCCTATCCATGGAACAGCTATGGCAAAAACGCCGCCGCCCAAACCAGTCGACATAGCCAAAGTTGCATCGGTGGCACGGTTGATGTTTCCAGAAACTCCGTTGATTTTGGGCTGCATGAGACCTAAAGGTGCAATACGCAGTGAAACAGACGTTTTAGCGTTAAAGGCTGGGGTTGATGCAGTTGCGTTTCCCACTGAAGATGCCGTAAAATACGCGGAAACCAGAGGCTTAACAATTTCTTTTTCTTCCTATTGTTGCGCTCAAATGTACATGGACGCTGCTGGAAAAATTAAAAAGTAATCGATGTTAGCTTGATTTTAACATTTTATACCCTAGTATAATGGTCCACGCTGAAACAATAAGTCCCGACACGAATTCTGGAATAGCCACATTTGGAACATACTTAAATGCAAATAATAGTATCCAAGGCAGTGCTGCGGCAATACCAGTTGAAACAGTGAAAAGAGCCATTCGCCTTTGATGAGCAAGCAAAAAAGCGCAGGTTATAATTAACATTGATATGGGCATTAGTGTGAAGAATGCTACAGAAACTGCATAGTGCGTTCCAGAATAGTGTTCGTTAAAAACGCCAATAGCGATAAGTGCTATCGTTGCTGCCGCAAAGGCTGCGGCTCCAATTTTGCCAACCCAAGTTTTTCTGAGGTAAGCATACAAGCCAAATAATGCAAAGTTTAAAGCTAAAAGCCCGCCGGCGCATAGACCGAAGTTGAAGAGTAATCCAGTTATGCCTGCTATTACGCCTAAATCGCTTAAGGCATTGCTTGTCCAGCTGAAGGAGGGGTAGGATGCGATGGCTATCAGAATGCAGGTAAACGCAGTTATGGGTGCAAATATTCCCGTGGCGGCTCCGAATCTTTGTTTTCCAGTGGTACTATATTCAGGCAAAGCATTGATTCCTCAATAACACTGATGGGTGTTACTTGCTTTAAGATTTGTGTTCTCAGGAATAAGCCGCCTCAACGTCTGCGACAAATGAGCAAATAAGCAACCTAATGTTAAAGCAAAGCCAGTTAGTATCCAGCATTCTTGGTTTTGTTCAATAATCCCAAAGGTAAAAAGCGAAAGGTTAATGAAGGAAAGTTGATGTGTATTGCTGGGTTTGCCGGTCAAAGGGCACGGGTTCCACCTGATCCCATTCCGAACTCAGAAGTTAAACCGTGTTCCGTTTCC
>Ga0187848_10000563_pt1 | contig 33673 bp, 29 predicted proteins | sample June2016WEW_4_40_FD_132424 | JGI IMG/M metagenome (GOLD analysis project Ga0187848, IMG submission 132424) | Peatland microbial communities from SPRUCE experiment site at the Marcell Experimental Forest, Minnesota, USA - June2016WEW_4_40 | ecosystem: Environmental > Terrestrial > Soil >... | reverse complement strand
CTGCCCGGCATGGAAGAGCTGAGCGCGATGATGTACGTCAACCAGTTCCGGCGCGAACAGCGCTACGACGCGATCGTGCTCGATTGCGCGCCCACCGCCGAATCGATGCGCTTTGTGAGCATGCCGACCACGCTGGAGTGGTACATGAAGCACATCTTTCCGTTCCAGCGCGGCATCGTCAGAGCGGTACGGCCGATCGCCAACCGCGTCTCCCCGGTGGAACTGCCCACCGACAGTTACTTTGCCAACATTCAGGAGCTGTTCGCCAAGCTGGACGGCATCGGCGAGCTGCTCGAAGATCCGAAAACGACCAGCGTGCGGCTGGTGACCAATCCGGAGCGCATGGTGCTGCGCGAGACCCAGCGTGCGTACGTGTATTTTTCCCTGCATGGCTTGACCGTGGATGAAGTCATCGTCAACCGCGTGCTGCCGGAGGAAGTGAAAGACGACTGGTTCCGCGAATGGCGCGCTTCGCAGAGCAAAGTCCTGGACGAAATCGAAGCGTATTTTGCGCCCGTCGCAGTGCGCCGGGTGCCGCTATTCACCCACGAGGTGCTGGGCCGCGAGCGGCTGGAGGAGCTGGCCGCCGCCCTCTACGGCGAAAAGACCGATCCGGCGGCGGTCTCGCGCACCGAAGCGCCCTTCGGGTTCTCCAAGAGCAACGGGCGCTACGAAGTGCGACTCCAGCTTCCCTTTGCGGCCAAAGGCGAAGTAGGATTGTTCAAGAAGGGCGATGAACTGGTGGTCGAGATCGGCACCCTCCGCCGGCACATCGGGTTGCCCACGTCGATGGCGTCGCTGGTCCCCAGCCGCGCCCGTTTGGAAAATCGGGTTCTCACCGTGGAAATGAAGGAGAGCTGAAAATGGAAGAAAAAACCGAAAGCGCCGCTGCCGGGCACGTTCATGCCGGTCCCGGCTGCTTCTTTTGCAACACCGTGCTGCCCACCTTGGAGCACTGCTGGTCGGAAGCTACCCGCGACCACTTCCGCAATTCGCGGGTGGAATTCCTGAAGGGAATCCGCAGCCTGCTCGACCAGCGCATCGCTGCGCTGTCCAGGGAAGAACGCAAAGGCACACACGTTACGGTGGAGTAGTTGGCATAGGTAAGGCGTCAGGTTCCGTCAGCCGCCGCGGCGGAAGACCGGCAGCATTGGCGCGCGCCGTGTACCCGCGAGAGAGCGACTCGCAGCGGAGATTTTGGGTAAAGTATAGAAGGGAGACGGCGGTGAACGTCGCGATAGAAATTCCGGACGATATCGGGCGTGCGCTCGGAGCTCAGGCGGGTGGCGTCTCACGGGCCGTGCTGGAGGCCGTAGCCGTCGAGGCATATCGGTCGGGCACAATCACCCCGGCGCAGGTGCAGCAAATGCTCGGGCTACGCTCCCGTTGGGAGACGGAATCCTTCCTGCGGCGCGCCGGCGCATACCACGATTACACGATGGATGACCTGGAGCGGGACATCGCGGCAATTCGCGACGCGTCCCGACAATGATCGCGGTTGCGGACACCTCGGCAGTTTGCTATCTGATCCTAATCGACGAAATCGGCATCCTTCCTAACCTTTTCACTCGGGTGCTGGTGCCGCCCGCCGTGGTTGCCGAACTGCTCCACGAAGACGCCCCAGAGGCAGTTCGCAGTTGGGCGGCGAAACTCCCGCACTGGGTTTCCGTCCGAGAGAACCCGATCCACGGTACCGCGGGAATGGAGAAGCTACAGGCCGGTGAAAAGGCCGCCATCCTACTGGCGGAATCGATCCAAGCGGACACGATCCTCCTTGACGAAAAATCGGCGCGGCGTGTTGCTGCTGGGCGTGGCCTGCGGGTCACAGGGACACTCGGTGTGCTGAGCGTAGCGGCGGCAGGAGGGATGCTTGATTTGGCAACGGCGATTGACCGGCTCATGAGAACCAGCTTTCGGTGCTCTCCAGCGCTGCTAAAAGCGACTCTCGACCGTTCCCGCACACAGTAACCGGATCGGACGCAATTAGCGCATGGCACCGCCCGCTGCCCTCAATCGCCTTCCGACCGCGGCGGGTTTTCCCAGTGACCCGCGCGGTCGTTCCCGCTTACGATCACTCGCGTTCCATCCTAACTCCGCCCGGACTTCGGCGGGGCAGTATCGCAAGGTGAGACCGCAGCGGCGCCGGTCCGACCGATTGGCTTCCGACCCGTGCACCAAGAGATCGCTGTGAATGGAGATTTCGCCAGCCCCGAGCTCGTCATCGACCGGTGCGCCTAACTGCTCGACGCCCGCCACGGCCTGGTTGAGGCCCCACATTCCGAGCCGCGCGCCGAGAACCTCCATAGGAACTGTTCGAAGCCTTGACGGGAACGGGTTATTGCGCCGGCTTCGGGTGGGGCGCGGTGCTGCCCTCCGTCATGCCCAGCGCCCAACGGATAGCTTCGAAATACATTTTCTGGACATCGGGGTCGTCCCAGGATTCGGGGGTGTGACCCAGGGTGGAATAGAATACCCGCCCCTTGCCGTACATCTTGCAGTACGCCACCGGGAAATCGCGGTCGGCGCGGTGAATGCGGGGGTTATTGTCGTAGTTCAGTTTCGTCTCGTCTAGCCGCATCAGAACGTTGATCGAACCCGACACTAAGCAGGCTGCCCGCACACACAACAATCAGCAAGGCTGAACTAACGGAACACTTCATAGTAAGATAACACCTCGAGACGAACGGCCCTTATGGGCTCCAATCAAATCCTGCCGCGGCCGGTCTACTGGAGTGGCTGGAGTGGCTTCAGCGCCCAATACTGAACGAAGCCGGGATAGCCCCCGTCACTGGCGAAGTTGGCCTGAACGGCGCGCCGCAACTCGAGAATATCGATCTCGCCCTGCTGCTGGTAGACCACCTTGCCGTCCGGAGCGATTACCATGGTGAACGGCACCCCGCCTTCCCAGTTTTTGTCGAAAGCAGCCATCATGGCGTAAACGTCGTCCGTTCCGAATATCAGATTGCGGCTCGTGGCGTGCATGTCCTGGAGCGTCTTGAGCACGGCGGGCTTCTCCTCGGGAGCATTTGCGGATACGGTCACAAAATCGAAGCCGCGCGGACGGTACCAATACGACGTTTCGAGCAGTGAGGGCATTTCATCCACGCACGGCCCGCACCAGGTTGCCCAGAAGTTTACCAGCAACATCTTGCCGGTGGGGTTGGCCCGAAGCTTGGTGAGATCGCCGGCGGTAGCCGTCTCCAGGGTTACTGGCTCGGCCTGAATCCGTTTGAGCTGGTTCTGCTTGCTTACGATCTCTTCCTTCCACTTAGTCGTGCAACCAAACACCGGCGTATGCGTTACCTCAACCTCTCTGCCGGCCAACACCGCATCCAGAGCATTGCGAGTGTCGTGTACTTTGACTTTCGACTCATTCTGGTTGTCGTCGATGCGTCCTTCGTATCGCAGCTTGCGTTCTTTGTCGAAAAGGAACACGTGCGGCGTCGCTACCGGTCCGTAGGCTTGGGCGACCGATTGAGTCGCGGCATCGGAAAGGAAGGGGTAGGTGATATGGCGGTATTTCGCGCGAATCATCATGCCTTCCAGGCTGTCGGGCACATCCGTGTAGGCAAGTTCGGACGGGCTCGCCGCCAACGGGTCGTTGGGATTGATGGCCACCATGGCCACACCCTTGTTGCGGTAGTCGTCATAAAGCCTTTGGACGCGGCCCTCATAAAGCTGCGCCGTCGGACAATGGACGCAGGTGAACACAACCATCAGCACCGGGCTGTTGCTGTACTCACGCAGTTTGTGCATCTTGCCATCGACGCCGGGAAGAGCAAAATCCGGAGCCGGAGATCCAATAGGAAGAATTGGGTGCCCCTTGCCGGCCCCTTTGAACGCCATGGTGTCACGCGCTCTCGGCGGCCCACCCTCAGCCGCGGGCTGTTGGCCCACCGCAGTCGTGACGACGGTAATGACTCCGAGAATCGTTCCCAGCGCGATCCCCGTCCTCGGAAAATGACTTTTCATTGCTTGCCTCCAGGTAACCTAAAAGACACTATAAACCGTTTTCAGAATCCGCCCCAAGCGCCGCAAAGGGCGTGGCCGTTCCTCTTCAGAAGGCGAATCGAAACGTGAACTGCATGTGCCGCGGCACATTGATCTGTGACGTTACTTGACCAAACGTTGTGCCTACTACGGTGCTAGGAAGGGACATCGCCACCTGGTTCAAGGCGTTGAGGGCTTCAAAGCGGAACTGCACCAGGTAATTTTCATGGATATGCGTTTCCTTCAACATGGAGCCATCCCAGTAGTTGTAGGCGTCGCCGCGCAGGTTTCCAAACCGCAGAGACAACGTGCGCAGGTTGTAAGCAAGCTGCTGAGCTGGGACGTTGTTGAATGCGCTGGTGTTGAACCACTCGTAATGCGACCGATTGGTCCCCGAAAGCGGTACGATTTTCTCGTTGCCGCCGGTGAGAATCAGGTCGGGGAGTGTGATGGGGGCACCGCTCTGGAATCGATAAACGGGAGAGAACTGCCACCCACTCACAATGTAATCCAGGGCACGAGGGAGGTGAGTCCCGAATTTTTGCCCCTTGCCGAACGGTAATTCATATATCCCGGCGATGGTTATGTGGTGAGGCATGTCCACATCGGAGAGAACCTTCGAAGGTTGCGGATCTCCCGCGTTCAGCAGACTAGTGTCCTCGAGGAACTTCGACAAGGTATAGTTGGCGGTGAGGCTGAAGTTGTTCGAGAACCGCTTGGTAAGACTCACCTGAAAGCTGTTATACCAGCTTCTGCCATTGTTGGTGTAATAGCCTATGCTGGTGAACTGCGGGTATGGTGTCAGCAAGTTCATGGCCGGAATCACCGAGCCGGCCAGGTTCGTTCCGTTGAAGGCCGGAACGTTGAAAGGATTCGGCACCTGCGAGGTTAGAGCATTGATCGTGGTCTGGTCGCGCGTTGGCAGCGTGCTCAGGTACTTATCCGGGAGGGCGTCCAAATTTGTGGTGTTTAGGCTCTGGGGATTTGGGTTTGATGGGGGCATCGGGGGAGTGCCGACCTCCAGGTCGTTTCCATTCGATGACGCTGCACCAATATCCACCATCCAACCTTTACCGAATTCGCGCTGGATGTCAATCTGCCATTTCCGCAGGCGGTTCGCTTTCGGATTCTGGTTGAAGAATTGAATGGGGTTCCCAATGTAGTCTGCCGCGCCTCCCGCGGCACCGGGCGCTTGAACAAACCCGTTGGGGAAGGGGTTGGCCATGTTCGCAACGAAGGTTTGGCCGCCATCGAGCGTCGGCACCACGTCGTTGTTCTGGTTAAAGCCGTATTGGAGGGCATCGTTCAGCCTGGTGCCCATGGAGCCGTAGTACATGCCCCATCCGCCGCGGATTACCGTCTTATCGTTCAAACTATACGCGAATCCGAAGCGAGGCATGATCTCTTTGTCGTCGGGATTATACAGGTATTTCGAGTTTCCGCCTACTCCGGCAAACTCCAGGCCGCCATTCACGTTGAATTGCGACGCCGGAAGCTGCGGCAGAGGATTGGCGGCATAGAGCGCTTCTACCTGCGACGCAAACGCTTGTGGCGCAGTCGGGTTGAAGCCAGTGACGGACCGATTGTAGCGTTCCCACATCGCGCTTTCCCGTTCGTATCGCACGCCTATTGTGAGTGTCAGCTTGCGGGTAGCTTTCCAATTGTCTTGGATAAAACCGGCAAACATGTTGGAACTGTCGGCGAAGTCGGTCGTAAACGGCAGTTGTAAAACGCCGGCCGACGGCAATCCGTATAGGAAGGCTGCCATCGCTTGGCCTCTGGGTGCGGCGGCCGAGGTGCTGGTCGGCCCAAGCGTGTACGCGTCCGTAAAGTCAAGCTCAAACATGGGATGCCCGGTAGCCTGAGTAGGGCTGCTGTTAGCGGAGGTCTGGTTGTCGGGGTAACTGCGATACTCGCCGCCGAACTTAAAGTCGTGCTGGCCGTAGATCTTGTCGAACTGGATATTGAGGTCGCGGGTCTGCGTCTGCTTGAAAAGCGGCGTGCGAGGACCGGTCATTGTGTATTCGCCGTTAAAGCTGAAATTTGGGAACTCCCAGTTCGCCGGTGAGATATTGTTTTGGATATAGGTCGGAAAACCCAGACTCGCGATCTGGAAAGTCCCCTGACCCGTCTCCGCGTGTTGCGCGCGGACATAGGCTTGGTCGGCCACACGAACGTCCATCACCAGGGTCGAGCTGAACGTGTGAACGAGATCGAAGTCGCCGCCTTGGGTCGAGTTCCAGAAGAGGGATCCCGTAGCGGGGTCGCCGTGTCCCATGTAGTCGCTGTCTAAGCTATCCCGTATATTCGCGTCGTAGCGGAACATGATCCTGGTCTTGTCGGTGAGGATTTGATCGAACTTGTACATCTCCGTGTGGTAGGGAATGTAGCTCGGCCAGTTGCTCCGGTTCACATTATTGCCACCGTCCTTCGTGGCAACGCTCTGCACCGTATCGGGCATGGGGATGTAGGCCAGAATGTTCGTGGCGATCGGGCTGATCTGCGAAGCCGGAATTATGTTTCCGGGCAGCGGTGTGTTCGAATAGATGCCGTTGCCGATGGGGACGCGGGAATAGGGGTTGTAAATCTGATATTGGCCGCCCAGAGCGAGCAGGGCCGAGAAGTCGCCGCCGCGCTCAGCCGCAGTCGGAACCGTGAGAACGCTCGATAGGTCCGTATTGGACTGGATGTGCTCGTAGGAGAACAGGAAGAAGGTCCTGTTCTTCCCGTTATACACATGGGGAATCCAGACCGGCCCGGAGAACATGCCGCCCAGGCGTTGGTAATTGAAACCCGCAGCCGGAAGTCCAGCCAGGTTGGAGAAGAACTGGTTGGCGTTCCACGAGGGAAATTGCTTGCCCCAATAGAAAGAGCCGTGGGGCTGGTTCGTGCCTGACTTCGTGCTGTAGTTGATGACCATTCCCTCGGTCTGGCCGACGGTGACGTCAAACGTCAGAGTCTGAACCCTCATCTCTGCCGTGTTGTCTCCGTTCGGGGTCCATCCTTCCATTACCGAACCTCGCAACACATCGTGCGCGGTATTAGACTGCCCGTCCAGAGTGAACTCCAGGCGCGATTGCCGCGACCCGATCGAGGCATAAGCCGTGTTGAGGCTTTGCCAAGGCTGGTCCTTGGTCATCTGGTCGGTGAAAGCTACATTCGGGCTCAATCCGATGATGTTATCCGGGTCGCCGTGCTCAATCGGCAGCTCGCGGATATCGCGGAAATCCATGGTGCGCCCAGCCGAAGCGTCCGTCGTATCCAGCAGCGCGGCCTCTGCCGTGACCGTTACCGTGTCCGACACTGCGCCCAATTCCAGTTGCAAGTTTATTTCTATGCGTGAGCCGATGTCGACCGTAAGCCCGCCGCGGACGAGCTTCTTGAACCCTGCTTTTTCTACCACGATCTGGTAAGCTCCGGGTATCAGATAGGGGGTAAAAAAGTTTCCATCCTGGTTGGTCGTGCTGGTCACCATGACGTTGGTCGCGGTATTGGTGATCTGTACGGTGGCGCTGGGAACCGTCAGGCCGGAGGCGTCGGTGACGCGCCCCAGGATAGTTCCTCGGGATTCCTGCGACCAGCCGGGCTGGCAGATTGCCAGGACGGCAAGCAACACAGCAAACACGCTAACGTAGCGAGTGAACATGTCCTAGTCCTTTCCTTAATTCGGTCCAATGCTTAAGTCCTTTCATACTTACCTGTTACAGTGTTCGGATGGAGATATTGCGCCATCGGCACACGTTCCCCAGCCCCCAACGGTCCTTGCCCATCCGGGGATCGTTGTCATGCACTTCCAGCGCGATGTGGCCCGCGCGCCCGATCTGGGCGAGCATCGCCTTGGGGTCGAAGTCCGGCAGCTTGATGTTCGCTGTATCGAGTTCACTGATCTTCACCCCATTGATCCAGGTTGTGAGATGCGGAATTGCCCCCACGCACCGGATCCGAAACCCGTTCCACCCGTCGGGCTTCCAGGTCTTGAGGAAAACCTCGACGGGTGCGGCGAAATCGAGGTGTATCCGGGCAGTCGGCTCGGACGGTATCTCGGGAATCAGGCGCACCACCCGTCCGTCTTTGTCCGGCTCGGCGTTGAAGGCATATTCGTAGGCATGAAATCCGCCCAAGCCGTTGCCGTAATAGCCGGCGATTCCTCCGTGCGGGCGATGATCCAACAGCACTTGGATTCCAACGTTACCCTCCGGGATCGTCCGTACCAAAATTCCCGTATCCGCGGGCCAATCGGGCCGGGCCTCAATCAGCAGCTCGAAATCGTCGAAAGCTTCTTCGGATACCAGATACGATCCCACTCCCGGAGGGTCCTGACCGCCGACAATCACGCCGTCTTCCACCAGCCATTTCCCTAGGCTCGGGTGCGCCGCCGACCGAGTCCGCCGGTTCCACCCTCGCAACGTGGCGCCGTCGAATAAAGGTCGAAACCCTGCTTCGGTTTGGCCGGCACTCTGACCTTCGATCAAGGCCAACGCGGAACCAAGCGGCAGCCCAGCTAGCGCAACCCTCCCGAAATCTCTTCTGGAATGCAGATATGACGTCACGCGAGTCACGACTCCCTGTTGCCTGAAGAATGCGAGTCTTCTAGGCCCCGATTTCTCAGGATCACTTGGTTCGAGATCTGGTTCGGAATGGTATTTGAAAAGCGGCGGATTTTCAAGGTAACTGCCGTTACAAAACGTTACCTAACGCCAGAAAGTGCCCTTATAGTGCTGGAAAGCTTGGGTTCCCGAGCAGAATAAGGGTGTGATATATTATTGCGGGGGTTGCTTTGGAGGTTCGCACCGAACGTCCGTTCAAATCCCAAGAGAAACGCCAGGCACTCGCGCTGGTGTTGCAAAGCGAGACGTTTGCCCGCGCCGATCAACTCAAGAGATTCCTCCGCTATATCTCTGAAATGGAAGACGCCGGCCGCGCCGGTGAGATCACCGAATACTCGATCGGCATCGAAGCCTTAGGCCGTCCCGCAACGTATTCTCCGACGGACGATTCCAGTGTGCGTGGGAGGGCCCATGACTTGAGGCAGAAGCTCGAGCAGCTTTACGGGCACGAGCGCCCCGACGCCCGCGTACGGGTTGGCCTGCACAAGGGTTCCTACGCACCTTATTTCTATGAAGTTGGGGGTTCGCAGGAGGGCGGGGCTCTGACTCTCATTCCCAGCCCGGGGACTGCGAAAAATCCGGAGCATGGGCTCCGGAGGGGCGCTGTTTTGAGCCTGGCGGCGATGCTGCTACTGGCGTTTGCCGCTGGAGCGTGGCTAATCGAGCGCCACCGGCCCCAGGATTCGCTTTTGCAGCAGTTTTGGGGACCGATGCTGCACCCAGGCAGCGATGTGCTGCTATGCCTCGCGACCCCGCCGTCGCTGCAAATCAAGCCGTATCGCAGTGCGCCTCACCACCCGGGGTTCCAGTTGGCGCCGAAAGAGACCGCCGAATGGTATTCCAGCCTCGGATTGCCTGGCGGTGGAAAGCCTTACTTGTACCGTTCGGCTAATTCGCCCCTGTTTGGGGACGCCGCGGCGGCGGTTCAAGCGGCTGAGATCATTGCTGCCTCCGGCGGCTCCGTTCAGCTCTTGCCGGAGAACGTGATTGTTGGCCAAGTTGCGCTGCGCAAGCGGAATATCTTGGTCATCGGCGGACCGAACTATAGCCCCTACGCGGCCAGGGTCCTGAGAAACACGCCTTTCACGATTGAGGAGAACGAGGAGCTTGGCGAGGAAATCGTCCGGGAACAATCGCCGCAAGCCAAGTCCCCCCTGGTGCTGGTGCCCAGCCGCGGTCAATCCGGGCATATTTCCGTGGCCTATGGCCTGATCACCGTATTTCCGAACCAGACCGGAACTGAGGAAGGGCCTCGCGCCATCGTAGTTTCGGGAATCACCGGCGCGGGCGCTCCGGCCGCGATGGAATTCTTCACCAGTCCGGCAGGCTTAGCAGCCCTGCGCGACCGATTCCGGAGCGACGGACTGGGGCGCGTACCGCCCTCGTACCAAGTGGTCGTCAAGGGCACGCGGGACCAAGCTATGCCCTTGAATTGGCAACTGGTGGCCTATCGCGTGATGGAGCATCCGCCCTCTCTGGAGTAAAGCTGTTTCAGGAGCAGTCGCGGCAATGAGCTTCGGCTGCGCAGTAGGAGTCCGCAATTCTGGCTCAATACTTCAGCTTGGAAAGGTACCCAAAGCTTTGACGCAGGCTTTCCACCGGGTCGCCTGGAGTCTGGTCCTGCTCTACAAAGTAATGCCGGACGCCGGCCGGCGCGGCGGCGCGCAGGATCGGCGGCCAGTCGAGGACTCCTTTGCCAATTTCCTTAAAAGCGCCGCGGTCCACCGATTCTTTGAACATGACGGGCGTGCCGGCCGCTTTATCTTTCAGGTGCAATAACGGCACGCGGCCGGAGAGCTTCCGCAGCATTTCGGTTGGACTATGGCCGGCTACGCTCACCCAGAAACAGTCCATTTCGAAACCGCAGAGATTCTTGTCCAAACGGTCCATCAATACCTGGAACCCGGTAGTTCCCTCCATCGGCTCGAATTCAAAAGCGTGGTTGTGATAGCAGAAGCTCAGACCCACGGCGCGACACTTCTCGCCGGCCCGGTTCAGCCGGTCGGCGAGGACGCGGAACCTGTCCAGACCGCCGCGCTCGGACGGCGGCAGGTAGGGAAAAACAGCGTAGGAGAAACCCCATTTCTTCGCGTCGTCCACGGCACGCGCCAGTTCGTCCTCCTGTCCCGCGTTCATCATGGTGTTGTCCAGGTGGCAACTCACCGGCTTCAAATGAGTGTCCTGGACGATCGGCCGGAGTTGGTCGAAACCGCTGTAAGTCGCCTCGATCTCGCGGTATCCGATGGCCTCGATGGCGCGCAGCGTTTCCGCGGGTTTTTGCGGAAGCACATCGCGAACGGTATAAAGCTGTACGCCGATTACCTGGAGCTGCCGCGCAGCAAGCTTGGCCGCGGGCAACGCCGCGACAAGAGAAACGGACTTGAGAACGTCACGCCGGGTGAACATAGGGCTATTGTATGCACGATCAGGGTGAACGTCGCCCGCGACGCCGGTGTGCAGGCTCCTACGCCAGGGCCGCTTTCGCGTATTCCAACGAGCGTTTGACGTCGGCGGGACGGTCAGAGGTGTTGTAGTCGCAGTCGAGGTAACAGGGAATGGGATACTTGCGGTCGCGGATCAGGCGGAGCACCTGCTCGATGGGCGCATCGCCCTCACCGAAAGGAACCTTTTCGCCGGTCTTGCGGCGATCCTTGAGGTATAGGAGCACGATCTTTTCGTGGTGGTCCTCGACGAACTTGAGAGCATCGTAGCCGCCGGCGGTGGCGTCGCCAATATCGAAACACATGCCGTAATTCTTCGAGAAAGACACCGCCTGCTCGAACGGCCCGGCGCTGCCAACCGAGTCGGGATTTGTCGACTGCATGTTCGAACCACCCAGGATCCCGATGGTGAAGCTGTGCTTGTCGGCGAGCGGGGCTAATCGTTTGGCGGCGGAAACCGAGGTTCCGTTGACCAGGATTTTCGCGCCCAGTACTTCGGCGACTTCAAAAGTCCGGCTGAGCTCAGCTTCCGTGGAGCCGGGGAAGCGGCTCAGGGCGGGAATTGCGATTCCGGCGTCTTCGAACTTTTTCCGGATGCCGCGGAAATAATCGAGGGGGACGGTCATGTACCATTGGGCGAGCTCTTCGCGCGCCTTGGCGCGTGCGGCGGCAACCTCGGGCAAGACTTCGGCGGGGGTGGGAGGGCCCGAACGGGTGCGCTCGACGAGCGCGGCGGGCTGGATCAGCGGGGCGAAAAGGTCGCAGTTGCCCAAGCCGGATTCGACCATGGAGGCAATCACAACGTCGAGAACCGTGTCGGGCGGCAGGCCCAGGCCGGAGAAGACATAACTCTGGAGGCCGAACTGGATACCATGGACGGCGGAGTCGATTTTCTTGGCGGCCATGGCGGCCGCTGGCAAAGCCGCCAGCGCCAGCTTGCCAAAGTCGCGTCTCGAATACATGTTCGTGGCTCCTTGCGGTTGCCGATCTCGAATGGTCAATGTATCACCGTATCGAAGCGCCGTTCCGCGCTAGTGCACCTTGCCCGCCGAGTTCTCGAGAACCACATTGGAGATCACAGCAGTATCGGACTTGTCCGGCAAATGGGAGCAAAAGCCGATGCCAACGTAAAAAGGTCGGTCGAAGGGTAGCTGAATGGGTGGGCCCAGTTGTTGCATGGGTTCCCCTACCAGGCTGATGAAGATCGCGATGGAGTCGCCATGCTTTTCGATTCCGATCCGTTTCGCCCTGACTTTGGCGAGGGTGCCACCGAAGCGGTACTGCATATCTGTCATGTTCGCGCCTCTCTGGGGACGCTGTGCCAGGTGAACCATACCCACACCGTGTTCCGCAACCATGGCTTCCTTGGAATCGTCGTCGAGATCTTGGCGAATGACCAGGACCACCTTGCGGTCGCCGTATCCGTTCGGGTCCGGGAAAGTAACGCCGGCCGCGAGGGAAACGTCCCCGGAGATCTTTTTCCAGAGATAGCGGAACTCGTCACGCGAGTACCAGATGTTGTAACCGGCCGAATTGATGGTGTACTGCCTGGTGCTGGCGTCGTAACTGGCGCTACCCGGCGCCACTGCGCTGCCGATGTCAGATTGGCCTTCGAACACACCGATCGGCGTGTTGAAGTTCTGGCTCGGCCGGTGAAAATCTGCCGGCGGCGGCACCTGTTTGTGCGTGGCGGAGCCCGGCAAGGCCCAATCCGGAACGGTGGGTGGAGGTGTTGCCGGTGCCGCGGCCGCTTGCGCGCGCAGCAGGTGCGGCGCCGTCGACAGCATCAGTACGATCAGCGAGGCTCGACAACGGCGCTTGCCAGGGAGGCGAACCATGTAGTCTTCCATAGAGATGGACTTTAGCAGATAACGGGCAAGTTCGCGCGCCGGCCGAGTCGCCTCTCCGGGAAGGCGATCCTCCACGCGGCCTCCCGTCGATTGCTCCAATCGCCTCTTATTTTCCTTCTGCGAGATGATAGCCTGAAAACCATGAACCGACATTTCGCGATTTGCGGTGCGATGGTGGCGATCAGTCTTGCGTCAGTCACCTTGGCGCAGCAGCCGAAGCTGCCGCCACTGAAACGTCAGGCCACCGCCGAGGCCGTGGTGAAGGAACATATGGCGGCGATAAACGCCTGCGACTGGAACCGGATTATGGCACAAGATCCGGCGGACGTGGAGATTTTTTCTCCGGACGGGGTTCTTGCCCAGGGGCGCGAGGCCGTGGGCGCAATGTTTGCCCAGGTGGTGAAGCCTTTTCGCGAGGGCGGGATCTGCGGGCTGAAATTCACGGTGGAGCACATGCAGAAAGTCGGGGACACGCTGAATGTGCAGTGGAGGGCCGACGCTCCATTTCTGGCGCAGCCCTACCGCGGCGCTGACGCCTATGAGACGAAAGACGGCCTGATGCAGGCGCAGGTGACAACGTTCAAGCGGGAGGATGTGAAGACCAAGTAGCTGACAGGGCTTGCCCGGCGAAGCAGGCGTGGGTGCGGCCGTTGACGCCCAATTTCGACAGGATGCCTTTTACGTGAGCCTTGACGGTTTCCCCGGTGACGCCGAACTGAGCCGAAACTGAGCCGCGACTTCCCCGTTTGCCTCGCCCGATAGCCTCAACTACGCTAAAGCCTTGGCAGCCTTCTTGACGGCGTCCTGATCTACCTGAATGAGAACGCCAAAGCGGCCGCTGCCGGCGCAAAGGGCCTGGAGCGCGTAGACGTTGATCTTCTGTGCCGCCAGCTTGGCCAGATCTTCAGCGACCGCGCCCGGGTGGTCTTCACCGGTGAGGTGGAATGCGGTTTGTTTTTTTCCGAGCTTGATCTTCAATTGCTTTGCGGCCTTCTTGAGGAGCGCTCCATTTTCCGCAACCAGGTCGATCCTGCACCTGCGCTTGCCAACCGGGTACCCCCAAATGGCCGTGAAATTTACGCCGGCCTCTTTGAAAGCGGCGAGCAACTGTGCCCCCTTGCCCGGCTTGTTGGGAACAACCACCGAGTACAACTCGACTTTTGTCATTTTCGGGTCCTTTCATCAACGGTATGGTTCCCAGTGTATATCGCGGATGTCCCCATGGCGCGAGATGCCCCGGAAAAGATAGGCGAGCTACAGCGCGGCGGGGCGTTACTCGGTTCTGAGCGCAGTCATAGGCGAAATGGATGCGGCGGCGCTAGCCGGAACCAGTGCTGCGATCAGGGCGCAGATCGCGAGTGCGCTCGCGGCTACCGTCAGCGCCAGCGGGTCCCAAAAGGAAACACCGTATAACTGGCTCGAGATCAGGCGTCCGGCGGCTACGGCGAGCGGGAGGCCCAGTCCCAGCCCGACTACCACGCGCACAAACGCGCCGCGGAGCACGTGTCGAACCACCTCCGCGCGGCCGGCGCCAAGCGCCATGCGAATCCCGATCTCGTTGGTCCGCTGCGCGACTGTGTAGGCGGTCACACCGTAGAGCCCAACCGCGGCCAGCAGTAGAGCCACCGCTCCGAAAAGTTCCGCCAGAGTGGCAACGGCGCGTTCCTGATCGAAGGTTAGAGCGACCCGCTGTTCCATGGTCCTGACGCTAATGATGGTCAAGTTCGGGTCGATTCCCGCCAAGATGCGAGTCAGCTCCGGTTCGAGTGCGCCAGGCGGGACACCGGTCACCAGCATGATTCCCCCGATGAAATGCGATTGCAATTCCACTGATGAACCATCGCACCGGCGGCCGGCTCGCCATAGCGATAATGCTCGCGGAAGCCGAACGCTCTGCTCAGCCAGGCAATCGCCTCGGGCAGGTCCGGATAGGAAATGTGCGGCAGCAAAAGGTCTGCCGGTACGGAACGGTTCGTCGCCATGTTTGGCAATTCTATCGCGCCGGGCTGGCGCCACGCCCCGCTATCCGCTTGACTTCTTCCCGCAACGGGCCCACGGCTTTGGCGAATATCATCTTGTAGGCGCTGCAAAAGTAGTCCAGGTCGCTGAACTGGCCGCGTTGGTCGTGCCGGTGCTTGGGGCATCCGCCGTGGCAGATCGATTGGTATTCGCACACCTGGCACTCGGCATGAGGAATGGTCTTCGTGGCCGCAAACTGGTACCGCCGCTGCCGCCGCGCGATCTCGCTCCACGAATCGTCGTTCACGTTGCCGAGCTTCCAGCCCTCCTCCACGAAAAAGTCGCACGGGTAGACGTCGCCGTTATATTCCACCACCACGTAACTGTCGCAGGTTTCGTGCATGGTGCAGGTGCCGGGCTTCTGTCCGGCCAGCGCCTCGGCGATGTTGTCGAAGTAGCGGATCCGTACGCGCCTTCGGTCTGGCCACCATAGGTCGAACGTCTCGCACAGAAACCTTCCGTATTGTTCCGGCGTAATCGTGAAAGGCAGCGGCTGCCCCAGCCCGTCGAATTCGGAAAGCGGAATGAACTGAATGTGCTCGATGTCGGGCGCCCGGAAAAAGCGATAGAGTTCCTTGGGCTGGCCGACATTCGCCTGGCTCAGCACGCACAACACATTAAACTCCACGCCGTTCTTCTTCAGGCAGTCGACTCCCTGAATGACTTTGCGCCAGGTGCCCGCACCGGCCTTATTGACGCGGTACAGATCGTGCGCCGGCTCCGGCCCGTCGAGCGAAATTCCGATCAGCCATTGCGTCTCTTTGAAGATTCGGCACCACGCATCGTCCAGCAGGATGCCGTTGGTTTGCATCGCGTTCGAAACTGATTGTCCGTTTCGGCCGTACCGCTTCTGAAATTCCACCAACGATTCGAAAAATGCCGGCCCGGCCAGGGTGGGCTCGCCGCCCTGAAACGCGAAGATGCTCGCAGGATAGGAATAGAAAAGGAAAGTGTCCACCATCCGCTCCAGCGTCTCTAAGGTCATGCGCCGCCCGGGCAGGGCCTGGTAAGGGTCGGCTTCGCGGTCGAGATAAAAACAGTAGGAGCAATCCAGGTTGCACACCGCGGACGCAGGCTTAATCAGCAGCGAGCCGATGCGCGGCGTCGTGCCGGTGCCATCGATAATCTGAAAATCTGACATCACACCTTCGTCCAACTCGCCTGCGCGCGCAAGTTAGCTACTCCCGCGGTATAGCGGGTGTCGCTTACCGAAAACGCCACCGCGTCCTCCAGCCAGTCGTGCCACACGCCGTCGGGGTCGTGAGAGGCGGCGGTGAGAGTATATTCCTGCGGGCAGAGCTCGCAGCGGAAGGCGAAAGCGACCTCCAGCGTATCGCCGGCCTCTACCGGCCCGAGTTTCAGCCGTTCCAGCTCGGTATTGGTGCCGTAGACGTTCAGACCGATGCGCGTGCGGATGAGCATGCCGACCACCGGATCGGCCACTGCCTTGCAGAACCGGACCCGCACTTTCACCACGGCCAGTTCGCCCGAGCGCCATACCGAAGCCGTGCGGCCATCCTCGCCCAGGGTCGTAATCGAGACCACCTCGGCGCGGCCGTCGCCGCGGCGCATGCGTGGCGAAAGCGGCGGCGAGACCGTGCTGCCCCAGGCGCGCAACCGTTCGGCCAAATGTTTGCGGTAGGCCGAGAGGATTTCCGCCGGATCGCCGCGGCCTGCCAATTTGCCTTTGTCCAGCCACCAGATTTCATCCGCGAGGCGCAGCAGCAACTCTTCCTCATGCGAAGCCACCAGAATGGTTGAGCCGCCGCGCCGCAGCCGGTCGAGCGCCACCGCCGCGCGTTCGCGCACCAGCCAATCCTGGCGTGCGAAGCTCTGATCGATGGCGATGACCGCGGCGGGCGCGAGCGCCAACGCATCGTCCGGCCCCAGCCAGCGCGCCTCGCCGGAGCGCTCCACCACACCAGCGGCCGGCTGCTCCATTCCCGCGGCCAAGCCGAGCAGGCGGCTCTTTCCAGCGCCGTTTTCGCCCACAATCCCGATCACCGCCGCATCCGGCGCGGCGGCGTCGAAACCGGTGAGCGGCCGGGCGCTGACTCCGCGAAAGGCAACAGCCATAAACGCTAGAATAACAACTGGCAGATGGACGACCCCGAAGTGCTCGCGCGGATGCGCGCCGATTGGAACCAGCGCGCCGCCGAAGACGCTTACTACTACGTCGCTTTCGGACGGCGCAGCCAGCAGACCGACGAGTTCTTTTCGAGCGGCGCAGACATCGTATTTCACCTCGAACGCGAACTGCCGCGCCTGCGCTGCCGCGACGCCGCTCTCGAAATCGGCTGCGGCCCCGGGCGCCTGATGCGCCCCATGAGCCGGCACTTCACCGAAATCCACGGCGTCGACGTATCCGATGAAATGATTCGCCTGGCGCGGGAACGCCTCGCCGGCGTCGCCAACGCTTTCCCTCACCACGGCTCCGGCTCGGACCTGAGCATCTTCCCCAACGCGCGCTTCGATTTCGTGTATTCCTACGCCGTGTTCCAGCACATCCCCAGCCGCGAAGTGGTTTTTCACTACCTGGACGAAGCCTGGCGGGTGCTGAAGCCGGGCGGTGTTCTGCGGTGCCAGATCAACGGACTGCCGGCCCACGCGCGGCAGTACGACACCTGGAGCGGAGTTCGAATCGCGCCTAACGAAATTCGCGAGATGGCCCGCGCGCGCGGTTGGCAGCTTCTGGGGCTGGAGCAGATCTGGACGCAATACATGTGGGTGACCTGCCGCAAGCCCGGCGGCGCCTCTCCTGCGGCTGCGCGCGGCACATGCTCGATCCGCAACGTCGGCAACGCGTTCTCCGGCGAAGGTGTGGCTCCCGCCGCCGGCGCCCAGGCCGCCATCTCCGTCTGGATCGGGAATCTCGACCCCGACGCCGACTTGAACAACCTTCGCATCACCGCCGACGGCCGCGATTGTCGCCCCATTTACATCGGCGAGCCGGCCGCCGACGGGGTTTCGCAAGTCACTGCCTGGCTGCCCGAAGGCTTGCGCACCGGCCTGGTTCCGGTGGAAGCGATCTTGCGCGGTGAACCGGCCGCGGCGCCCGCGTGGGTGCGGATCATGCCGGCGCCTCCCGCCGTGCCGCGCATCGCCGCTCTCACCGATGCCATCAATCTCATGAGCGGCAATCGCATCGCCACCCGCCGCGTGAAAGTGAGTCTCTCGGACGTGAACGATGCCGCCGGTTTCGACGCTGCGGTGGATGGCCGCGCGGCTCTCGAGATCGATAGCTTTTGCACCGACCCGGTGGAGGGCCGCTGGGAATTCAACTTCCTCCTGCCCGAGGAAATCGCCGCCGGCCCGCACCAGGTGGAATTGCGTTTGGGGCGGAGGAAGTTTGCACCGATTCCCATCGAGGTGGCGTAGCGGGGTGCGGAAAAAGATTGAGCCACCGATGAACGCCGATAAACACCGATGAAAACATTAAGGGAGTTATCTGCGTTCATCGGTGTTCATCGGTGGCTTTTGTCTTCCCCCTTCCGTCTCCTCACTTTTGACTTATGCCCCTTCCCATCTCTCACCCGAGGCCACCCTTGAATCCCCGCTGGCTCCTTCTCGCTCTTACCATTCCTCTCGTCGCCGGTCTCGTCCGCACCTGGCCGCAGCGTCGCGTCATCGAGTTGGCCGCGGGAATCATCGAGCTTCACGTGCCCATGGACGTCGCCGCCAACACGGAGTTGCGCGGCGCTGCCTCCGGTACGGTTTTGCACGCTGCCGACAATTTTCGCGGCCGCGCCATGATCATCGTTCTCGGTTCGGGCGTGCTGCTCCACAACTTCGGCATCGACGGCAACCGCGCTGCCTTGGAACGCCCGGCGCTCCTCCCGCCCTACGACACTCGCTTCGCCCGCTTCACCTTAAACAATGGCATTCTGGCCGAATCCGTCGACGCACTGCGCATCGAAAACCTTCGCATCGTCAACGTCGCCGGCTTCGCCATTCTGGTCAGCCATGCTGCCGATGTTGCCATCGAAGGTGTGATGGTGCGTTCCAGCGGCGGCCGCAACGCTCTCGGGCGTAACAACGCAACCGGCGGGATCCTGCTAGAGGAAGGCACCACCGATTTCCGTGTTACTGGCTGCGTTCTTCGCGACATCCTGGGCAACGGTATCTGGACCCATAGCCTCTACCGTTCGCTGCGCAATGCCCGCGGCGTGATCGCGGAGAATCGGTTCGACGAGATCGGCCGCGACGCCATCCAGGTGGGCCATGCCGTCGATATCCGGGTGGATGGCAACCAGGGCGCGCGCGTCGGCTATCCGGTCGAAGCCATCGACCGGGAGAACCGCGCCATCCCGGTTGCCATCGATACCGCCGGCAACGTGGAGCGCACTGTCTATAGCGGCAACCGCTTCGAGGAAATCGACGGCAAGTGCATCGACCTCGATGGCTTTCACGACGGCGCCGTCGTCGGCAACACCTGTTACAACGCCGGGCTGCCCGCCGGCTATCCCTTCGGCAACTACGGCATCGTCATGAACAACAGCAACCCCGATATGCAATCGCGCAACATTGAGGTGCTGGACAACGCGATCGACGGCCCGCTCTATGGGGGAATTTTCGTCATCGGCCAGGGCCATCGCATCGCCGGCAACCAATTGCTGCATCTGAATACGGCGCACTGCGGCTGCGTCTACGATGCCAGCCAGCCCGACATTCTGGCCGCCGGGATTTACCTCGGCAAGGGCGCCGAGCGCCCCGCGCCCTCCGCGCACGTCGTGGTGGAAGACAATTTGATCGGCGGCTACCATATGAGAACCCACTGCGTGGAGGCTGCGCCATCCATTCCGCCAGCCGCCAACACGGTCCGGAACAACCGGTGCGAAGACCGCTAACCCAAACTCGTGGCGCGGGCTGTCAAGCCTGCTGAGCCGAGAGTCATCTCGGCTTTTCCTGGTTTCCGCGTTCAGTGATTCTTCAGGTTGCCGTGCTGCACTAAAAGCTACACTAGCAATTCGCTATGAATTTCAAAGGACTCGCCTGGTGCTGCTCGTTGGTATTTACAGGGCTAAGCCTGCCGTCGGACTGCCAAGCCCAGACACCCCAGCCCGGCGCGGCGCCGCCGGCCATCAAGCTCGCCCAGGCCCTGACCCGCGCCAGGCAGTACGCCGGGCAGATTCAGAGCGCCAACCTGGCGGTTCTCCAGGCCCACGAAGATGCCGTCCAGGCGCGTGCGGCCCGCCTGCCTTCCCTCAGCGCCCTGAACCAGTTCCTCTATACCGAAGGCAACGGCACGCCTTCCGGTGTGTACGTGGCCAACGACGGCGTGCACGTCTACAATGAACAGGCCGTGCTGCACCAGGAGCTGCTGGCCGTCACCCGCAACGGCGAAGTGCGCCGCGCCTCCGCGGCCGAGGCTCTTGCCCGCGCCAAAGTGGAAGTAGCCGCGCGCGGCCTCGACGCCACCGTGGTTGGGGATTATTACGGCGTTGTCTCCGCCCAGCGCCATTTCGCCAATGCTCAAACCAGCTTACAGGAAGCCGAGCGGTTCGTGGCCATCACCCGGGACCTCGAAAAAGGCGGCGAAAGCGCCCATGCCGACGTGGTCAAGGCCCAGATCGACCTGGAACAGCGGCGGCGCGATCTGCGCGAAGCCGAAGCCGCCATCGAGAAAGCCAAGATCGCCCTGGGCGTTTTGATCTTTCCCGACTTCAGCTCGAACTTCGAGGTGGTGGACGACCTCAACCCAGCCGCAACGCTTCCGGAACTGGCCGAGGCACGCTCTCAAGCTACCGCCAGCAATCCCGATCTCAAGAGCGCCCAAGCCAGCCTGCTCGAATCCGGCTACGACATCGGCGTGGCGCGCTACGGCTACTTGCCGTCGTTGAGTGTGGACTTCTTTTACGGCATCGACGCCAACCAGTTCGCCGTCCGCACCGATTATGCGACCCAGGCAACCGGGCGCAGCACGCTTCCCGATTACGAGCTCAATGGGCGCAAGAACCTGGGGTATTCGGCCGCGATCACGCTGAATGTCCCGCTGTGGAACTGGGGCGCGACGCACAGCAAGGTCAAGCAGGCCGAGGAGAAACGGGAACAGGCGCAGCTCGATCTGGCGCTCACCCGGCGCACCCTCTCGAGCGCTGTCGCCTCTATGTACGCGGAGGCACGGGCGGCTCAATCGCAGCTCGATTCGCTGCGCAGCTCCGTCGATCTGGCCGCCGAGAGCCTGCGCTTGACCGTGCTCCGCTATCAAGCCGGCGAAGCGGTGGCGCTTGAAGTATCGGATGCCCAAGCCACCGTCACCACCGCGCGCAATGCCTACGACGATGGCCTGGCGCGCTATCGGGTGGCGCTCGACAACCTGAAGATTCTCACCGGAACGTTATAAGTATGGCTCTGATCAATATGCGGACAAGCAAAGGCCGGCCAGGGGGCCGGCCGCGGACCAGGGGGTCCGCCCTACTCGCCATCGCCTCCCTCCTTCTGGCCGGCTGCGGCAAGAAGGAAGGAGAGAAGGATGCCGAGGCGCCCACACCCGTCACCGTCGAAACCGCCGTACGCGGCGCCATAGACCAAATGGTTGCCTCCGACGCGATTCTCTATCCCGTCAACCAGGCCAACGTCACCTCCAAAATCACCGCGCCCGTGCGCCGCGTGCTGGTCAATCGCGGCGATCACGTTCGCGCCGGCCAGTTGCTGGTGGAGCTCGAAAGCGGCGACCTGGCCGCTGCCGCCAACGAAAGCAAGAACCAGTATGAGCAGGCGGAGGCGGCCTATCAGACCCTCACCGGGGCCACCGTTCAGGAAGACCAGACCAAGGCCCGGTCCGACGTCGAATCTGCCCGCCAGGCGCTCGAGGCCGCCAAAAAAGTCTACGAAAGCCGCGTCACGCTGGTGAAGGAGGGCGCCCTCGCCCAAAAGCTGGCCGACGACGCCAAGGTCGCCATGGTCCAGGCCCAAAGCCAGTTCGATACCGCCCAGCGCCATCTCCAAGGGCTCGACCAGGTCAGCCGTCAACAGGCCATTCGTTCCGCCGAAGCCCAGGTGGGCGCCGGCAAAGCGCATTATGAAAATGCCGCGCTGCAGGTTGCTTACGCCCAGGTACGCAGCCCCATCTCCGGCATCGTGGCCGATCGGCCGGTCTATCCCGGCGAAATGCCCGCCGCCGGCTCGCCCTTGGTTTCCGTGGTGGACATCTCGCAAGTGGTCGCCCGCGCCAACATACCGGTAAAGGAAGCCGCCGCCATCCGCGTCGGCCGCCCCGCCCGCATCGCCGGCCCGGAGGGCGACATCGCCGGCAAAGTCACCGTGGTCAGCCCCACCGTCGATCCCGCCACCACCACCATCGAAGTCTGGGTTCAAGTCCCGAACCCCGGCGAGCGCCTCAAGCCCGGCGGCTCGGCGCACCTTTCCATCATCGCCGAAACCATCCAGAACACCATGGTCGTGCCCGCCTCCGCCCTGCTCAATTCCGATGACGGCGGCATCAAAGTGATGGTGGTCACGCCCGATTCCGTCGCCCATGAACGCAAGGTTTCCGTGGGGGTGCGCCAGGGGGATCGCGTCCAAATCCTCAGCGGATTGCAGGAAGGCGAACAGGTCGTCACTTCGGGCGGACTGGGCCTCGACGACAAAGCCAAAGTCACCATCCAGCAGCCCCAGACGGACGAGGATGAAGACGAAGACCAGGGCGGCGGCGACGATTCCGGTGGCAAACCGGACGCGCCCAAAGGCGGCCAAGCCAAACCGTCACCCACCGGAACCCAGGGCAAGAAGCGATGAGTGAACCAACCGCGGTTGTTCCCGATTCCGCATCTCCAGCCGAGCATTGGACGGCGCACCTGGCCCGGCCCATCATCTTCGTCATCGTCACCCTGGTCCTGCTGGGCGTGTATCTGGCTTCCACCATTCCGGTCGCCGTATTCCCCACCACCGATTTCCCGCGCATCGTCGTCGGCATCGATAACGGCGTGACGCCCATCAACCAGATGCAGGTGACGGTGACGCGGCCCGTGGAAGAGGCCATGAACAGCGTGCCGGGCCTGGAAGAAGTGCGTTCCATTACCAGCCGCGGCTCGGCCGAAGTCAGCCTGTTCTTCAACTGGGGCGTGAATATGTTCGAGACGCTCCAGTATGCCAACGCCGCGCTGGCCCGGGTACAATCTTCGCTGCCCTCCACCGCCAAGCTCACCGCTAATCGCCTCACCTTTGCCGCGTTCCCCATCCTGGGTTACAGCCTGACCTCCGACACCATGCCGCAAACCGATCTTTGGGAGCTTGCCAATTACACCATCAAGCCGCGTCTCAATCGCGTCAACGGCGTTTCCATGGTGGTGTTGCAGGGCGGTAGCGTGCCTGAGTTCGAGATCGAGCCCGACCCGGCCAAACTGCTGCAGGCCCAGGTCACCGTGCCGGGCATTCTGGATGCGGTCGCCAGAAGCAACATGATCGATTCCCCCGGCCTGATCGAAAACAACCATGAGCTTTCGCTCACCCTCGTCAGCGGCCAGGCGCATGACCCCGCCGACATTGGCAACATCGTCCTCCGCACCGCCCCCAACGGAGTCCCCGTGCGCATCGCCGATATCGCCACCGTGCACCCTTCGGTCATGCCGGTCTATACGCTGGTCACCGCCAATGGCAAGCCCGCCGTGCTGCTGAATATTTTCCGGCAGCCCGATGGCAACACCGTAGCGGTAGCCGAAGGGGCTTCGGCCGAGCTCGCCCAGATCCAGAAAACTCTGCCTCCGGGCGTTAAGATCACTACCTTTTACGATCAGTCCCGCTTGGTGGTCGATTCCATCGCGAGCGTTCGCGACGCTATCCTGGTCGGCCTCATTCTGGCGGCCGCGATCCTGGTCTTGTTTCTGCGCGATTGGGGCAGCTCGCTGGTAGCCGGCCTCGTCATTCCCGCCACCATCGCCATCACCCTCATCGCCCTCCGCCTCATGAACCAGAGTTTCAACCTGATGACTCTGGGCGGCCTCGCCGCCGCGGTCGGCCTGATCATCGACGACGCCATCGTGGTAGTGGAAAACATCGTCCTGCACCGCGATTCCGGCCAAACGCGCGCCCAGGCTATCGGCAGCGCGTTGCGCGAAATCCGCCTGCCGCTGGTAGGTTCCACCGTCACTCCCATCGTGGTATTTCTGCCGCTGATCAGTGTCGCTGGAGTCACGGGAACGTTCTTTCGCGCGCTGGCCGTCACCGTGGCTACCGCGCTGCTCACTTCGCTTGGTCTGGCCCTGACCTGGACCCCCACCCTGAGCCACTACCTGCTCCGCCGCCAGGCCTCCGGTCACGCCACCGCCTCCGCCGACGCGCTCGGCCACTTTTCCACTACCGGAGCGATGGGCCGCATCATCCGCATCTACGGCCGTGCGCTGCGCTTCGTCCTGGCCTATCCGTTGGTTTTGGCCCTGGGCTCACTCGGGCTCATTGTCGCGTCCTACTTCTGCTACCAGGCGCTCGGCAGCGATCTGCTTCCCGCCATGGACGAAGGCGGTTTCATCCTCGACTATCTGATGCCCGCCGGGTCTTCGCTCGAAGATACCAACCAGGTACTTCTCGGCGTGGAAAAAATCCTGAAATCCACGCCCGAGGTGGAAAGCACTTCGCGGCGCACCGGATTGCAACTGGGCCTGGCCGCGGTCACCGAAGCCAACCAGGGCGACTTCACCGTCCGCCTCAAGCCGCTTCCTCGGCGTGGCATCGACGAAATCATCTCCGGCGTCCGCGCCACGGTAAACGAAAAGTATCCCCAGCTTGACGTCGAGTTCCCTCAGTTGCTGCAGGACATGATCGGCGACCTGAGCAATTCGCCCGAACCGATCGAGATCAAGCTCTTCAGTCCCGATCCCGATCTGCTCAAACAATGGGGGCCAAAGATCGCCGAGCAAATCAAAAAGATTCCGAGTGTGACCGACGTCAAGGACGGAATCGAAAACACCATCAGCGGTTCCGCCATCGACATCAACGTCGATCCCGTGGTGGCCGCCCGCGCCGGCTTCTCTCCCCAGGAAATCGAGCTCGATGCCAGCGCCATTCTGCAGGGCGAGCCCGCCGCCACGCCCGTGATCGTCAACGACCGCTCCTATACCATCCGCGTGCGCTTTCCGGAATCTACCCGCCTCGACCTCGACCAGATTCGCAACACCATCATCACCAGCAGCCAGAGCGGCAAGACCGCTAGCCTCGGTTCCGTGGCGGATTTCCGGAGCGAGGTGGGCCAGACCGAAATCCTCCGCGACAACCTGCAGCGCTACATCGCCGTCACCGGCCGCTTCGAAGGCATGAGCCTGGGCAAGGGCATGGCCCTGGTGCAGCAGGCCGTCAACGGCATGAACGTTCCGCCGTCGATTCGCGTGGCCTACGGCGGCACCTATGAAGAGCAGCAAAAATCCTTCCGCGACCTCGTCAAGGTGCTGTTCCTGGCCGTGGTCCTGGTTTTCACCGTGCTCCTGTTCGAGTTCCGCACCTTCGCCGCCCCCACCGCCATCCTGGCCTCGGCGCTGCTTTCCACCTCCGGCGTCTTTTTCGCCCTGCTCGTGACCGGTATCACCTTCAACATCTCGTCGTTCATGGGGCTGATCATGGTGATCGGCATCGTGGCCAAGAACGGTATCCTGCTGCTCGATGCCGACCAGCGTTTCCGCGCCGAAGGTTCTTCCCACCGCGACGCCATGATCCAGGCCGGCGAACGCCGCCTCCGCCCCATCGTCATGACCGCGCTGGCCACCATCGCCGGCATGATCCCCCTGTCGCTGGCCATCGGCGCCGGGTCCCAGATGCTGCAACCGCTAGCCATCGCCGTAATCGGCGGCATCCTGGCGTCCATGGTCCTGTCGCTGATCGTTACTCCGGCGGTGCATTACTACTTGACCGGAGACCGCCAAACCGGCTGAATCTCGTGGCGCGCTACTCCGCGCGTAGCGTGACGGCGGGATCGGCCTTCGATGCCCTGCGCGCCGGGCCGAAACCTGCTAGAAGAGCCACGGCAATCAGCAGGAGCGGCGCCAGCGCCCAGGCGAGAACGTCGCTGGGAGCGACGCCGAACAGCAGGCTCTGGATGGCGCGGCTCACCGGCCAAGCCAATGCCAGGCCCAGCGCGGAACCGGCGAAAGCCAACCTCCCGGCTTGTCGCAGCACCAGAGCGCGCACGTGGCCGGCGCCCGCGCCGAGAGCCATGCGGATGCCGAACTCGCGCAGCCGCAACAGGGCGGTATACGACACCACGCCATACAGGCCGAGACACGCCAGCACGAGCGATGCGCCGCCGAAGACGCCCACCAGCGCGGTCAACAGATTGCGCGACGATTCGGTTCGCGCCAGCCATTCCTCCATGGAGCGAACGTCGTAGACCGGCTGTTCGGCGTCTTCCCTGCGGATTTGCTCTATTACCTGAGGCGCGAACGAATCGGGGCGGCCCATGGTGCGCACCGCCAGCGCGCCGCGATCCTGGGTGCGCTGCGTCTCGGGCCAATAGACCTGGGGGCGAGCGTCCTGTTCCGGCGAGTCGTTGCGGATGTGGCCCACTACGCCCACAATCTCGGTCCAGGGGCCACGGAACTGGCCGAGCGAAATGCGGAAGCGTTTGCCGACGGGGTCTTCCACTCCGAAGACGCGGCGGGCCAAGTGTTCGTCGATCAAGCCGATGGCGGGCGAGTTTTCGCGGTCCGTCTCTTGGAATACGCGCCCGCGTTTGAGCGGAATGCCGATCGCTTCGAAATAGCCGGGCGTGGCGGACCGCCAGTCGGAATCGAAGATTCCGGGCTTGTTTTCAAACTCCACCGGGCCGGTTTGCGCGATGCCGCTCAAGGGCAGCCGATTCACAACACCCGCAGCCGTCACGCCCGGCACGGTGCGGATGCGCGCCAGCAAGCGATCATAATAATCGGCGACCTGGGCGTCTTTGGGGTACTTGGCGCGTGTCACGGCAAGATGCATGGTGATCACGCCGCGGGTGGAATAGCCGGGGTCGACGCGCAGCAGGGCCTGCAAGCTTCGGGCAAACAGAGCGCCGGCGAAGACCAGCACCACCGCTACGGCAATCTGCGCCACCACCAGCATGCTTCGTAAGCCGCCGCCGCGCGCCACGGAGCGGGAGTTCTGCCGCAGCGCATCACCCATCCGGTTTCGTCCTCGAAACCCGGCGGGCAGAAGCCCGGCCAGCAAAACCACGGCGACGCTGGCGGCCACGGCGAACGCGATCGCCGTACCGTGCAGGCCAATAGATTCGGTGCGCGGCAAAGTGGGCGGCAGGTACGGCAGCAGCGCTTTCAAAATCCAATCCGCCAGCAGCATTCCGCCGGCCGAACCGGCCAGGGCCAGTGGCAGAACTTCGGCCAGCATCTGGCGACGCAGACGGCCCGCGCTTGCGCCCAACGCCGCGCGCAACGCCATTTCGTGGCTGCGGGCGCTGGTGCGCGCAATCAGCAGCGCTCCCAGGTTCATGCAGCCGATCGCCAGCAGGCAGCCCACCGCGGCCAGCAGCACGTAAAGCGAATTGCGTACCTGGAAGGCGTCGCTTTCGGCCAGAGGTTCGACCAAGACGCTCAGGGTCTCGCTGCCCGCGCGGTATAGCTTGGGCATATCTGTCGCGAGCTGCCGCATGATCGCCGCCATCTCTCCGCGTGCCCGCGCCACGCCCACGCCCGGCTTCAGCCGCCCCAGTGCGATGTACTGATAATTCGCGCCGTCCACGAATTCGTCCGGCGGAATATACAGGGGTGTCCAGAGCTCGAATTGGCCGCTGGGATAGCGGTATTCGGGCGGCATAATACCGATCACCTCGAACGGTTCGCCGTTCAATGGGATCTTACGGCCGACGATGGCCGCGTCGCCTCCGAACCGGCGCTGCCACAAACGGTAGCTGAGAATCGCCACCCGCGCGTCACGCTCAGCACTTGCGGAAGATCGGCCGTAGTGCGCGCGCCTTCTAACCGCTCCGGCGGACCATCGCCGGTCAAGTTGAAGTTGGCGATCGGGCGGGTCAGGGCGATGCCTTCGAACAGCCGCGAGCGGCGTTTCCAGTGCATCCAGAGGGCCGCGCTGACGTTGAACCGCGGATAACCGTATTTCGGCGCGGAGGGCCACAGGGCCATGAGTTGGCTGGGCCGCGGGTACGGCAGCGGCGCCAGCAGAACGCCATAGGCCACGCTGAAGATGGCCGTGCTCCAACCGATACCGAGCGCCAGGGTGGCGCAGATGACCGCAGTCCAGGCCGGCGTTTTGCGCAGCATGCGCAGGCCGAAGCGAAGGTCGTCGGTAAGCTGCTCCAGCTTGCTCCAGCCCCAGGTTTCGCGGGTGGTTTCCTGAATGAAAGCCGGACTGCCGAACAGGCGGCGGGCCGCGCGCGCGGCCTCGGCGGGATCTTCGCCGGCCTCTACCCGCTGGCGCGCTTCGATGGCGAGATGGGAGCGCAACTCCTCGGCCAGTTCGTCGTCCTCGCGCTCGCGCCGCAACCAGCTTGTAATCCAGCGCATAGCTACTCCTGCGGCCGCATCACCCGGGCCATGGTTTTCACGAAAAGTTTCCAGCGGTTTTGTTCGCGCTCCAGTTGTTTGCGCCCATCCGCGGTGAGCCGGTAGTAGCGCGCCCGCTGATTGTTCTCGGAAACCTTCCAATCGGAGGCAATCCAGCCCTCGCGCCGCAGCCGGTGCAGCGCCGGATAGATGCTGCCGTGCTCGACTTGCAGCAGATCGCCGGATTTGGCGCGGATGCTCTGCCCGATCCCATGGCCGTGCCGGGGCCCCCATTGCAGGGTTTGGAGGATCAGAAGATCGAGAGTGCCCTGCAAGACGTCGAGTTTTTCGGTGCCGGCCATGTAGTAGGGATTCTACCACTTGTGGTGGCAGAATGTCTACTGCCTACCCTACAGACGCATGGGCACTTCTGAAAGAAGCCGTCGCTCCAGGGATGGGCCGGCCCGCCGAGGCTAGCGATAGAGCGAACGGACCTTAATGAGGCTTGTCCGGTACATCGGCTTTCCGGGTTTCTCGGTCGTGATGAGCTCGTCCCCTCTCAGTAGGAATGCCGCCGCCACGTGCAACGCGTCGAGAGCCGCTAGCCCGTATCGCCCCGCCTCGGCTCGGGCCACCGCCTCAATGCGGTTCAGCCCCCCGATAAATTGCTGCCGAGGCCAGGTAACGCTCGTAAAACGACAGTTCCAGGGCTTGCCTGTGGAAGATCGCTTTCGGAATGACCTCGAGCGCCAGGAATGGTGACGCCAGAAAACGGCGGTTCGGGTCATCGAGGACCGACAAGGCTAACTGTTGGTCGGGCCCCTTGGACCGGGCTGCCGTGATGAGGACGCCACTGTCGAGGAAAGTCCGTATGCGGGACAATCAGCGGCCGCCCCTGCGCTCGGAGACCTCTTTGGCAACCCCCCTCCGATTCAATGGCTTTATACCGCTCGACGCGATTCTTTCCACTATCTTGCGAAGGTCCCGCCCAAGAGGCGAAACAGCCCGATTACGGCTCGCGCCGTTGTTGGAATTCGTGCTGGCATTTCTTTCCTTCACAACTTCATTCTAAGCCCTCGGCGCGCCACCACGTAAATCTCGACATGACCTTAGAGCCGAGCGGGTCCCTCGCTTCGACATGCAAGTCCCCTGCCCGCTCTTCCGCCTTAACTTTTTGAGCTAAAATTAGGTACGCTTTCCGATATGCCTTTGGATTCGATACAGGGGTCGTTGCGGCAACGCGGCGTGCGGCTGACTCGCCAGCGGCAGATTCTCCTCGATCTGATCGACAAATCCGGAGAGCACCTGGATGCGGAGCGCCTCTATCAGCTTGCCAAGGAGCGCGATCCGAAGCTAAACCGCGTCACCGTCTACCGCACGCTCAAGATGCTGAAAACCGGCGGCCTGGTGGACGAACTGGACCTGATGCACCATGAGGGCGACCAGCACTATTACGAAACCCGCCTGAAACAGGAGCACGCTCACGTGATTTGCCTGCGGTGCGGGAAGGTGGAAGAGTTTTTCGGCGAACCGCTGCAACGCCTCCGCCGCCAGGTGGAGGCACATTTCGGATTCCAGGTTTTGCTGGCGCGCACCGAAGTAGGCGGATATTGCTCGCATTGCCAGACGTTGCGCGCGCGCGAAATGGAAGTAGCGCGCGACGAAACCGCGGAGCCGGCCGGCCGCGAGCGCAAAGCCCGCGCCCGCCGTTGACCCGATGGAACCGGTTCCCGCCGCGCAACCTGCCACGGTCACCGCGCCTGGGCCGGCCTCGTTGAACGTGACCGACCCCAATGGGCACCGCACGCGCGTTCCGCTCGATCCGCTGCCTTTTCATATCGGCCGCCACGCGGACAATCAACTGATTCTGCGCGACAGCCGGGTTTCGCGCAACCATGCGCGCATCGAGGTCGAGCTGGACGAGTATGTGCTGCACGATTGCGGCAGCCGTCACGGCACCTTCGTCAACGGCGCGCGCGTGGAGCGCCACGTGTTGCGGCCCTTCGACCGCATCGAGTTCGGGGCGCGCGATTCCTACCAGGCGGTTTTCTCGTTCGACGGCCAGGAACTGAAGCGCCTGGTGGACCAGGTGGCCGCGCCGGAACAGGCTGCGGGCGCCGGCGTGGGCGGCAATATGGGCAAGCTGCGCGCCATTCTCGATCTGGCGCGGACGCTGCAGAGCTCGTTTTCGGTGGACGACGTTCTGGCGCAGGTGGTGGATGCCGCGCTTGCCGTGACCGGCGGCGAGCGCGGTTTTCTGCTGCTCCGCTCCGGCGATGCGCTGGATACGCGCGTGGCGCGGCATCGTCACGGGCACAATCTGCGCGACACCGATCTGAGGGTGCCGCGCGAGCTGATCGGGCGCGCGCTACGCCACCGGCGGGAACTGCTTTCCATGAATTTCGACCCGCTGGGCGCCGACGAAACCCGGCCCGACAACAGCATTGCCGACCTGGAATTGCGCAGCGTGGTTTGCCTGCCGCTGGTGCGGATTCGCGCCGGGCAGGGCGACGCCACCAGCGTGCTTTCCACCGCCAGCGAGACCGTGGGCGTGTTATATATCGATTCCCGCGTGGCCGTGGCGGACCTAGCCGGCGGCAACCGCGAACTGCTGCAGACCTTGGCGATCGAAGCCTCGACCGTGCTCGAAAACGCCAGGCTGCTCGAGGAGGAGCGCGCCAAGCTGGCGATGGACGAGGAACTGCGGGTGGCGCGCTCCATTCAGCAGAGCCTGTTGCCGGCCCATCTGCCCACCGAGGGCTGGCTGCGCGCCGCCGCCAGCAGCATGGCTTCGCAACAAGTCGGCGGCGATTATTACGACCTGGTGGAGGCTACGCCCGACTGCTGGTCCGCCGTGGTGGCGGACGTTTCCGGCAAAGGCGTCAGCTCCGCGCTGCTGGCCGGCGTGCTGCAGGGCGCGCTCATGATTCCAGGCGCTATTAAAGGGGGCGAGTTGGACCGCGGCGTGGCGCGGCTGAACCGGTTCCTGTTCGAGCGCATGGGCGGGGAAAAGTACGCCACCATCTTTTTCTGTCAGGTGGAGCGCGACGGCTCGGTTCGCTACGTCAACGCCGCCCATTGTCCCCCGCTGGTGCTGCGTTCGAGCGGGGTGACGGCCGTGCTGGAAGCCACCGGCATGCCGGTAGGGCTGATCGAAGGCGCGGAATTCGAAGTGGCGGATACCCGCCTCACGCCCGGCGACAAGCTCATCATCTATACCGACGGTGTGACCGAAGCGCAAGATGCCAACGGAGGGTTTTTTGGGGTGAAACGGTTACAGGCGCTGGCGGGCGCGCATGCCGCTTCTACGGCCGACGCCGTCCACGATGCGATCCAGATGGCGGTTCGCGATTTTACCCAGGGCGCGGCACAGTCCGACGACATTACGTTGCTGGTGCTGGAATACGCGGGGTGAGCGCGGAACCAGCCGTGGCGCAGCGACCTTGTGCAAGCCCGCTCGGTTTCCGGTAGAATCAGCGTAGGTATATGGTTGAGATCCAACCCTTGCGGATTGAGATCGAGCGCGAAGAGGATGGGAGATTCCTGGCCTCTGTTCCCGAACTGCCGGGGGTGATGGCCTACGGCGACACGGAGGAATCGGCGCTGCGGAAGGCGAAGGCGATCGCCCTGCAGGTGCTCGCCGACATGATGGAGAGCGGGGAGGAACTGCCACAACCGCTGCGGGTCTTGTTTGCGGCGTGAGTGCCTGGAGTTCCACGAAAGCCAGGCGCGTCTACGCGGCACTCACTAGAATAGGGTGGACCTTAAAGAAGCAGGTCGGCTCTCACCGAAAGCTGCAGAGGCCGGGGTGGCGGAATTTCACGTTCTGCTTTCACGATAACGAGGAAATCGGGCCGGCAGCGCTGGCGAAGATCGCGAAAGATACCGGGCTTCGTCCAGAAGATCTGTGAGAGAAGCGGTTCTTCCGAGATCGGCTGTTCGCGCAGGCAGTTCTCGCGCAGGCTTACGGGATCGCAGGGCGTCTATGGGTCCTAATCGTCGTCGGTGGTCGATCACGCGCCTCGGGCTGGCATGACAAGCCGGCTAGCGATGAGTGCGTCGGTTACGATTGGGGCGGCGTGACAGACTGGCGGCCGGTCCTACCCTCAACAGGAATTAAAAGTCTCTGTTCGCGAGTCTTTCGGTGGTACTCGCAAGCTTTTCCTGAGCGGCGGACTGTCTGGCCAAAATGTCCAACACGTCGCTTGCAATCTTGGCGGATTCGGCGGCAGAATTGGCGGCGGACTCAATGGCGGTCTTAGCCATGGCAACCTGGTCCCTTGCTGCCGCTGCGGTGATATCCGCGGCTTCGGCAGCTTTCGCGGTTTCTTTCAGCGCTCCTCTCATGATTCCAGTTTGTTTCCAATAAACAAGTATCTGCACCACCGTAGCAACGGCGAGAACTCCCGTAAAGATGACGACCCACCAATCGGAGGCCGATTTGCCGCTCTCGCGTTGAGTGGAATACTGGCCCGTCGACTGGGGTCTAAGGGGGACGCTCTCAGGGATCGCGGCAGACGCATCGCTGCGGGGGGGGCTTGGCTTTTTCGGTCTGCTGCTTTTTATTGCCTTCGACGTTCTGCTTTTCTTGACGGGCTTTCGTTGGAGTTGGGGATGGTGGTTGTGGACTGGGCGAACAGCAGCGGGGCTATCAAAACGGCGAATGCAAGCTTCATTTGGGTGACGGTAACGCTCACTACATTCCTGCTGGCAATGCGTGAAAGGTGTTTTGATAAAGTTGGAGATACTGGGCCTGATCGAGCACCCAGAAGCGCTCGCGGGGAAGACTCCACACAACATGGTAGCCATCGAAGCCCAAGATCAGAATCGTGTAGCCGGACACCTGGAAAGCGGGTCTTAGCTGTTCCCATGTTGCGCCAACATCGCCTTGAAGGTTTCCTTCGCGAACTCCGCGGTGATACCGGACACATGCGTCTCAATTAGTACCGTATCGCGCCGCGGGTGGAACAGCTCCGCCTGAGGCCAATAGGCGCGAACCTTCTCCAAGACCTGTTGGTCGACCATCTCGCAGCCACACCAGAGCAAGAGCGAGACAGCTGCGATTATGGAAAGGGCGAACTTCCTCACGTTTGGAACCCTGACAGCCATTTTCAGCGTCTACGCGGTGCCATCCAAGAATCTCTTTGGTTAAGGAGCCTCACGCTATCTGCGGAAAACTGTAGGGGCCCCGCCGAGGTTTCGATCTCCCGGCTGTTAGCACCGGCTTGGACTTGTCCCGATTTTTGACACAAACAGTTAAGACTCAGTTAATCATTTTTTGCATTGAATGGAGAATTGAGTCATGGGATTGTCTCGCAGGCAGTTCACGAAAGAGTTCAAATTGGCCG